>Ga0272442_10004211_pt1 | contig 19809 bp, 22 predicted proteins | sample SSMForm2O_FD_200262 | JGI IMG/M metagenome (GOLD analysis project Ga0272442, IMG submission 200262) | Marine sediment archaeal communities from Little Sippewissett salt marsh, Falmouth, MA, United States - SSM-Form-2O | ecosystem: Environmental > Aquatic > Marine > Wetlands > Sediment ... | reverse complement strand
TCGCCCCTTGCTCATCAAAGCTGCTTCAGTCTACGACTTCCACAGCTTTGATGAGCAAGACAAAGTGGACAGTTCATTTGCTACAGAACCGGACAGTTCTATTTGTTGACAACAGAACCTGTTGGAAGTTCGATAACAAGGGGGACGTCCTGCCCCCTTGTTATGCGATAATTCTTCTCGTTATTTGCGGCCGACCGCAAAATCGACGATTTTTCTATTGTTGCGGCGCAGCTCATCCGGTTCATTGAAGTTGTTTGTCGGGTCTGCATAGAGTTCCAGACGATAGCGGCCCGGCAGGATGTTCCAGTCAGACGGTTTGATGTCCGCCTCGTAGTGGTATAATTTGCCCGGAAGAATCGGAATAATGCCGTCATGTGAGAACCCGGCACTGTTCAATTCGTCGTTGCCGGGACGCACCCGCACCTTGACGGCCGTCATTGATCGCTGGCGCAGTATTTTCGTCCCGTAGTTGGTAAAATCGAACTTGATCTTGATGCGGGTATTCTTTGTGATGGGCGGCTGCTTCCTACCGGCGTGCGTTGCCAGGTGGATCTGTTCGCTCATTCCGCCCGTCGTAACGGCGACTATTGTGCGCAACAACCATTGCGCTTTCTTCTTTTTCTCGTATGAATACACTCTAATATTGGTCGGCGCAACGTCCACCAGGGGGTAAATGCTGAAATGCGCATGGCTTCTATCCTTTACCGTCCCGGCTTTGACTTCGACATAATATCGCTGACCGAAGCGAATGTTCATTGTGTACGGGATCGTAAAGTTGTAACTGCCCGTATTACCGTCCCGGGCGGCAATGGTATGCACCGGCACCGGCACTGCCGACCGGCCAGCCGTGCAGCGGATGCAACCCCGCCTGCCGTCGTTCCGGACTGTGGTAACCTGCCCGGTCGGACTGCGGCGGAGCGGTTGAATGTTTCCACGCTGCGGCGATCGTTGCGGCCGCTTTTATCAATATAGTGGGTCATGACCTGCACCGACATGGTTCGTTGAGTCTTCACCCGAAAGACCAGGGAACGGACAGCGATTTTTGTCCCGTATGACGCCCGCAGCGTGCCGTCTTTATAGAAACGTCCCGCCGTCGTGCCCCAGTTGCAATCTTTGGGGTGGCACTTTCCCCAGGCATGAACGGTGGCGAATCGGCCTTTTACCATGATAGTCAAAGTCGTTACCCTCCGTGTATTTTTGTCGGCGTTCAGCCATGTCCCTTTGAAATCATTGACTCCGGCTGCCATGCATGCCGTACCGAGGCACAACAGGACAAGACCGGTCACAAGGGTGTATGTGCGCTTGTGCATGAAACCCTCCTTCCATTTGTTACGCAAACAGTGTTTGTGATGGCTGGATATTGAACTATAGGCCGCATCGGGTCTCAAAAGCATACTAAATAATGGTTGCAACTGTCGTATGCCTCTGTTAAAGGTGTAGGTTAATTTATGAGTATCTGTGTAATATTGTGATTATATGGACAATGTTTTTACCGTTTCCGAACTGACCGCTCACATCAAAACGCTTCTGGAGGGCCGTTTCGGGTTTGTGTGGGTCACCGGTGAGATTTCGAATCTCAGACGACCGGGTTCCGGTCACGTATATCTGACCCTGAAGGATGGACAGTCCCAGATCAGGGCTGTGATGTTCCGCCAGGGAACGCGGAATGCAGTGTTTGATCTCGATGACGGCATGAGCGTGGTATGCCGGGGGCGGGTGAGCGTTTACCAGCCGAGGGGCGAATATCAATTAATCATCGATACCGTCGAACCGAAGGGTCTCGGTGCGCTCCAACTCGCATTCGAGCAGCTGAAAACGCGTCTTGCACAGGAAGGTCTGTTCGACCCTTCACATAAGCAACAGATTCCCTTTCTCCCTCGGAGAATCGGTATCGTGACCTCGCCCACGGGGGCGGCCATCCGTGATATCCTGCATGTGACGGCCCGGCGGTTTCCGTCTATCCCCGTGCGGATTGCACCCGTCAGGGTTCAGGGAATCGAGGCACCGCAGGAGATATGTGATGCCATTACGCTTTTCAATGCAATGGATGATGTGGAGGTGATCATCGTCACGCGGGGAGGCGGGTCCCTGGAAGACCTTTTCTGTTTTAACGACGAACGAATCGCGCGGGCAATATATGCCTCTGAGATTCCGGTGATATCGGCCGTAGGTCATGAAATCGATTTTACCATTGCCGACTTTGTCGCCGATCTGAGGGCGCCAACGCCGTCTGCGGCTGCTGAATTGGTCGTGCCCATGCGAAGAGACTTGGTTGAATCCCTGCGAAGCCTGCGCACGCGACTCGTATCGGGCGATCGTGTGGGGCGGCAGCGCAGGCGGGAAAGAATGCAGGCGCATATCGAGCGTCTCAAGGACCCGCGCAGGCGGATTGAGGATCTGAGACTGAAGATTGATGACGTGTCGGACACACTTGCAGGGAACCTGCGACAGACTTTTGAGGTGCGACGCAGAAAATGTGAGAACCTGGGTGATATGCTGAAACTGATGAGTCCCTGCACGCGTATCGAGCGTTATGCGGCGAGTGTCGAAACACTCGTCAAGACTCTGACAGCGGGGATCGATACCATGACAACTGCACACCGGCAGCGGCTCCACAGGAACATGGCAGTGCTGGATATGCTCAGCCCTCTGTCGGTGCTGGACCGCGGATATGCGATCGTGACGAAAACACCGGATAAGACCATTGTGAGGGATGCCGGTGCCGTAGCGGTTGGGAACGATGTCCACATCCGGGTGTCGACAGGCAGTTTCGATGCCGAGGTAACAGAAGTGTTTCGGGAGAAAAAGAATGGATGAAATAAAATTTGAAGATGCCGTGGCCAGATTGGAAGCGATTGTGAAAAAGTTGGAAGAAGGAGAACTGACACTCGAAGAGTCGTTGGAAGTCTTCGAAGAAGGCATCAAGCTGGCGCGTATCTGTTCGAAACAGTTGGACGAAGCCGAGCGAAAGGTCGAGCTCCTCCTGAAAGACGGCGCAGAGGTTGACATTAAACCCTTTGGCGGGTTAGATGAAAGCGATCGGTGATACTATGATTTCTTTAAATGACTATTTGCAAGAGCGTAAGACGATCGTCGATGAAGCCCTTGAGCATTTTCTTCCGAGTCCTGATCATTATCCCCCCACCATTTTCGAATCGGTGCGATACAGTGTCTTTGCGGGCGGTAAAAGACTGCGGCCGATTTTATGCATGGCGGCAGCCGACACCGTCGGCGGACAAGGACGCGATGTCGTTGCGGCGGCCTGTGCCCTGGAGATGGTTCACACATATTCCCTGATCCATGACGATCTTCCAGCCATGGATGATGACGACTACCGGAGGGGCATGCTGACCAACCACAAGGTATTCGGCGAGGGGATGGCCGTCCTTGCGGGTGATGCCCTGCTCACCGAAGCCTTCCAGCTTTTGTCGCGCCAGGATATCATGCGGCATGTGTCCGCCACGCGACGTCTGCAGGTTATTAATGAGATTGCATATGCGATCGGCTTTTTCGGTATGGTTGGCGGACAGGTCGTCGATCTTGATTCAGAAGGCAAGGATGTGGAATTTGGAACACTTCAGTATATCCATTCTCATAAGACGGAAGCCCTGATCTCGGTGTCTCTCAGGGTCGGGGCACTGCTTGCCGGTTCGGATAACGAGGAACTCAGCGCACTGTCCGGTTACGGAAAAAAGATCGGCCTCGCATTTCAGATAGCGGACGACATCCTCGATATCGAGAGTAGTCTCGAAGTGCTGGGGAAAGATACAGGCAGCGACGAAGATCGCAAAAAGGCCACCTATCCGGCGTTGATAGGACTTGAATCGTCGCGCACAAAGGCAGTCGAACTTGTGGAGGGGGCCCTGCTGGATCTGCAATATTTTGATCATAAGGCGGAACCCTTGAGAGGGATTGCAAAGTTTATCGTTGAGCGTGAAACATAAGGGAGGCAACAAAGCGTGAATCGTGGAGTGACTGGCATGGAACACATGGAAAACGCCGATATCCTGGCGCGGATAAATTCACCGGAGGACATCAGGACCCTCAGTCTCAGTGAGTTGAATATCCTGGCCCACGAAATCAGACAGGAGATTATCACGACAACGTCAACAAACGGCGGACATATCGCCCCGTCACTGGGAGCGGTTGAACTTACCCTGGCGGTCCACTATGTCTTCAATACCCCTGTTGATAAAGTCGTGTGGGATGTAGGACATCAAGCCTATGCCCACAAAATTCTGACGGGTCGTCGCAATCAATTTCGGACCCTGCGCAAAATGGGCGGAATCAGTGGGTTTCCGAAGAGAGATGAAAGCATCTATGATGTATTCGACGTCGGTCACAGCAGCACATCGATTTCGGCGGCGTCCGGGATTTCCGAGGCACGGTGCCTGAAAGACGAAACCTTCAAGGTGATTGCCATCATCGGCGATGGATCGATGACGGCGGGAATGGCATACGAGGGGCTGAACTGGTCGGGGGACTGTAACAAGGACCTCATTATAATTCTCAACGATAACGAAATGTCGATCTCTCCGAATGTAGGAGCCATGTCGTCATACCTGAACCGGATCATGACGGGACAGCAGGTCACCAAGATGAAGGCCGCCGTGCAGGGTTTTCTAAAGGGAATCCCCGGTATCGGAGAACAGATGGTCAAGTTTACCAGGCAGGCGGAAGAATCCCTGAAGGCCTTTTTCGTTCCGGGTCTCCTCTTCGAGGAAATGGGCTTCGAATATGTGGGCCCGCTGGAAGGACATCGGTTGGATCACCTGATCAAGAATTTTCAGAATATTAAAGAACTGCAAAAGCCCACACTCGTCCATGTGATTACCAAAAAAGGCAAGGGATACAAATTTGCCGAGGAAGACCCGTCGCGTTTTCACGGACTCGGACCGTTCAATATCGAAACGGGACAGCCGGTAGCCGTGCAAGACGCCACACCTTCCTACACGACGGTCTTCGGCAGGACGATGGTTTCGCTGGCCAGGGAAAATAAGAAAATTGTGGCAATTACGGCGGCCATGCCGCATGGGACCGGCCTCGGTCAGTTTGAACGCGAACTTCCCGAGCGTTTCTACGATGTCGGTATTGCCGAACAGCACGGGGTGACGTTTGCCGCCGGATTGGCAACGGAGGGCATTATTCCTGTCGTCGCAATTTACTCGACGTTTCTGCAACGGGCATATGATCAGGTACTACACGATGTATGTCTGCAGAATCTGCACGTGGTATTTGCCCTTGATCGGGGTGGGCTTGTGGGTGATGACGGTCCGACACATCACGGTCTCTTTGATTTTTCGTATCTCAGATCCATTCCTAATATGGTTGTCATGGCGTGTAAGGATGAAAACGAACTGCAGCATATGCTCAAGACAGCTGTTGAATGCGACAGCCCCGTATCGGTAAGGTATCCTCGGGGCGAAGGATACGGTGTGCCCCTTGACCCGGTACCGGTGTCGCTTGAGATCGGAAAGGGAGAAATACTTCGGCAGGGACGCGATCTTGCACTCGTTGCCATCGGATCCACGGTCTATCCCGCATTGATGGCGGCCGACATGCTGGCTGCCGATGGAATAAACGCCACTGTCATCAACAGCCGTTTCGTGAAACCCCTGGACGAGGGACTGTTGTGCGATACCGCAGTGGCCCTCAAGCGTGTGATCACGGTGGAAGAAAACGTACTCATGGGGGGGTTTGGCAGTGCCGTCCTCGAGTTGTTTGAGGCAAAGGGTGTGAACGGGGTGTCGGTGATGCGTCTCGGCATTAATGATGAATTTGTTGAGCACGCCACACAGGCCCAACTGCGGGCAAAACACGGCATTGACGGCGAAGGTATTGCCCGGGCTGCAAGACAGTTTATGGCACGCTGACATGGCCGTCCTATGCCTCGGGTGTCGCGTTGCATATGGGTGATATGTTCGGCGAATCGGCAGTTCCCAGTGGTCTGACTATACCTTCGATTTCAGGATGACACCGGAATTAATCCATGTGTGAGGCAGGACGTTTTACGCATCCATTAGCACTGAATGTAAGGCCATGGGACCGAAGAAAACGAAAAACCGGCTGGACAAACTTCTCGTCGAGCGAGGGCTCTCGCCCACGCGTGAGCGAGCAAAAGCACTTATCATGGCGGGCGCAGTGGTTGTCGATGATACGGTTATTGACAAGGCTGGTACCCTGGTCGGTCACGATGCGGCAATACGGATCAAAGGTCAGGATAATCCCTATGTGAGCAGGGGAGGCCTGAAGCTCAAAGGGGCGCTTGAGTCTTTCGGTATACGTGTCACGGATGCCGTGGCGCTCGATGTGGGCGTATCAACGGGAGGGTTTACCGATTGCCTTCTGCAAGCGGGAGCCCGCAAGGTGTATGCCGTCGACGTCGGATACGGACAGCTTGCCTGGAAACTGAGGCAGGATTCACGGGTAGTCCTGTTTGAGCGCACGAACATCCGATATTTCACTGGGAAGGAGCTCAGAGATCCGATCGATATTGTCACCATTGATGTGTCGTTTATTTCGCTCAGGCTGGCGCTTCCCCCGGTGTTGCCCCTCATCCGCGAAGGGGCCGCGATCCTTGCCCTTGTAAAACCCCAATTTGAAGCCGGGCGCGGTAATGTCGGAAAGAAAGGTGTGGTGAGGGACCCTGCAGTGCACGCATGGGTTATCGAGGAAATCAAAAACTTTGCCGGAAACGCGGGACTTACTGTCGTGGGGGTATGCGAATCTCCCATTCTCGGACCCGCGGGTAACAGAGAATTTTTCCTGTATGCCATCAAATAACAGGGGGCCTTGGGATGGTCGACAATGTGTGTATAGAGGGTGTGCCACGGACATGCACCTTCAAACGTAACAAAGTCGCACAAAGTCAAATTTCAGATGGCATGGTAAAAACTTCAATTTGAAGGCACGCAAACCCTGAGGATTGAGCATTACACCGGGGTTGGACTTTCACGAAGCCATCAAACTTCAAATTGTGAACATTATACTCAGATTGCGGATGGAACAGTGACATGGGCATCAAACTTGCCGAATCATCAGGATTTTGCATGGGCGTAAGAAGGGCAATGGACATTGTCCTTGATCTTGCCCAGCACAAGGGTGACAAAAAAATCTATACATACGGCCCCCTTATTCACAATCCACAGACCGTGGAACTGTTGGAAAAGAGAGGCGTTATTCCCGTCGACAACATCGATGACATACACGAAGGCACAATCGTAATTCGTGCGCACGGCATTTCTCCGGAGGAGCGGCACAAACTCAGGGACAAGGGAATTAAAATTATCGATGCGACATGTCCTAAAGTGGCGCGGGTGCAGGCGATCATCCGGAAACATGCGGCCCTCGGATATGCGGTCGTCATTGCAGGTGATAAAGACCATCCGGAAGTCACCGGGCTTCTGGGATATGCCTCCGGCCGTGGGGTGGTGATCAGTTCCGCAGACGAGGTCGATGCCCTCTCCGATGCCGATAAGGTGTGTGTTGTTGCCCAGACCACGCAAAATGTGGGGCAATATGAAACACTCATTGCAAAACTTCAGAAACGGTTTCCGTCTGTCCTGGTGTTCGACACGATCTGTAATTCGACGGAACAACGGCAGGAAGAAATCCGCAGCCTTGCATCCGAGATGGATGCCATGATCGTCGTGGGGGGGCGAAACAGCGCAAATACGACACGACTGGCCGAGATTGCAAGTGAAGGCGGTACGCCTACGTTCCACATAGAGACAGCGGAGGAAATAGAAAAAATACCGATTAACGGATATCACAACATAGGTGTCTCTGCAGGTGCCTCTACACCCAACTGGATAATTGACGGCATCATTGATTATCTTACCCATTACAGAGAAGAGACACGCCGGCGAAATGTTAAAGGTCTTTACGGATTCTGGATGTTTGCGGTGCGAACGGACATCTATTCGGCAATCGGTGCCGGATGCCTTTCGCTTGTTGGTACATTTGTCCAGAATTTGTCCGTGAACATTTCGAATATCTTGATTGCCGCGTCGTATGTGTTCGCCATGCACACCATTAACAGATTACAGGATAAGTATCTGGGAAGAATCAAGGGGAGCTTCAGGGAAGACCTGTATATTCGATACAAAAAAATCTACGTGACCGTCGGTATTGCATCGCTCCTGCTTGCCCTTGCCCTTTCTTTTCTGAACGGTCTGGCGCCCTTTTTCCTGCTTTTTTTCATTTCACTGCTGGGCCTTTCATACAACATCAAGGTGCTTCCCGAGCCCTGGCGGTTTAAAAAGATGGGCGATATACCGGGATCGAAAAATGTTTTCATCGCCGTTGCATGGGCGGTGGTGACGGTGGTTGTGCCGCAGATGGAGCTGGATCTAGCCGTCACGCCTCAGATGGTTGTCGCATTTCTGTTCGTATTCACTGTCGTGTTTGTCAAGTCCGCGTTGTCGGATATGATCGATATCCAGAGTGACCGACTGGTGGGCAAGGAGACCATTCCGGTCGTAATCGGTGAGAAAAATACGCAGAAACTTTTAAAAAGTATGTCCGTCATCGTGGCCGTGATTCTGCTTGCCTCGTATCTGATCGGGTATGGTTCGTCATTGACAATGGTGTTGTTAATATCCGTGATTTATGTATGGATTTGTATAAAACTTTGTGCTAAGAGAACACAATTTTCCAGCATAATCCTTGAGGGACTCTTGGAAACTAACTTTATTATCGCAGGGTTAAGCGCCCTTGCGTGGTACCTTGCTGTGAAATTTGTTGTCTAGGAAAGGATATGTAAGGTGTCGATGAATAAAAGACGTGCTCTGGTGGCAGGGTGTCTGATCATTGTGTTGACAATGGCGGCGTGCGGTGGGTTGCGCTATTCCCGTCACGCACCCGATGCGCAGGATTTTAATTGCAGATCCATCGGGATATTGCCGGTCGATGCCGGGACGTATGCCGAATCCCGTGGTATCGCTGATCGCACATTCGCCGATATATTGCTGGAAAAAGGATGTTTTACCTCCGTCGTGACGAGTGAGACCATCCAGAGAAAGATGACCACGGACGATGAACTGACAAAAATTGTCGTCGACTACCTTACCAAGTTAAAAACAGTCAACTTTTCGGATCCCGATCTGGCAGCACGTATCGGTGCGCATTTCGACGTAGACGCCTTTCTCGTTGTCAAAGTCGACTTCTGGAATTACACCGTCGAGGGTGACGATAAGATCGCAAAAGTCGGCTTTTCCATGAACCTGGTGGATGTCGAGACCGGGGAAGTTGTCTGGGAAGCGGGTCATCACGAGGGACGCGACTACTGGCTGATCAAACCGGACCTGATCGACGTTGCCGAAGATGTTGCCGAAGCAATGATAAATGAAATGCCGCATTGACAGTGTCAAAACAGTGGTTATGTTAAACCTGTAAAAAATACGTACATGAGGATAACGGTATGAAAGAACAGGTACAAATGCTGCTTAACGATATCAGACCGAGGCTGCAGGCAGACGGCGGTGATGTCGAGCTCGTTGATATCAGCGATGACGGTATTGTCAGGGTAAAGCTGGTCGGTGCATGCGGGGGATGCCCTATGGCACAGATGACTCTGAAAATGGGAATAGAACGATATCTGAAAGAAAAAATGCCGGCAGTGAAGGAAGTTGTCTCGGTATAGATACAGCATTTGATTCGTATAAATTTGATATTATCGATGTATCACATGGAGGAGAGAAAATGGCCTATGTAATTACTGATGAATGCATCGCGTGTGGTGCGTGTGAAGCTGAGTGTCCTGTTGAAGCCATTAGCGAAGGTGATGACAAATATATAATTGATCCTGAGTTATGTACCGATTGCGGCGCCTGTGCCGATATCTGCCCCGTCGAGGCGATCGAGCCCGGGACGGACGAGTAGCAGCAGGTGGAAGTAACGAGTGTGTATGCAATCCCTGCCTTTTCAGTCGTAATTGCGAATAACATATTCATGTGTCAGACTCAGAGAGCCGTTCCATGAATCAGAAGGGCCTCTTAATCACTTTTGAAGGTTCTGAAGGATCGGGGAAGACGACCCAGATACGAAAAGCTGCAGACTATCTTACAGGGAAAGGTTTCTCCTGCATCGTGACGGAGGAACCTGGGGGTACCCGTCTCGGGAATGAACTGCGGAACCTTCTGCTGAATAGATCTTCTCTCCGCATCACCGGGAAGTCAGAACTTCTCCTTTTCGCCGCTGCGCGGGCGCAGCATGTTACGGAAGTAATACGTCCTGCCCTCAGTGCAGGAACCATTGTCCTGTGTGATCGTTATTCCGATGCGACGGTTGCATATCAGGGGTTCGGCAGGGGGGTGGATATATCCGATGTCCGATGGATTAATAATTTTGCGTCACACGATCTCCAGCCAGACCTCACCCTGTTTTTCAATCTTCCGGTCGAGACCGGTCTCGGCAGAGCCAGGGGGCGGGTTGCGAAAATGACAACAGGGCCGGCGGAGGACCGCTTCGAGAGTGAGGATCTGGATTTTCACATGCGTGTTTGGGAGGGATATTATACTCTCATCAGAGAAGAGCCGGGTCGATTTCGCATCATTGATGCATCGAAGGGGGTCGATGCGGTTTACGGAGACATATGCAGATGTTTAGACGAGGTCTTAGGGCATAGCACGTGATGTCTTATCGGGAACTGTGGGGTCAGGAGAAGCAGCAAGATCTTTTGCAACGCGCGATTGCGACGGGACGTATCCCTCACGCCTACCTTTTCCATGGCATTGGAGGTATCGGGAAGAAAACGTGTGCGCGGATGTTTGCACGTGCCGTGAATTGTGAGGCGAAAAATGGCCACAAAATTCCGTGTGACGCATGTATGTCATGCGTGAGGATCACCCATGGGAACCATCCTGATGTCATTACCGTAAAACCGGACGGAGCATTCATCAGGATCAAGGCGATTCGCGATCTGCAGAGTCAAACAAGATTCAGGCCCTTTGAGGGCGCCAAAAGGGTGTTTCTGATTGAAGATGCAGAAAGGATGAACGATGCGGCCGCCAACGCTCTCCTGAAAACCCTCGAAGAACCGAATCCATTGAATATATTAATATTGATCACGTCGCGTCCATATCAACTTCCCGCGACGATCCTTTCCCGTTGTCAGAAAATACGCTTCGATCCACTGCCGAAAGAAGTCATCATCTCGTTTCTGAAGGATAGTGCCGGTCTTGACGATCAAGCGGCAGGTGTTATTGCTGCGGCCTCCATGGGTAGTATTGGAAAGGCGCGGGACATGCTCGACAACGCACAGCCGGCAGCGGTCGCCGAGCTAATTGAAAAATACACGGCATCCGATGCAGTGAAGGATCCGCTGGCACTCTTTGTGTGTGTCGACTATTTTGGCGATACGCGCGAGATGATTACAGAACGGCTCCGTACGCTCAGGAACTGGTACCGGGATGTCCTGGTTTATAAGGAGACGGGTGATTCACGTCGGTTACTGCACCCGGATCTGGTCCATCTCACGCGATGCCATGCCGAAAAAATATCGGGACGCGGCATCCTGCGTAACGTCCGCATAATCAACGAGGCATACCGTGCGATCGAATATAATGCCAATAAACAGTTGACTTTGGAAACGATGATGTTTAAGCTGCTACACGTTTAGCGTGCGGGGAAGTACCGCGGCCCTGCACGATCAAAGTCAATGCCATCATACGGGTTATTATGAGTAACGAGAAAAACATAGTAGGTATTCGATTCAAGAAACGGGGGAAGGAATACTCTTTCGACGCGGCGGATGTTCTGCTGATGAAGGATGACAAGATCATCGTTAACACGGAAAACGGACTGGCGATCGGATCGGTCACCAAGGAGATCCGGCGTCTGCCCCAGCATGAATTGCCCGATAACCTGAAAAAAGTCGTACGCAAGGCCACCGACGCGGATTTGAAAATCGAGGCGGAAAACATGGGAGTCGAAAAGAAAGCCTACGGCTTTTGTGCGAAGAAGATCAAGGAACGGGCGCTTCCCATGAAACTGATCGACGTCGAATGCCTTTTCGATAAAAGCAAGATCGTGTTTTACTTTACCGCCGACAACAGGGTGGATTTCAGAGAACTCGTGAAGGATCTCGTTCAGGAATTCAAAACGAGAATAGAATTGCGCCAGATCTGGGTGAGAAGCGAGGCCAGAATACTGGGAGGCGTGGGGGTATGCGGAAGAGAACTTTGCTGTGTCAGTTTCCTGAATAACTTTGAACCGGTATCGATTAAAATGGCGAAGGAACAGAATATGTTGTTGAATCCGGAGAAAATCTCCGGCCGTTGCGGCAGGCTGATGTGTTGCCTGGCCTTCGAGTACGATACATATGTGCAGACCAAAAAGAAGATGCCCAAGTGCGGGATGATGGTCAACTGTGACAAAGGCAAGGGCAGGATTACACGGCAGAATATTCTTTCGGAAACACTGGTGGTCGCATTGTCAGATGGTAAAGAGATCGAAATGTCACTTGAGGAACTCATTGACATGAATGCCATAAGCTTGTAATGGCATGCAATACGAAGTAATTATGAACTAAATGTTACTGTCGGGAGCAGGATATCATGGGAAACGCCTTTTATGTAACAACTCCTATTTATTACGTTAATGCCTCACCGCATATCGGTCATGCGTACACGACGATTGTTGCCGATGTGATGGCGCGATTCTATCGCATGCTGGGGTATTCGACATACTTTCTGACCGGTACGGATGAGCATGGCGATAAGGTAGCGGAAGCGGCTGCCGACATGCAGCAAACTCCCCAGGAGTTTACGGATCATATCAGTGGCCAGTTCAGAGAGTTGTGGCCGGAACTGGCCATCACCAACGATTATTTTATACGTACCACCGATAAAAATCACATTGACGTGGTACAGCATATTCTGCAGAAGGTCTATGATGCCGGGGATATATATTTCGGAAGCTATGAAGGCTACTACTGCGTCGGATGTGAGCGGTTCTATCGTGAATCCGAGCTTGAGGACGGCAAATGCCCGGATCATCAGACCGTACCGGAGCATCGCCAGGAGAGCAATTATTTTTTTAAGATGAGCAAGTATCAGGACTGGTTGATACAATATATAAAGGATAATCCTGATTTTATCAGGCCGGAGCGCTACCGGAACGAGGTGCTGGCGTTCCTGCGCGAACCCCTCGAAGACCTCTGCATCTCGAGGCCGAAAACCAGGTTGACCTGGGGAATCACCCTGCCCTTCGACGACAATTACGTGACATACGTCTGGTTCGATGCCCTCATCAATTATCTCACCGGGATCGGGTACCCCGATGATGAGAATTATACCCGGTTCTGGCCCGTGTGCGAGCATCTGATCGCGAAAGATATCCTGAAGCCCCACGGTATCTACTGGCCGACTATGTTAAAAGGAGCCGGTGTGGAGCCGTATCAGCACCTGAATGTCCACGGATACTGGAATATCGATGAAAGCAAAATGTCAAAGAGCAGGGGAACAGTCGTCAAACCCTTGGACCTGAAAGATAAATACGGATTGGACGCCTTTCGGTACTTTCTCCTGAGAGATATGGTATTCGGACTCGATGCAAATTTCAGCGAAGAAAATTTTGTGCAGCGGATCAATGCCGATCTTGCCAACGACCTCGGAAATCTGGTGAGCAGGGTGCTGACCATGGCCGTCAGGTATTGTGATGCCAAGGTGCCCGCATCGTCGGAGAAAACGGAGGCCGATCAAACGCTTATCAACAAGGCCGGTTCATTGCCGGAGGAGGTGGAGAGCTCTTTCCGGTCCTTGGCCTTCCATAAAACACTCATCGCAATCTGGGAATTCATCAATACGACGAATAAATATATTGTGGAGCAGGAACCCTGGGCGCTGGCCAAAGAGCCGACCAGTAAGGCACGACTGGAAACGGTTCTGTATAATACCCTGGAGGCGTTGCGCGTTGTGGCCGTATATGTGAGTCCCTTCATGCCGGAGTGCGCGGCAAAGATGTTCCGGCGTCTCGGCATTGAAGACGTCGCATCCCAGAATTTCGATGCTGTTAGAGCCTGGGGTGGTCTTGTGCCCGGCAGTCCCCTCACGCGGGGAGAACCCCTGTTCCCCCGAGTGACATATGAAGTGCCGGAGGAGGTGCCGGAGGCGGCAAAACTCACCGATATCAAACCCGATATCGACTTTGCGGATTTCGAGAAAATTGACATGCGGGTGGCGGAGGTTCTCGCGGCCGAACCGGTGCCGAAATCGAACAAACTTCTGAAGTTGAAGATCGATGTCGGGGAGGAGAGAATGATCGTTGCCGGCCTTGCGAAGGATTACAAGCCCGAGGAGCTGGTCGGCAAAAAGATCGTGGTCTTGCTGAACCTGAAACCGACCAGGCTGATGGGGGTGGAATCGCACGGAATGCTGCTGGCAACGGAGAAAGACAAGGGCTATACCCTGGTATCGTTCGATGACGATGCCAAGGTGGGAGCGAAGATCTCGTAACTCCTCGCTCTCCACCATACCTACCATGTGTCGGTCTCGATCAGACCTTCAATTACTGCAATGCCGCTGGCGTTTCCTGGGGCACATCGACGGGTGTGACACATTCGGCCACCAGTTCCGCTGTATCGACTACCTTGAGCTGGTCGAAGAGAAACGCAAACTGGTGTTGAAGTTCCGCGCCGATTGCGTCGAGTACGGGAGCCGGGAGATCCCACATCTGTTGCTTGTAAGGGCCGAAGCATTTTTTCCGCGTCTTATAGATAAACTGTTCCTCCGTATCCGTTTCCTTTTTCTCGCCTGCCAGATGAGTGCCGATGTATTCATAGAGTGTACGCTTCAATTCCTCAGGGAAGTGAGGGCTGTCGTAAATGATGTTCTGGAATCCGGTGGCCAGGTGTATCTCCGCGGTTTCGGTGGTGGGGAATCTGTTAAAGGCCTCGCTCGGCAGCGTCGATGCGCCATGCTGCACCGCCCCAGACAGGCCGTATTCATGTTTGGCCACGGAAGAAATCGTTGCCAGGGTATCGAAATCGATCTTGACGGAGGCAATCGTCCCGTCTGCCAGCGGTACCCCGCCATGGGTCGTGCCCGTCTGGATGCTGATCTTGCTGATCCCTTTGAGGTCTTTGCTTTTCCTGTTCAGTTCCGCACGATAATTATTCATGAATATTCTGAATTCTTCCACCGTCGTATTTTTGCCGCCGACTTCACCGATTTCACCGCCAATGGAAACGGTAACCCCCGTCGGCTCAATGTTACGTATGAAGGCAGTCAGTTCGGCGTTGATGCGGTAGTTGTTTGCCTGCTGTTCCATGATTGTGGGTTGTGAAAGGTCGACGACCGTCGAGGGATCGACATCGATATTATAAAAACCGCCTGCAATGGCCTCCCCTATAAGATCCTTGATTGCGCCGACTTCCGCGTCCGGGTCCTGAGCGAATTTCTTTGCATTGACCTGGAAATGGTCACCCTGCAAAAAGAGCGGGCCACTGAAGCCAGTTTTGATGGCGGCGGCCGTCACGACCGCTGTATATTCGGCGGGCCGCTGTGCGGTATATCCGATTTCTGACCGAGCGATTTCGAAAATCAGTGCCCCGACTCTTCCCGCCAGGGCGGCACGGAAGACTGCCTGGGCACTGTGATACGTGATGCCCCGCAGGTTGATGGCGGGAACGGTAAAGCCACTGATTTCATTCTTGCCCATTGCCTCATACAGCGACTGTATCGATGCGGAGATGATTCCCAGGGCAACTCCGGTACGGCGGATCAGCCAGCGAGCCGCAGTCTGAGTGACCGGATCCTGAGAAAATACGGCAGTATACGCCAAATCATCGATGAGTTCGCCTCTGAGGGTTGCGGCGTCATGTACTCTGACATGCATCCCGTCGATGTCGAGAATGCCCTCGATACTGTTTTTGAGTGTTGAGATCTCTTGGAAAATCATATCATGTCCCCCTTTCTGTCAAAAGGAACGCAATCGTTGAAAAATGCTTAGTTCTAGGTCGTTAAAAAATCCTTTGCCTTTTGGACTTCAAGGCGGCTGCCGATGTAAATCGGGCTCCGCTGGTCGAGCGAGTTGGGCTTAAGCTTGAGGATATCCTCAAGCCCATTGGTTGCTTTACCGCCTGCCTGCTCAATGAGAAATGCCATCGGCTTGAGTTCGAAGATAAGGCGCAGCTTTCCGTTATCGGCATTCACGAGGGCAGGGTACGTGAAAATCCCACCCTTTTTAATCAGTATCTGGTTGATATCGGGTACAAACCCACCGCTATACCGCAGTTTATAGCCCTCGTCTTCGAGATGTTCGACAAATTTACGGTGCTGCGGCAGCCAATCCTTGCGCAGGCCACCCAGGCTGTAAATCGAACCTTTGTCTTTCAGGGTAATGTTGTGTTCCGAAAGCACATATTCACCCTCCCTGTTGAGGACGAACTCATGGGTACCTTTGCCGGCGGAATATACAAGGGTAATGAGCGGTCCGTATGTGATGTACATGGCGGCCACAATGTCATTTTCTCCGATTTCACAGAGTCTACCCCTGTAAATACCGATAATCGTGCCGATTGCCAGGTTGGTGTCGACCAGTGATGAGCCGTCGAGAGGATCTGCCGTCACCGAATAGGTCTCGTCGCCTTCACCTATTTCTATGATATCGGGCTGTTCCTCCGATGCATATTCACGGACAAAGCCGGAAAACTTGAACTGGCTTTGGAGAATCTCATCGGCGCTTCTGTCCAGGGCAAGCTGTTGCTCGCCGTAAATATTCGCGAAACCCGCAAGTTTTCGGTTGGATTCATGGATCTTCGCAGAAATATACTTTCCCATGACCCCAATCTGCCAGATCAGACGGCGAAGTTCCGTTTCGATACCGGCCATCCACATATGCCGCCGCAGATCGACGAAGTGTTTCGTTGCATCAGATATATTATCCATGGTTAACCCCTCTTTTTTATTATGGTAGGACGGCTAAAATAACAATTAACCAAGATTTTGACAAGGAAATTCTGCCGCTGTGGGGACCAAAAAAAAGCCCGACAAACGCGCTTCTGTCGGGACTTTCAATGATTAATTAATGGTGCCGAAGCCGGGACTTGAACCCGGACGGGTTGTGCCCACTACCCCCTCAAGATAGCGTGTCTACCATATTCCACCACTTCGGCACACGTGGGACAAGGCTATTTATTTTTTGTTATTTTGTCAATATAAAAAACCACGGCGTGTTGATTTTTTTGCTACAGGCGCAAGCTATACATTATTCCGCTTTATCCGCATCCTGCGGGACTGCTGCGGGCGCCGGGGTGGTTGCCTCTTGGGCCTGATCAGCCGGCAGTGTCTGTTCCACGGCCGGCACGGGACCGTTATCGATAATCGAGCCGGTCTTGTGGACTGCAAAGTATGCCAGCCACAGTGACGTCAGCATGAAGACCGTGGCGATGACCGTTGTCATTTTTCCGAGGAACGTTGCCGGGCCGCTACTTCCGAAAATTGTCTGGCTCGACCCCCCGAACGCGGCCCCCATTTCAGAGCCCTTGCTGGTCTGGATGAGGACGACGAAAATCAATAACACACACACCATGATGTGAAGTACGTTCATGAAGATATGCAATGCTTATGCTCTCCTTATATTTACTTGTCGAATCTGACAATATTGACGAACGATTCGACGTCTAGGCCCGCACCGCCGACCAGGGCTCCCTGGATGTTCGGTTGTGCCATCAGACCTGCGACATTGTCGGGATTGACGCTGCCCCCGTATATAATCCGCGTTGCAGCACCGGCATCCTGACCAAATCTGTCGGCAATCATATCCCGAATGTATTTGTGAACCTCTTCGGCCTGTTCGGCAGTCGCCGTCTTGCCCGTGCCGATCGCCCAGATCGGTTCGTAAGCGATAACGGTTCGCTGTATATCATCAGACGAAATATTATTCAATCCTTCTGTAAACTGTCGTGCAATAACCTCCAGCGTCCTGCCTGCCGTGCGTTCATCGAGGGTCTCGCCGATGCAGAACACGGGCACGAGGCCGAACCCGAGGGCGGCAATGAGTTTCTTGTTGAGGGCGTCATCCGTTTCTCCAAAGATCGTGCGCCGCTCCGAGTGACCCAATATAACGCAGTTACACCCGAGGTCGGTCAGCATTGACGGCGAAATTTCTCCTGTAAAGGCTCCCGATTCCCGAAAATACATATTCTGGGCGGACAACAAGAGTGACGATCCCTTCAGTACCCCGGCAACGGCATAGAGTGCGGTAAACGGAGGGGCGATGGCGATATCCCGGTCATCGATGTCGACACAGCGGCTGACAAGCTCCCGGGCAAACGAGACGGCATCACCCACCGTTTTGTGCATCTTCCAATTTGCGGCAATAAATGGCTTGATCATATGTTCGTCGATAGTATGGCCTGTTCTTTTGCGTCCGTGTTTGCAACTCCGGCGATGCCCTGTTTCTTGTTCCCCATCACCAACCCAATAAAGTAGCATACCCTCCCCGAGATAATTATGCAAGCACGAAGTGGTATGCCCGACATATCTATATCATGGTGCCCATATAGACTGCCAGATCGATCATCCGACTCGCGTAGCCGCTTTCATTGTCGTACCATGAAAAGACTTTCACGAAATTGCCGTCAATAACCGTGGTCAGCGGGGCATCCACGATGGACGAATGCGAATCGCTGGTAAAGTCGACGGACACCAACTCTTCGTCGCAGAAGGCCATGATACCGGCAAGCGGTCCTTGGGCCGCTTCCTTCAGGGCCCCGTTCACGTCGTCGACGGTTACAGTCTTTTCCACCTCGACTGCCAGATCAACGATTGAAACGTTGGGTGTGGGAACCCTTAGGGCAACGCCGTCCAGCTTACCCTTGAGGTCGGGAATTACCTCTGTAACCGCTCGTGCCGCGCCCGTGGACGTGGGAACGATTGACATGGCAGCGGCACGGCCTCTTCTGAGATCGCTATGCGAGCCGTCGAGGAGTCGCTGGTCCATAGTGTATGCATGGACGGTTGTCATCAGGCCGCGGGTGACGGTGAACTGATCGTGAATGACTTTAACCACGGGGGCCAGGCAGTTGGTTGTGCATGACGCGTTTGATACGATTCGGTGCTTTGCCGGATCGTAGGTGTCTTCGTTGACGCCCATCACGAATGTGCCGTCCACTCCTTTGCCGGGGGCGGCAATGATGACCTTTTGGGCTCCCGCTTCAAGATGCCCCGCGCACTGATCATATTTTCGGAATTTGCCGGTGGATTCCAGAACAACGTTCACTCCGAGGTCGTTCCACGGCAAGAGGGCGATATTGTCCGTTTCATTCGTGACCTGTATCGTTTTCCCGTTGACGACAAGTGCGCTGCCGTCGCAGGCAACGTCGGCGTTGAGCCTGCCATGCACGGAATCATATTTTAAAAGGTGACAGAGTGTTTCCGCCGATGCTCGTGTGTTGACTGCGACAATATCGAGGTCGCTTCTTCCCAGGCTTGCGCGAATCAAATATCTTCCCACTCTTCCGAAACCGTTAATTGCAGCCTTAATGCTCATGCTTCCTTCCTCCATATTGTAAATACAAATCGGATTTGTTTTAAGGTGTGTGGCCTGAAGTTTACGTAATAAAAAGCGAAATAGCCGACTGACCATACGAATGAGAGGATATTAGCCAACCGCGGACATTGAGTCAATATCTTTTTGATAAAATCTGCTTCTCGCAGTGTAATGCAGCATTAACGGGGGACATATGCAAACAGTGCTTGACAGATAACTATATAGATTATAATATTTTCTCTTTAGTAAAGACAATGTTAGAAACATCAAATTTCAGCTGTCGGCGTAGGACGTTTCAGATTCGAGGCACGCTAA
>Ga0272442_10004210_pt1 | contig 19810 bp, 17 predicted proteins | sample SSMForm2O_FD_200262 | JGI IMG/M metagenome (GOLD analysis project Ga0272442, IMG submission 200262) | Marine sediment archaeal communities from Little Sippewissett salt marsh, Falmouth, MA, United States - SSM-Form-2O | ecosystem: Environmental > Aquatic > Marine > Wetlands > Sediment ... | reverse complement strand
CGCCGAGACCGCTGTCTCCTTGTCTCTCTGGTACCATGTCTTGCTGCACTTGCGAATCGTATCCATACTGATGGAACCGCCATAGTCCTTCTGCGCTGCAAGCGATAGGATGTAGAATGCATCACGAGGTATTCCTTCTGCGGCACGGACGAATTCTCGGAAAACGTTTTCCTGGGTAAACGCGATTCGAATCAACTCCTTCGGAGAGTCAGGAATAGGGATGTCCTGCTGGTCTGCAAGTGATTTGACGTGGCGGAAAAGAAGTGCCCTAAAGAACTTGAGTGCCTTCCCCTCATCATTGTCGAAGACCATATAGTCATCCATGTTTATGTCTGCAGAGGCATCGCCTCCAAGTTCGATGCCGACGTACTCGCCCGCGTCGAGAAGCGCCTGGAATCTACACCGCTTCTCAATGGCCCCGATCTTGACCGATATGCTCCCCACAGGAAACACTGCGCGCCTTACAAGGTCGGCGAGGTAAGGTTGGAGCTCGAGGGGCACAACACTCCATTCATCCAGCAGCAGCCAGATCCGCTTACCGTCAAGTACCCGCGTCAGGCGTTCGAACAGGGAGAGAACGCGGCCAAAATGCACACGGTGGGCCGGTGTCCCCTCAGTTGTCATCCGGATGTCACTTCTCCCGATGGTTTCGGCAGCAGTGCTTCCTTCGTAAGAGACCGCTGCCCCGTCCAGACCGGCTTTCACCGTCAAGCCCCCCGCTTCAGCGGTCCTACCTTCTTGTTGTGCCCCCAACTCTTCTCTGACGTTGCCAGTCACCGTGACCTCAGTAATGGCATCGGCGAACTCGTCTAGCACCGGACCTATCTCGGCCAGGTTCAGCCGTGAGTCGTCTTGCAGGGCTGCCGATAGCAGTTCCTCATGCACAGCCGCGAGCGTGTCGACCAGGAGCCGTGTGGCCCTTTCCGCGAGATGAATACTTCCGTCCGAGTAGAGACCCCCGGTAGAACCGACCGTGCGGAGATCAACGTAGATTGGGATATCTCCTCTCTGGTGGACTGTCTCGGCCAGATACACAAGAGCGTGCGTCTTGCCTGTGCCCCTGCGGCCGTATAGCACTTGGTTGTCGACAGTAGAGAGGACGGCCAGTAGCGGACCCACATCCACAAAGCTCTCGATGAGTGTCTGTCGGTCGGCCTTCTCGGCTCTCTTGGAGAGCTGGATAAACAGCGGCGTGATCGCGTCTTGCATCTGTCCATCTCCCACCGGCAACTGCACGACATCCCCACCCATTCCAACGGCCGGGTCCAGAAACTCTTCCCAGACCACTGGAAAGCTCACGCCCAGGCAGAAACGACCGCGTCGCCAACTGCACGAATCCGCACTCCATATGCCGTGCTTCCGCCTACGGGCTTCACTGGACGCTTACGAAGTTGCCGTCTCGGCTGCATACGGTATTGCCGACGGACGTAAGTTCCGTCCTTCCTGAAGTGTCCAGTTACTCGAACCTGCGCCCTCCCTCGCAAGCACGTGCCGAAGAGTACTAACGCAAACATGCGGCTTCTACACGGCCGCATCACTGCCGTGACTCTCCCTCTTCCGGCCATTCTGGTCACTCGATCATTCAACATCTAGTATATCAGAGACAACCCTATTTGTCCATCGGCTCTGGGAATGCTACATTCAATCTCATTGGTGAAGCCCCGGCTTTGTCGGGCCCGACTTGACTCGATTGGACCATAGAGAGTTCACAGAACTGAAACAGGAAACCAAGTAGGATGCCCCAGAACTATGCCCCAAAATCGTGGCTGTGGCTGACCCCAGTTGCCGGGAGCACATTCCCCGGAAGCCATTGCAGCCCGTTTGCTAGTCCCTACATCACATTTCCCGGTGTGTAGGGCACCGGCACGACACGATGTCTGGGGCCGGGCACTTCCTTATCTTGGCTACGATCTCGTCGCCCTTCTCTGTCGTGATCGGACCTGTCGGGAACATCGTGTATTCGTCGGTGAAGAAGTCCTCGATGCAGACCCACTCGCTGTAGGCGTCGCACGCCGTGCACAGGAAGTAGGTGCGAGTCTCCTCGTTTCCCTGGACTCGCAGGCAGATGGATGCCGCCGCCTTGTCGTAACCTCCCAGGTCTGCGCCGCACTGCCTGCATTTCATGGACCAACGCGCCATGGCCTTACCCGATGTTGATTCACCGAAGGATAGATCCCGTTCGTATGGTTATCAAGGCGCCAACGGCGCCGGGCCTTCAAGAGCTCCACGACCGCCTTGAAGCCCACCGACTGCGCCAGCCCGCCAAGGCCCGCGAAGCCTTCCAGCGCGCCCTACGCCTCGCCCCCGCCATGCCCGAGGCCGCCGAAAATCTCGCCGCGCTCAGGCACCAAGACACACCGCTTGACAGACAAAGGCTCTCGCGTCACACTGAGGACGCGTGAAGAAGAGAGGATGGTCCACGCACTCCGCCACGCGCAAGACGCGAAGGGCCAACGTGGCGAATTGGATATGGTGTCGCGAGAACTGCGTGTCTCCAGAACGCCAGAGAGACGAAGATGAGCACAAGGCGCAAGAAAGAATGGTTCGACGATGAGTCCTTCTGGCGGGATCTCTATCCTTTCATGTTTCCGGAGCAACGTTTCGCTGGAACTCCTGAGGAGATCGCCAAGGTCCTGGCCCTGACGGCACCCAGTGGCAAGTCTGCACTGGACCTCTGTTGTGGTCCCGGCAGGTGCTCGATTGCTCTGGCGCAAGCGGGATTCAAAGTGACCGGAGTGGATAGAACGAAGTATCTGTTGGACAAGGCTCGGAGGAAGGCGCGTGCAGCCAAGGTCAAGATCGAATGGGTGCAGGCGGACATGCGCGATTTTGCGCGTTCAAACGCGTTTGACCTCGCGCTGAGCATGTTCACGTCCTTCGGCTATTTCGACGACAAACGAGAAGACCTGCACGTGCTCGGCAACATCCTGGAAAGCTTGAAGCCTGGCGGGGTCTGTCTGATCGACGTCATGGGCAAGGAGCGTCTGGCCGCAATCCTACGGGCCACCACCTCGGATGTGTTGCATGACGGCACGAAACTGGTCCAGCGCCACGAGATATTCGACGACTGGACACGAATCCGAAACGAATGGATTCTCATTCGGAAGGGAAAGGCCAAGAGCTTCAGGTTTCATCATACGATCTACTCAGGCCAGGAGTTGAGAGCGCGCATGCAAGAGGTCGGCTTCACCGACGTGAGACTCTACGGCAATCTGGACGGTGAGGAGTATGGCCCGAATGCGCAGCGCCTGATTGCCGTCGGCCGCAAGGCGGCGGAGCCGAAGAAGGGCCGAACAAAGGCATCCAGTGGACGCAGTGCCACGCGCCGCTGACTCGGATCATCCGCAGCCCGGTTGCTGGCTGCACATTTCCCGAGAGCCATTACAATCCGTCTGCCAGCGGCCAACACGACATTTCCTGGTGTGTGGAGCACCGGCACGAGATGGTGCCTGGGGCCGGGCATTTCCTTATCTTGGCCACGATCTCGTCGCCTTTCTCTCTCGGGAGCAGACCTACCGGGAACATCGTGTATTCATCGGTGAGGAAGTCCTCGTGGGGAGTTCTGGCTTGAGTTCTGGGGACGCCATACTCAATTCTATCCTTTATTCACAGAGTCCAATGTCTTGCCGCTTCTGGCTGATATATGATTCCAACGACCTTCAGGAACTTGCGCCTCTTCGGGGTGTCCCATTCGACTTCATCGCCAATGCGGCAAGCGAACAGCGCAACGCCAAGAGAAGACAGTACGGATATCCGTCCTTCCAGAGGCTTGCTGTCCGACGGAAATACCAGGTTGTAGACACCTTCCCTTTTCGATTCCAAATCGCGAACGCGCGCTATTGAGTTCATGGTAATCACGTCCGCGGGAACTTCCTCCGGCGCCACTGCCTTCGCAGACACGAGCTTCTCTTGCAGTTCATCGCCCCTCGGCCACTGGCGTCCGCTGCTTTCCGCCTTTAGTTCCTCGATCACCTCTTGCAGCCGAGTCTGATCAAATTCGCTTATGATCGTTTTCTTCTTGCTCATATGGAAGCTCCTTTCGCTTCGAAGACCTGATGGTCTACGTGAGGCGCTCTTCCCTAGCAGATTGCGCCACGCTAGCCCTAACACCAGCCTAGCCGGTCGTGGAAGCTTTTTCAAGAATGCGGGGTCTTCCCGTTCCATAAGTTCTAAGTTCTGGGGACCCAGAATTGTGGAATTGTGGGGACCCCAGAACTGGCGTGTAGCTGACCCCAGTTGCCAGCTCCGTATTTCCCGAGAGCCATTGCAATCCGTTTTGCTAGTCCCTACATGACATTTCCTGGTGTGCAGGAACCGGCACGAGACGATGTCTGGGGCCGGGCATTTCCTTATCTTGGCCACGATCTCGTCGCCCTTCTCTCTCGGGATCGGACCGGTCGGAAACATCGTGTATTCGTCGGTAAAGAAGTCCTCGATGCAGACCCACACGCTGTAGGCGTCGCACGCCGTGCATAGGAAGTAGGTGCGAGTCTCCTCGTTTCCCTGGACTCGCAGGCAGATGGATGCCTCCGCCTTGTCGTGACCGCCCAGGTCGGCGCCGCACTGCTTGCATTTCATGGACCAATCGGCCATGGATTCGCCCCAGTCTTCATTCACCGCAGAATCGACCCGGCCGGTAGGCGTATGAAGCGGGGAATTGCAGACTTCTAGTCCCGCCCTTCAATGTCCGTGCTGGTCATCGCCGGAAAGGACAGGCAAAACCGCGCCCATCGCCCCGGCTGGGACTCGGCCCAGACCCGGCCTTCGTGCAGTTCCATGATCTGTTTGGCCAGGAACAGGCCCAAGCCGCTGCCGCGTTTGCCGACGGTCGTTTCATTTTTCAGCCGGCTGAACTTCTCGAAGAGCATCTCGGCCTCTTCCGGCGTGAATCCCATCCCTTCGTTCCAGACGCTCGCAACCACCCGGTGGTCGTCATCTTGTTCCACTTCCACACGGACCAGGGCGCCTTCCTGCCCGTACTTGGCGGCGTTATTCAAGTAGTTGGCCAAGGCGATGCGCATCAGTTCCTCATCGACCTTCACGTGGAGGGCGGTAGGACAGTCGAGCTCGATCCGCATGTCTCGTGACTCAAACAACGGACGGACTTGCTCGAGACACGGATCCACTACCGCCGCGCGGAAATCCAGATCGCTCTTGGATGCCCTCAGTTCGCCCCGTTCCGCCCGGGCGAGGTCAAGGTAATTCTTGACCATGTCCTGCAGCTCTTCACAATTCCGTTTCACGCGGACAAGCTGTTCGTGGGCCTTGTCGGGAATCTCCCCGAGGTAGCCCCCCACGACTACGTCTATGAGGCTCTGCATGGCGGCAAGGGGCGACTTCAGCTCGTGCGTCACGAACCGCAAGGAACTCATATAGTTCTTGTTTGCCATGTCCAGGCGTTCGTTGGCCTGAACCAGCTTGTCATTCTGGTCCCGGAGGCCTTGGTCGCGCCGCCGAATGGCCTCGTGCATCTCGTGGAAGCTCTGGGCGAGGCGTTTGACCTCGGTGTAGCGGCACCGGATCTCCTCAGGCTCTTCGAGCTGCCCTTCGGCCACCAAGGCCGTGGCCTTGCTCAGTTCCGACAGCGGTTGGGTTATCCGGCGGACGAGCGCGACCATCGCGGCCATCGCCAACGCCGCGCCCAAGACGGTGATGGCCACAAGCTCGACAGTGAGTCGCCTCAGTGAATCCGCAAAGGGCTTCTCCAGCAGCCCTACGTAGAGCATGCCCACGGCTTCGCCGTCAGGATTGAGAAGCGCCTTGTAGGCCGACAGATACCAGGCCTCTACCACCCACGCCCGGTCGTGCCATTCTTCGCCTTGCTCGATCACCGTGTCCCGGACCTCATCGGACACCACGGTGCCCAGGGCCCGCCGCCGCGTTTCCTGCAACACGTTGGTCGCAATACGCGTGCCATCGAGGAAGATCGTCACGGTGCCGAGCGGCTTGCCGTCGTACAGCCCCCTTCCGAACAGCACGTCTCGCAGCCTGTCGACCAAGGCAAAATCCGAATTCAGGCCGTGCCCGCCGTACACCAAGGCCTGGACACGGCCCGACGAATCAGACACCGGACAGGCGACCCACCAGAACAGCGCTTTCTGAAGCGGCTGGACTGCGCCGTCTCCCGTGCCGACCACGGCCATGGCATTGCGCAGCGCAGGGCCGCCTTCGGCCTCGAGCCGGGCGGCGTCCAGCACCACCGTGCCGTACGCCGGTTCGCCCGTCAGGGCGCGCCGCAGCACAGGATCGGATTCCACAGGCATACGCGCCGTCCCCGCCGGATAGCCTCCTGCCAGCGGCCGGCCATCGGTATCGCAGGCATTGAGCACCATCAGGCCCAACGTGTCTTTGAGGGCGCTGAGCTCGACCTCGATGTCCGCATCCGCCACAGACACACGCGCCGTTGCTTCCTCAACACGCCTGGCCATTTGCTCCAGGCCTGAGGAATACAGCGACTCGAAGGAGTCCAGGTCATGGTTGACCCGTTCCTGGGCGGTCTTGGCCACGTCACGCCGGATGGCGAGAGCCCCCAGAAGGCCGACCAGGCCCGATGTCACGCCAACGGCCGCAAACACCGTTACAGAAAGCGCAGTTCGGAGCGACATGACACGTGACTCCCGGTCACTTCATCCTATAGGCAGCGCCCTGGATACGTCGGCCCTCGTCTTTCTGCACGCGCAGGCGCATGGATGCCGCCGCCTGCGCATTTCCCGACAGCCACTACAGCCCACTGGCCAGCGGCCAACCGGACATTTCCTGGTGTGTGGGACACCGGCACGAGATGAGGCCGGGGACCGGGCATTTCCGTATCTTGGCCACGATCGCGTCGCCCTGCTCTCTCGAGATCGGGCCGACCGCGAACAGGCTGTCTTTGTCGGTGAAGAACTCCTCGATCCAGACCCATGCGGTATAGACATCGCACGCCGTGCACAGGAAGTAGGTGCGCGTTTCCTCGTCCCCGCGGACGCGCAGGCAGATCGAGGCCTTCGCATTCTCGAAACCGCCCAAGTCGGCGCCGCACTGCTTGCATTTCATGGACCAATCAGCCATGGGCCCGTCCCAATCTCGATTCACCATAGAATAGGCCCGGCTCCTATGTCCATCAAGCGGCCGCCTGCTCTTCTTGCCCAGAGAAGGTCCATGGCCAGATCTCTGCGGCCAACACGACTTGCTCCGTGCGCCGCCCCTCGCCGAACCCACCTGGTCCTGCACGCGCCCGCGGCCGCGGCCAAAGGCGAACTCAAGCCCGGCGCCACGTCGCTGACGGCCGGCCCGGATCGTCCACGCCGCCCGGCAGGCGAGGCCTGAGTGAAAATTCTCTTCGATCCAATCTGTGCGAATCTGTGGATGACGATCCGGACGAACTGCATGGACGGTTCATGGTGCGCGGTCTGTTGAAAGACTGGCGGAGGCGCTGCTAGGCTTCGGCGTGTCGGACGCGGTTGTCGTCGGCCACTCGGTGGTGTTCGACAGGGGCCGTGTTGCGGAGTTGGATTTCTGAGAGGTTGTGGAGAGATGCCGCAAGAAGCGCCAGCTCCCCGTACCGCCGGCTGGAAGCCGGCGGTACGGGACCAGCGGCCTTTTCTTCACAAGCTCTAAGTGTTCTCTGGGGGAAGAACCGGTTTGTGGCGTGGACGAAGGGAACTGGAATGTCGAAGTCAACGTATGACCTGATGTGCTGTGGGTGCGGGGCGACGTACGGGGCCGCGCATGCGGGCGCGTGTGCGGCATGCGGTGAGCCGCTGAGCATCCGGGCGTTGGCCTCGCCGTCGCGGGGGGTGTTCGAGGACGCACCGGCCTCGATGTGGCACTATGCGGACCTGCTGCCGATCGAGGATGCCGGGGCCGCGGTCAGCATCGGGGAGGGGGCGACGCCGCTGGTGGCGGCGCCGCGCCTGGCCGGGAACTTCGGCTTCGGTGAACTGCTGCTGAAGAATGAGATGGCGAATCCCACGGGGTCGTTCAAGGACCGGCAGGTCTCGGTGGGCCTGAGCCACGCGCGGGAGATCGGGGCAGACACGGTGGCGGTGGTGTCGTCGGGGAACGTGGCGTGTGCGGCGTCGGCCTACGCGGCGCGTGCGGGGCTGCGTGCGGTGCTGCTGATGCACGGCCACGCGGCCGCGTCGAAGGTGGCGCTGGCCGCGGTGTACGGGGGACGGGCGGTCCAGGTGCAGACGCCTTCGGCCAGCGAGGCGTTCGATTTGTGCCTCGAGGCGTGCGACGCGTTGGGGTGGTATCACCTGTCGACCGCCGGCATGCACAACCCGTTCAACGTGGAAGGCGCCAAGACCATCGCCTACGAGCTCTTCGCGCAGACGCGGGGCGATTTGCCGGACTGGGTGGTGGCGCCGGTGGGCGGAGGCGGTCTGTTGGGCGGCATCTGGCGCGGCTTTCTCGACTTGCAGCGCCTCGGGCTCATCGAGCGTATCCCGCGCCTGGCGGGGGTGCAGGCCAGCGGCTGCGCCCCGCTGAAGAAGGCCATCGATGAGGGCACGGCCTATCTCGACACGCTGCGGGAACCGTGGCCGAATCCGAAGACTATCGCGGGCGGCATCGCCGACGATATCTTGTTCGACGGCCACACGGTGCTGCCAGCGATCCGGCGCACGGACGGCGTGGCTATCGCGGTGGACGACGACGCCATTATCGAGGGGCAACGGGCGCTCGCGGTAAACGAGGGGCTGCTCTGCGAGCCTACAAGCGCGGTGGTGGTCGCGGCCCTGGCAGACTTGGCGCGTGAAGCGCGCGGGGCGCGCGTGTGCTGCATCGTGACCGGCAATGGCGCGAAGGACTTGGCCGCGGTGCAGGCCCATGTCCCGCCGCCAGCCGTGATCGAGCCGACGCTCGATGCGTTGAAGGCGGCGGTGGATACGGGGGGGAAGTCCTGACGCGGGAAGGTCAGGCGGGCGGCTCGAGCACGATGTAGACGTGACGCGGCCGCTGGATCAGGATGTCCTCTTTGGCCTCGGGGCGCTTCTCCTTGAAGGCGCGGAAGCGCTGGATCGAGTAGGACTCCAAGGTGGCGGGCACCGCGTCAACGGGGGCGCACTTCCAGAAATCGGTGACCACGTAGCCGTCTTTGCAGCGGCGGGCGGTGAGCTCGACGGCGTAGACGGCCTCGCCGACGGCGAAGTAGAGTTCGCCAGTCATGGCGACGGCCGGCTCGCGCATGTGGTCCGCATCGAAGACCTTCGCCCGTACGCCGCCAAAGGCGAGCGGGCGTATGGCCTCGCAGGTCAGCCCCGCGTCGGCCAGCCGGTCCCGAACGTCGGCCAGGAAGGCCTGGCTCGAGCGGCGTACGTACTCGGGGGCGTCGTTGGGAAAACGCAGCGCGAGGCGTTGGTTGTCTTCGAGCAGCCGGGCCTGTCCGGGCGCCGCGTCGGCACAGACGCTCGAGGCCTGCTCGAGGCGTCCCGAGCGTAGCGCGTCGACCAGGAGGGTGCACATCGGGGCGAGCGGTTCGCGCCGCGGCCAGAAAGGCGATAGGGAGAGCGCGAACGCGCCGGCCGCGACCAGGCCGGCCACGACGAGCACGGCCGCGGCGACGCGGAGCACCGCGCGGGCGGCCTGACGCGGACGCCGTGACGGCTGGCAGATAGCCGCCATGAGGTCGTCGTCGAACTCGAGCCGATTCGCCATACTCAGGCCCGGCACCGCGCGTCGCGCGCATGGTGGCTGGAGGAGTTCATGTGCATCGCGCGCATTCGGCCCCTATTCGAGCAACTGCCCGGCGTTTTCGGCGACCTTGCGGAAGGCGGCCGCGTGCTGCTCGATGACGTCCTTGTGCGGATGCTTGAAGTGGGGGATGCTGTAGGTGGTCTTGGGGGTAGCTTCGCTGATGGGTAAGGAGCCGGGGGGCTGGCGGAGGTCGCGGTCGGCGTGGGCGTTGCGGGTGGGTTTGCCGTGGCCGTAGATATCGTAGTCGTTGAACAGGGGGTGCAGATGCATCGGGGGGTTGCAGCCGGGGCCGATGTGGGAGCCCTCGGCCCTTACGGCCTCGCAGAACTTGCCGACGTCGAGCCCGCCGATCTCGTCGGCGCGGTACAGTCCTCTCGCGGCGTACCAGCCGCCCATGGTCGAGCCGGAGTCCTTGGGCGGGCGGTGGGCGCGAAGGCCGGGGCAGCCCTCGAGCAGGTCCCAGAAGTAGTTCATGGCCTCCTGGATCTTCTCGATGCGCTCTGGATAGTGACGAAGCTGTACGCGGCCGAGGGCGCTGGCCAACTGGTTGAGGCGGTACTTGACGCCGCCGAACGGATAGCCCTTGAATGGGGTGAGGCTCGGGTCGGTCAACTCCTTGTGCCGCTCGTAGTGGCCGAAGGCGACGGCCCGCTCCCAGAGGTAGCGGTCCCGCGTGATCAGTATGCCGCCTTCGCCGACCACGAGGGACTTCTGCGACATGAGCGACATGGCGCCGATGTGGCCGATGGTACCGGTGAGGGTGCCGTGGTACAGGCTGCCCTGGGCGTGGGACACGTCTTCGATGACCTTGACGCGGTGTTTCTTCGCGATGGCCATGATCTCGTCCATTTCGCACGGATAGGCGCAGTAGTGGACGACAACGATGGCCTTGGTGCGGTCGGTGATGCGGTGCTCGATATCGTTCGGATCGATGTTGAGCGTGTCGGGATCCACGTCGGCGAAGACGACACTGGCGCCGAGGGAGTAGCAGGGCAGGGCGGACGCCCAATAGGTGACGCTGGGGCAGATGATCTCGTCGCCGACGCCGACGCCGCAGGCGTACATGGCGCCGAGCAGTGCCGCAGTGCCGTTGCAGTGTGCGAGGCAGTGAGGGATGCCGTAATACGCTCCGAACTCGCGCTCGAACACCTTGGTGGCCTCGGTGCCCGACATGTCGCCGGTTCGCAGTTGCTCGAGCACGGCCGTCTCGTCTTCCTCGGTGATGATGGGCCACCGGAAGGTGTCGGGGGACTCGATGGTGACGGCCTTGGGGCCGCCAAGCAACGCCAACTTCTCACCCATGACTGGACCTCCGCATGTTTCGTCGTGTAACGACCGGCAGGTTAGCCCAACAGGGGGGGCAAGTCAAGGAGTCAGGCGCGAGGCAGGCGGGGCGGCGCGTTTCGCCGAGGCGGCTAACCAGGCGGCCACCGGGGAGAACGTTCAGCCGCACCCAATACTACTCCTCCTCCGCCTCGTCCGCGGCGGCCGTCTCCGTGGCGGCGTCCTCCGTGGCGGCGTCCTTGGTAGGCGCGTCTTCTGTGGCCGCCTTCTTGCTGGCCGCCGCGCTGATGATGTCGAAGACGCGGCCCAGGTTCAGCGGCAGCGGGAAGTGTCCGGCGCTGCCGGCGTCGCGCGCTTGCTGCTTGATCTCAGCGTCCCTGCCGTACAAGAAGACCGGCAGTGCCTCAAGGCCACGGGTCGACTTGAGCAGACGCAGCATTTCCAGGCAGCCCAGGTCCTCTTGCTCTTGACTCACGAGGAGGGCGGATGGGAACACCATCCGCAGCCGCAGGAGGCCCTCGAAGGAAGTCGAGGCCACGAAGGTGTCCCAGCCGTGCCGTTCGAACGTGCCACTCAGCGCCTTCGTGTTTTGCGGATCATTGGCGACGATGAGTAGCCGCGGCGTCGCCTCGTGCCCGGCCTGCGACCGGTTGAGCATGGCGGCGATGTAGAAGGCCATGTCGCTTTGGACATGTTCCTGGCCCGGCGTGACGTGGCAACCAAACAGGGCGCCGTCGGGCCGGGGCTGCACGTTGCGGACCTCGGCGCGTACGCACTCGACCGGCAATCCGTCAGGCATCGTGAACGACAGCTCAACGGGCGAGCCTTCCTCGATCTCCGCATGGGCATGCACGCGGCAACCGTCCACGCTGAGATTCTGCACTTGGCCGTCGTGCGTCGTGTCGCCGACCGTGATGGTGCAGGGGACGAATAGGTTGATGCGCTCGTGCTGCCTGAAGGACACAACCTGCAACTGCTCGGGCCACGCGACGCGGCAGTAGGGGTGGGCGCCGGGACTGTCCCAATCCAGCACGCGCGACGCGAAGCCCACCGCCTTCCCGCCGGAGAGTAGACGGACCACGCACGGGAAGCCCTCGGACAAGCGAACGAGAAGGCCCTTAGAACGAGGCCGGTCGAGGATGATATGGTGCGGTTTGTGCCATCCGCGCACGCAGGTCTTGTACCGCACTTCCCACTTTTTGGCGGGATCCAGATGGACCATGACCACATCACCGACGGAGAGAAACGAGTCTATCTCGCTTTCGTCAAACCGCATGCTTTTCCTCCATAGACGAATTGCCCGTCCCGGAGACGGCCTCCATTGTAGCACAGCACAGGTCACTAATGAGGCGGGGCACGCGTGACGGATTGCATCGCCACCCAGCACATCCTATAATGGCCGTGCGAGACGAGGTGTTCGCGAAGGGATCCGGCGCCTTCGCCGCGTGGGACAGGGGCGTGGATGGCCACTTCCGGTTTTGCCCTGTCCAGGTGGGACGACAACCCACGGCGGGAAACGCCCGGCTTCGATTTCGCAGCAACCGTAGGAGACACGAGCGCTTGGACGAACCGATCTTCTCGCCAGGGGCGCCGGTCGAGGCGTCGGCCAAGCTATTCTGGCTTGGAGTCGGATTCTTCATCCTGTTTCTGGCGGCCATCGGCCTCGAATTGTTGCGCCGGTGGCGCCGGCGGCGGCTGGAGGTGAAGGCGCAATGGCGTCTGGTGGAGGGGATCTGCCGCGAGAATCTCCTCGAGGACGAGGAAGCCCGTTGCCTGCGGAAGCTCATCGAGCGTTGGGCGCCGGAGGCGCCGTTGCGTGTTGCGACGGACCGGCGGCGCTTCGACCATTGCGTCGAGCAGGAGATGAATGCTTCGTCTGCGGAGGGCAGCGCGGAGCAATTCAAGGAGGCCGGCGCGCTGCTGCGTCGCGTGCGAGAGCGGCTCGAGACGGTATGGGGGCCTCGCCACTACGGCGTGGACACGACCCGGAACTTGCCCGCCGGCCAGGTTGTCTGGGTGTCCCCCACGGGCTCGGACACGCCGCGCTGGTACGCCGCCACCATTGAAGAAGTGGATGAGGCCTACCTCCACCTGAGCCCCTCGAAGGGGAAAGAGGCGCGCCCGCCGCGCTTCGGTCCGGGTGAAGAGCTCCGGTGCCGCCTGAACCGCCCCAACGACGCGCAGTATGCCTTCACCACCGTGCTGGCCGCTTGCGAGGACCACCCGCCGAGGTGGCTGCTGTTCCATGCGACGCGGCTGGAACGGTCGCAGTCGCGCGCCTACTTCCGCGTCCCGTACAAGGAAGCGGCGGCCCTGGCGATGCTGGGCCCGGCGGACGGGCCGGAGGGGGGGCCGTCGGTCGTGAAGCCGTTGCCGGGAGTGTTTCACGACCTGAGCGCCGGGGGCTTCGCGGCGGTCGTGCGCGAGGCGCCGGGAGAGCGGGCGTTGCTGGCCGCGCAATTCGATTTCGGCGGCCAAGAGCCGTTGGTGGTGCGCGCGACTATCGTCGAAGTGCGGCCCCTATCGAGCGGGCACTATCTGGTGCGTGCCGAGTTCGTGGACATGGAAGAAGATGCACGGGACGCGATCGCCCGCTATGTGCTGCATCGCCAGCAGCCCATGGTCGCTTTTCCCGGCGAGCCGGTCCGCGAGGGGGCGGAGTGATGCCTTGAGGATCCTCGGCGACGCCGTAGAGGCCGTCCAGAGAAATCTGTATGCGCTGGCGCTGTACCTCGCGGTTACCGTGGGTTTCAGCATCGCCGGCCAAGTTGCCAACTACCTGGCGGGAGGTCCCCCGGAGAGTCCGTACGCCAGTGGGCTCTGGACCGCCTACCTGTTCGGCCTTGACGCGGTCTTCCTCATTGCGATAGGCGTGGCGCAGGCCGTCGTCTTCTCGCGTCTGGGCAAGGACATCGACCGCCCGCTGTGGAAGATAGGGGGGGATGGCGAGGCGGCGAAGCGCTACTTCGTGCTGTGGCTGGCGCTCAATGCCGTGGCCACCGCATTGGATAGGGTCGCCCTGTGGTCGCACACGGTGCTGGGTAACGATGCGTTGACCGCGACGCTGGCCCTGTTCCACGCGGTCGTGATCGTGATCCACATACCTATCGGGGCGGCCATCATGTTCCTGGGTCCGTTCGAATGGCGCAAGCTGCCCGAATGCCTGCGCCCTCTCTGGCGGCAGTTTCCCCAGACCCTCGTCGTCGTTCTCTTCAATGGCGTCTGGTTTGCCCTCTTCATCTTCTTGCTCGCGCAGACCGAATCGCAGCCGTGGTTGCGCCCGGCCCTGCAGGTCGTATTTGCGTACGTAGATTTCGTGGTCTTCGCGGCGGCGTGGTTTATCTGCATGCTGGATCGGCAGGAACCCGGGGGAATCGACCTTGGCTTCTGAGCGTGAACGGCGACGGCGCGGTTGCCTCGTGCTGGCCTTTCTCGGGGGGACGTGCCTGCTGGCGGTGCTGGCGGGCTACCTCGTGTTGGCGTTGCGCTTGCCGCAGGACGCGCCCCTGGCGCGCATGTACCGGAGCGAGGCCGATCTCGCCGGCCTCGTCAAGGCCGTGGAGGCCTACTTCCGCGACCACGGGCAGTATCCGCCTGCGGGCCCGGAGGGATTGCGGCTCGCCACGGACCACCTGTCGCGGAAGGCCAACTACTTCCCGCACGGTCCGCCGCCCGACGCGTGGGGGCGCCCGTATCATTACGTGCCGCACACGGCCTACGAGGCCGACCCCGCGGCCTTGAGAGACCAACGCGGCTACGGCGCCCCTGACAGGTATCAGCTCTACTCGATGGGCGGGGACGCGGACGCGGGAGTTGACGACCCGGAGAAACAAGGGGACAATATCTGTAGTTGGGATGAGGCGCGGTCGTGGCGCGCGGCCTACCGCGCCCGGAACAAGGACTTCATGCGCCGCAGGAAACAGGGCCGATGAGCGTATCGCTTCCGTACGGTGACGGTGTCGTGGGCGCCGAGATCGACTGGGCAGAAGTCCTTGCCACGCTCGACGTCGCAGAGGCGCCGGAGTTGCCTGACCTGGACGAGGCGATCCGCCGGGCTATCGAGCAGCCTATCGGCCTCGACCGGGGGCTGTATGAACTCGTGTCGCCGGGCGAGCGCGTGGTCGTGCTCGTGTCCGACATGTTCCGCAAGACACGCGTAGACCAAATCCTGCCCATACTCATCGCGGGCCTCGACCGGGCAGGTGTCTGCGCTGGACACATCAGCGTCCTCTTCGCCACGGGCACGCACCGCCCGCCCACACGCGAGGAGCAGGCCGCCATACTCGGGCCGGCCGTCTACGAGCACTTGCGGGGACGCATCTTCGTGCACGATCCGAATGACGCGGCAAACCTGGTCCACGTGGGCACGACGTCGCGCGGAACGCCCGTCGAGATCAACCGGCGCGCGCACGAGGCGGACCGGCTGATTGCCACGGGGGCCGTGGTTCTGCACTACTTCGGTGGCTACGGTGGCGGGCGCAAGTCCATTCTCCCCGGCATTGCCTCGACCAGGACCATCGCCCACAACCACGCCATGAACCTCGACCCGGTGGCCGACCAGCGCAATCCGGCCGTCCGGATCGGCGTGCTCGACGGCAATCCAGTGGCCGAAGACATGCTCGAGGGGGGGCGGCTGGCGGGGGCCGACTACATCATCAACACGGTGCTGAACCGGGAGGGCCGAATCGCGGGCGTGTTTGCCGGCGAACTCGACGCGACCCACCGTGCAGCGGCCGCGTTCGCGCACGCATTGTATGCGACGGCCATTACGGAACGGGCCGACCTCGTCGTCGCGTCGTCAGGCCCGGCCCAGAACTTCGTGCAAAGCCACAAAGCCCTGTACAACGCCTATCAGGCCGTCAAGCCCGGCGGCCGCATCGTGCTGCTGTCCGAATGCCGGGAGGGCCTGGGCGGCGAGCAGTTCGTGCGATGGCTGCGCCTGGCCACGCCGGAACGCGTTATCGCCGGGCTGCGGCAGCAGGCGGAAATCAACGGCCAGACGGCGCTTTCCACACTCGAGAAGGGTCCGATGACGTTCTTCGTGAGCGAGATGGGCCCCGGCGAGATAGCCCTCATGGGCGGGACGAAGGCCGCGTCGCTCGAGCAGGCGCTCGAGCTGGCTAGACGGGCGCTCGCGCACGACGGCGTCATGGCCCCGACGTGTTACCTGATGCCCTCGGCCTCCTACACCGTACCGTTCTCGGAAGTCTGAAGGCATCGTGCGTGGATGCGCCCACGTCGCTTGATTTGCTAGGATAGCGCTGGCTTGGACGGCCGCAGGGAACTCTGTAAGGTTTCCAGGTATTATACGAGACATGGAGGGAAGTTCTATGCATATCGACCCGTTAACGAAGAAGCGGCTGCTTCTCCCCGCCTACGCAGAGCAAGGGGACGAACAGAACGATGCGGGAGACCTGTACCGCAATACCTGGGCCGCGTTGCTGATTGGGCTGTTGGGGGCGGTGTTCCTTCCTCGGAAGCTCTAGCCAGTTCATGAAACGCCCGGCGTCCTCTTGCGAGCAGCGACCCGCCGGTGGCGGCGTGTCTGTGGATGCCGTGGCTCAGCGCCTTCTCGTGCCGCATCGACACAAGCGGGCGGCTCACGCCTGTAGCGTACGCACACGGCGACTCGGCTCTAGATGATTTCCTCGCGGCCGGCATCCCACCGGACCTGTCGCTTCTGGTGGTACGACGTGACACTCATCAACAGGGTGGCCGTCTCAATGAAGGCCTCGTCCACATGGCAGCGCGGCCTCTCGCCTGTGCGCACGCACTCGAGGAAATTCTCCATGTGGTTGGGCCACCTCGGGGCCTTCCGGGCATCGAACCGATAGATGGGCTCCGGCGGACGCGCCCCCATGCGCCACGCCGCGCCGTCCTCGTAGATCTCGAAGCGGCTCGCGTCCTGGCCGATGCCGTTGTAGATCATGCGCCCATTCCTGCCGCAGAACTCGGGCGTCTGTTCACGTCCGGAGTTCTGGATGCCTTCGAACGTGGCCGTACAGTCGTGTTTCTCGAACTGGTAGGTCGCGATCCAGGTGTCCGGGACCTCCCGATCGTCTTTCCAATAGGCATTGAGTCCGGCGCACAGGCACGTGTCCGGGATGCCCCACTCGAGCACCGACTGGACGTAGTCGAGTTCGTGGGACAAGAGGTCGCCGGCCTGGCCCGTGCCATAGGGCCAGTAGCAGCGCCAGTGCCAGAAATGGCGTTCGTTGAAGTCGATTTTCGGCGCCGGGCCGAGCCATTTCTCCCAGTCGAGATCCTGGATGACCTGCTTCGGATCGGGGTGGTCGTACCAATTGTAGTAGCCGTACCATCGCCAAACGGGGCGATCGGGCGGGCTGTTGAAGTAGCGGCCGGTCTTGACGAAGGTGACCGGGCCCAGCTTCCCTTCCCGGATCAGGTCGCCGCCGGCTGCGGCCGCCGGATGCTGCCGGCCCTGGTGGCCGAGCTGCATGACGGTGTCGCGCTTCTTCACGGCAGCCCGCATCCGCTTGGCGGCGTCTATCGAAATCGTCCAGCCCTTCTCGCAGTAGATGTCCTTGCCGGCTTGAATCGCGTCCAACACCATTTGCTCGTGCCAGTGATCGGGCGCGGCGATGACTACCGCCTCGACCTTCGGGTCGGACAGCAGGTCGTGGTAGTCGGTGTAGCGCTTGATGTCCGCGTTGTTGCCCGCCTCGACCCCGCGCTCGAGATGCGGCTTGTAGACGTCGCAGACGGCCACCACCTTCGCGCTGTCCGTTGCGCCGGTGTACTTGATCAAGTCCCAGCCGCGCGTGCCGGTACCGATATGGCCCACGCGCACCGGATCCGCCGTCGGCGGCGCCCCGCGCGCCACCGCGGGCGCCACGGCCGCCATCGCGGCGCCGGCGCCTACGCTCTCAAGAAATCGCCTGCGAGTGACATGCTGCCTTTCACTCACACGTGCTCTCCTTAGCTCTGATGGCCCACCCTTCTGTCTCGCCGCCTTCGGCAGTCGCTCACTCCAGCCCGTACTTCTTGATCTTGTACTGCAGCGTGGTGCGCTTGAGTCCGAGGTGTTCGGCGGCCTTGGTCTTGTTCCAGCGGAAGCGTTCGAGCGCGCCTCGGATGAGCTCGCGCTCCATCTCGTCGGTGCGCTCGATGAGGGAGGCGCCGTCGGCGGTGGGTATGGGGTGGGGGGTGATGTCTTCCTGGTTGAAGAGGAGCTCCTGGGGCAGCTCGTCGCGGCTGATGGCGGACGTTTCGGCCAGGACGACGGCGCGTTCCATGACGTTCTCGAGCTCACGGACGTTGCCGGGCCACGGATAGCGCATCAGGAATTCCATGACCTCGCCGTCGACCGAGCTGACGTCCTTCTTCATTTCGATGCTGAACTTGCGCAGGAAGTGGTCGACGAGCGCCGGGATGTCGTCGCGGCGGCTGCGCAAGGGGGCCACGTTGAGCGAGAAGACCTTGAGCCGGTAGTAGATGTCTTCGCGGAAGGCGCCCTGACGGATGGCCTCGGTCAGGTCGCTGTTGGTGGCGGCCACGATGCGGACGTCGGTCTTGATCGTCTGCGTGCCGCCGACGCGCTCGAACACGCTGTCCTGCAAGACGCGCAACAGCTTGGTCTGGATGTTGCGGTCGATCTCGCCGATCTCGTCGAGGAACAGCGTGCCCCTGTCCGCGCGTTCGAAGCGCCCTATCCGGCGTTCGGTGGCGCCGGTGAACGAGCCCTTTTCGTGGCCGAACAGCTCGCTCTCGAGGACGCCGGGCGCGAGCGCCGCGCAGTTCAGCGCGATGAAGGGCTTGTCGCGCCGTGGGCTGGCGTCGTGGATGGCCCGGGCCACGAGTTCCTTGCCCGTGCCGGTCGGGCCGGTGATGAGCACCGAGCTCGTGCTCGGGGCGATCTTCTCGATCATCTTGAGCAATTGCTTGGTGTGGGCGCTGGTGCCCACCATGCGCTGCACCGACGGATGCAGCCAGGTCTTCGCCGGCTTGGCGGGAACCTCGTCGCTGTCGCGCATCACCATGTCGACCTTGAGCTCTATTTGGGCGATCTTGAATGGCTTCTCGACGTAGTCCTTTGCCCCCAGGCGCATGGCCTCGACCGCGGTCTGAACCGTGCCATAGGCGGTGATGACGATAACGGGCATGTCCGGCGCGGCCTGGCGCGCGGCGCGGAGCACCTCGAGCCCGTCGGCGCCGGGCATGTTGAGGTCCGTGATGACGATATCGAAGGGCTGCTCGCTGAGCATGCTGATGGCGTCGAGGCCGTTCGAGGCCTGGGCGAGCGTGAAGCTGCGCTCGGAAAAGGCCGCGGCCAGCATCTCGCGCATTTCGGCCTTGTCGTCTACTACAAGCATTCGAGCGGACATGTGCTGCGACCTCAACGGTGCCCCAATCCAAGGTGTTAGCGGCGGCCCACACTCTAGCACGGCCCTCTCGAGGCGTCAAATCGGGGACGGAGTGAGGAGTCACAATACGCGAGCTGGAACCATCGCTGATGGTCGACTCCGCACTTGTGGTAGAGTCCACGAAGGTCGCAATGGCTGGTGGGATGACAGGGCCATGAACGTTCTGTGGCTTGGACTGCATTTTGGGGAAGACGTGTACGCGGCCCGAGGCGGACGGCACGCGCTCCGCACGCTGTCGGTCGACGACGACACGCACTACCATTTCGCCCCGGACGAGAGGGCGGCCGAGGTGGTGGCGCGGATCAGTTCGGAGTGGCCGGTCGACCTGCTCGTGTGTTGGTGTCCGGAGCTCAGGCCGCCGCCGCGCGCCATCGAGGCCTGTCCGGTCAGAACGGTGGCGGCCGTGTCGGACTGGAACATCTACTATGCGCAGTTGGAGTACAACCTGGCGCGCTACGACGTCG
>Ga0272442_10004209_pt1 | contig 19811 bp, 14 predicted proteins | sample SSMForm2O_FD_200262 | JGI IMG/M metagenome (GOLD analysis project Ga0272442, IMG submission 200262) | Marine sediment archaeal communities from Little Sippewissett salt marsh, Falmouth, MA, United States - SSM-Form-2O | ecosystem: Environmental > Aquatic > Marine > Wetlands > Sediment ... | reverse complement strand
TCAAGCCGGCCTGAAATGGGTCTCATCTCCCCCATAAGATCCGTTCCCCTGGAGCATTCAACTTGCGAGTCAAATCACGGGAATGCCCGGTTTTTACTGAGGTCTGGTACCACGAGTGAACATGCGGTGGCCGGAAGTTGCGAAAACCGAACGCCGGGCTAATCAGACAGCAGGACCTCGCCGAACAGTGCAAAGAGCGCCGGACCGGCCCCGGCCGCCGTAGCGCCCCCGTGCTTCCGCCTGATGGCGTCCGGGACCAGGGACCGCGCCATCGTGTGCTCATAGGCATTGCCGAAAAGCAGCAGCGCGCCGATATCGCCGGCATCCACGCGGCCCCGAACATCACTGCACAGAACATGGTCAAAGACACGGTACACGCTGTTGGCCGTCACACTGACCGCGTAATCCATATGCGTGGCATCATCATCCGGCTCCCCAGGTTCAACGAGGGAGTTCCGTTCACGCCACACCGCCAGCGCGCACAGTCCGAGCGCTGTTACGCGCCCGGCCTTCTTCAGGTCGCCCGGTTCTCCGTCGAAGTCGCCAACCAGCCCGTGTCCGGGCAACACGGCGTCGGCAAGGCGCGCCAGGCGACCGGCGACGTGCCTGCGCTCACCTTCGTCGAAACTGCCGTAGGCGAGGTCAAAGGCAAGCGCCGTGTTCCTAAGCCGCGTGGCCAGCGCATCCACATCGCCTGGGCCGCCCCTGGCAAGCGTGGACATGACCAGATCCGCGGCTCGGCTTCCATGCGCGGCATCATCGAACAGCCCGCACAGCAGACCGTGCACCACTGCGTTCTCCAGCTCTTCTTCCGCGGAGGCGGGAACCCGGTCGAGCTGCTTCAGTAGCGCACCGACGAACTTCCGTCCGGAGACAGTATCAACATCGGCGCGCAGACGCTGCAGCTCATGTTCCCTGAAGAGAAGCCGCGGATGCTCGCCGGCGCGCACCGCCGCGGATCGGGAAGACCGGGCCGAAAACCGCCTGAACGTCGCCCTCGCTTGCCCGCGAACGGGCTTGAAATTGTACCGTCCCGTGTAGGTTCCCGAAAATGCCGGTCCGGCCGTTTCGAGCACTATCTCGTACTCCCCGGCACCGCCCGGACTCCAGGCGCCCCCGTGGATATTCGCGCGCACCTTGAAGCTCGGGCCCGGCCCATCCACATGCTCAATGAGCAGCGCTTCGTGTTCCGCACGATTGAACGCGCGCGCATGACCCCAGACGCGCTCCTCCCAGGCGCCCGCGCGCCGCCGCAGCTCGAGGGTCAGGTCGGCCCGCTTGTCCGAATCCGACGTGAGCGCCTGTGCCAGAACCACCGTCAGAATACCGTCCGCACCGATCGTTCCGGGTTTGGGCGGCGTGGACCCGGTGTCCGCCGGATCCGCCCTGTCGCTCCCGGCCACAGGCGGCTTCACGGACATCGGCGGCAACTCGCAGCCGGCGCGTTTCTCAATCGAACGGCGCGCTCGGGCAACGGCGTCCGCTACCTCGGGTACGAATCGGGCGGTTGACATCGCCCGCTCCAGCGCCGGCGCTGCCCGTGCGTCACCCACGGTACCCAGCATATTCACCATACCGAGCAGCTTTTTCGCGCCCGGAAACACCTTCCACGCGAGAATCCGTTTCGAGACATCCACGGCACTGTCCGCGACCCTCCCCGGCGCCGATTCGGAGGAGGAGAGATCATCAAGCGCCGCCTTCGCCGCCTCGCGCACCGCGCCGTCCTCGGCGAACAGCGCCCGTCTGACGGTCCTGGAGACCGACGCGGCGCGCCCGCCGCGCAGTGACGCCAGTGCCGCCAGCCGCACGACCGACGGCTCGCGCTCGCCAGTAGCACGGGCCAGCGCCTTGATTATGTAGGGCTCGGAACGAGTGTTGAGCGCTCGCGCCGCGGCCGCGCGCACATGCGGTTCCTCCTTCTCCAGCGCCCACAACAATGCAGCCGCCGCACCTTCGCCCTTGATTTTCGCCAACGCCTCGAGCGCGGTATCGAGCTCCTTTGGACGCACGGGCAGCCCCGCCTTCTTGACGATCCTGGCCAGCTCGTTCACGCTGTCCTTGTGACCGATCTCGCCCAGTGCCCAGATGCAGGCCAGGCGGAACTCCTCGTCCTCGCTCTTCCACGCGTACATCCGCAGCATCGGCTCGGCAACGGCGTCCTTCTCCCTCCCCGCCGCCAGCGCGGTCTCGACTCGCGTCGAAGGATCCCGGATCTTCCGCCCCCATTCCTCCGTCGGCAGCAGCCGCTCCCGCCCGGCCGTCTCATCGGAAATGCGTGACGACAGAATGGTCCCAACGACTACGATGGCGATGCCGATCGTAATCATGACCGCGTAGAGTATCCTTCTTCTCCGGCGCATATCCCTATCTCCTGCCGGTAATCTCATCAAGCGCCTCGACCGCGCCAACGGCCAGAGGCGAGGAAGTTCCCACGTACTGCTGCAGCTCCGGAACGGCCTCGGCGGCAAGCGGGCCGAGCTCGGCCAGCGCTTCTATCGCCTCGGGCGCCGACCGCTCCCCTTTCTTCTTCAGTATCTCCAGCAACGCTCTTGCCACACCATGCGCCAGGTCTTCCCGGTGCCGCACGCTGCGCGTCAGTCCGGACAGGAACTTCGCAAGACTCGCGAGGTCGTTGTCATCGTTCTCCCGTTCCGCCATTCCGATCAGCCGGGTGACCGCGAGCGTCTCGCCGCCGTGCCCTATTCTGATCAAGGCCGCCGCGGCTTCTGCTTCCGCACCTTTCCTGTCAAGAACCTGTATGAGGGCGGGCACGGCATCGCGGGCATCAGCCTCCAGCCGGCCCAACACCTTTGCCGCCCTCGTCACCGCCCGGGCGTCCTCGTCGCGCAATATATCCCGCAAACGTGTCGTCCCCTTCTCTTTCACCTGTTCGAACGCCCAGGCGGCGCCGCGACTGCCCTCCGCCAACGCCATCGCAATCGCCTCTTCCCCGGGCTCACCCATCGCGCGCAGGGCGCGCATTATTTCCCGGGCGATGTAGCCGTCGCCGAACCGTCCGTACCGCCGCTCATTCAGAACGGTGCGCAGAACCGGAATGGCGGAAACCGCCTCGGCACGGTTGGCCGCCAGCGCCTGGATACAAGGCCTCACGAGCAACGGGTATTTGTCCTCCTCCAATCGCTTGATCAGCACGGGCACGGCAGCGGGCGCCCGCCCGAACCGGACCAGCGCCTTTGCCGCGGCCACGGCCGCCTCCAGGTCATCACTCTCGAGGACGGCCACCAGGGCCGGGACAACGGTTCGCCGGTCGGCGCGGCTCCCGCCCAGGACCGCGCAGCCGGCAACCATGACCCGTGGACCCCCGGCCGGAACCAGCGCAGCCACTTCCTTCGCCGCAGCTTCCTTTGCCGCGGCGTCGATCTCCATCAGCGTGTTCCACGACAGCTCGGCGGCGTGCGGCCGCCCCTGCGCAACGCTTCGCTTCAGGGCGGCGTGCACGTGGCGCGCCGCTTCCCCCGGCGGCCCCGCGATCCGAACCGCTTCCAGCGTCTGGCACATCACGTGGAACGGGGCATCCTCGAGCAACGCGGCCAGTGACGGCAGCAGCTCCGCCCGCGCCGACCGGTCCATCCGCGCCACTTCCTCGACCGCGCGTATCCGTTCCGAGAGGTAGTCGGACCGCAGTTCCCGCAGGAGTGCTTCGGGATCAATCGCCGGATCGAAAGGTTCCTCCCAACGCCCGTGGAAGACCTTTTCCGCGTCTATCTTGACCGGCGCTCGGCGCTGTTCCCGTATTTCCTTGCGAACCCGTTCAAGCCGGTCCCGTTTTGCCGGTCCGCAGATCGATGCACCTGAAGCTGCCGGGCCGCGGGAAGTAAACGCAGTCGCGGTAGATGCACGGACTGGCCAGCGCGCCGCTGCTCTCCAGCGGGTTCAGCTCCCAGTGGAGCTTGCAGCGTTCCGGCGTGATCTCGTGGCACTTGGCCGATATGGGCCCTTCCTTGCTGTCGCCGCCGGGCGAAAACAGGTAGTGCTTCCCGTCCAGCTCGCCTATCACTAACGTGCAGCGGTAGCTGGTGCGCGGCGTGCGCCAGAGCACTTTGCCGGTCTTGGGCTCCAGGCAGGTCCCGTTGCTGCTGATGATGAGCTCGCGTTTGCCGTAGCGCCAGAGCAGCGGCGACCCCCACGTACTGCATCCCGCCCCCCACAGCCGCCGGCCCGTCGCCGCGTCGAAGCCCGTGATGCCGCCGCCGCCACACACGAGCACGCCGTCCGCTACCGTCGCACCGCTGTGTATGCCCGAAACCGTCCTGCTCAGGTCTACCTTGCCGTCGGTCCGTGCCGTCTGTTCGCTCTTGTGTTCCTCGATCCTGTATGCCGCCGTACCTACGTCCGAGCGCCAGATACATTCCCCCGTCCGTGCGTCCAGGCAGAACACGTGGCCGGCGCTGCCCATGAAGTAGGCACGCCCGTCCCGGATACAGGGCAGGTTATGACCGTTCCCATATTTGCCGCACTTGAAATTCACTCCGCTGTGCCGGAACGATGTGCGCCACAGCGTCAGCCCCGTGGCGGCGTCCATACAAACCATCCAATCGTCCGCCTGGACCCGGTGGTCGTCCGGGTTGGGCACAAAGGCGTACTGGTAGACCCGATCGTCCGCGACGAGCGGGCCGACATACGTTCCGTGCCCGCGCGGCACCGCCCAGCCGCGGGCGCTGTCCCACTTGAAGAGGACATGCTCCTGGCTTCGCCACAGAAGCCTTGCCGACCGGCCGCTGCCTACCAGGTTATGACCGAAATCAACGCCGGAGCCGCTGGACTTCGGTCCACGGAAATACGGGTAGTCGGCGCCCTGCGCCAGGCGCCCCTCACGCAAGACACGCGGTTCCTTCGCCACCAGCAGGCCGCGGACACGTCCGTAGAACTCCTTCTCCACGCCCAGCACGGCGCTGTATGACCCGCTGTTCTCCGCGCGGCTGACGTCGGCCTTGAAAGTACAGCGCATGCCGCGGCCGCGCCAGTCCGGCGGTCGCCAGCCGTCCGAGCGCAGCATCATGAAGAAGTCCCCGGTCAACATGGATCCCTTGAGCTTCAGGTTGGACTCGAGAAGGTGATGGGCCGCCGTGTTGTACGCATCGCCCGGGTTCCCCTGGCAGTACGCTTCCACGCCCGACTCTTCTCTGCGGACCGTTATGACCAGGTCCTTGTTGCCGTCCAGGACGTCGTTTAGCGGCTTAATCAATCTCAACTGCGACAAAAAACAAGATAATTTGAGCACGACCAGATACGGTCAGCAGTGAAGGTGACAGGTCGAAGGTGCAGGTGCAGCGGAAGGCGGAATCATCTTTGAGAACCGGAGAACAGACATCTTACCTTCACTTTCACCTGGCACTTTCGACCGGGCCGGTGCGCTCTTTGGTTGTGGCCACCGGCCGCCTTGTTCTCACCCTGTAGCTGGCATCGTCCTTCTGCGTCAGGTCCAGGTTCGGTATGCTGATCCCGCCCCGCACCTCCTTCTCGCCTTCCGGGGCCTTGCCATAGCCCTTCTCGTATGCGCCTTCGACGGCTCCGTCCTTGATATCCGCATCGATCCGGTAGTCGTACCGATTCCAGCAGGAGACGATCGACAGCACGCCGTGCAGACGCCCGTTGTGGATGCGCAGACCCTTGGGTTCCACCATCGATGGTCCGTCGCGCCGGTATTTCTGCAGCCCGCTCTGCCGGCCATCGAGCCAGCCACCTGCCATTTTGCCGTTCACACAATGAAGGTTGGCGACTATCGGGTAGGCAACCATCCCTCCCGGCTCGCGCTTTATGACCGCGTTCTCCAGGACGAGCTGGTAGAGGGCGTAATAGCCCACCGGCTCCGGCAGCTTCCGTTCCGCGCCGGCATCCGCTGCCGAAGCGGCCGCCGTGGCGAGCAGGGAAACGGCCAGGGCAACCCCTACTGCCCGTACTCTCGCGTTTACCAGACTTCCGGACATCTTCATGTCCTCCGCGGAACGGCGTCTACCGCGCCATCGCTTCCAGCTGTTGCGCAAGCGCCACGTTCTGGATCACGGCGTGTTCTTTCCAGTCCTTGTGGTTCACGCCGCCGAAGAACTCCATCGCGATAACACCGTCCCAATCGCGTTTGCGCAGATCGTCGATGATAGCCTTGAAGTCAATCGCCCCGACATCCACGTGCGCGTGCCCGTTCTCCGGGTTCGCCTGGCGCGCGTGCATGTGGCTCGCGTGTTCGTGCAGGCAGTAGGCGTCCTCCTGCTTCATGCCCTTGGCGACCCAGTGCGCGTAGTCGACCGTATAGGTGAGCCCCGGCACTTCCTCGGCCATCCGCATCGCGGCCGGCGGCTGGTGGATTAACGAGCCCGCATGCGGCTCCGTGCTCAGCCGTATTCCGTTGTCGGCCGTGATATTCACCATTTCGCGCAATGTCTCGACCGCGTTTGCCCAGGCTTCCTCGTCGCTGATCCCGTCCTGCGGCGTGCCGGGAACGGCCATAATGCTCTTGAACCCGGCCCCGCCCGTGAATGCGCAGATCTTCCGGAAATTCTCGAGCAGGGCCTTGCGCACGGCCGGATCGGGATTGCTCACCTCGACCCGCTTCCCCTCCACGAAGACCGGGCACAGAAATATCTCTTCCAGCTCGAGCTCGTACTTCTCCGCCAGCTCGCGTACGCGCTGCGCCTGTTTGTCGGGGTCCGCCGCGGCTTCCTGCTGATCCACCTGCGCCTTGGGCCCGATATCCGCCGCGCTTACATCAACGTGCTTGAAGCCGATGCTCCGACACAGCCGCAACGACTCATCGAGATCAAGCCCGCCCAAACAAAAACTGCAACACCCAACCCGAATCATCTCGCCTCCTTGCTCTTCATCACTATCCGTAGCTGCCTGCCTCGCCGTTGCCCACCTGAGGCGGATACTGCGAAGGCGGGCCGCCGTAATCGCCAACCGCTATCCCCATCCTGCATCCTGTATCCTGTATCCTGCATCTATCTCCCTACAGATTCATCGTCGGTACCGGCCGGTCGAGATATCCCTGCAGCGGCCCTTCGGTCTCGACCCCGTTCCACTTGCCCGAGAACGATCCACCGATCCGGTCGCGGTCCCGCACAAATTCCAATTCGTATTCCCCACTGCCCTCGTGCCTCGTATACATGCCGGGCACCGCCCGGATGCGGATATTCAGACTCACCTTACCGTCTTTCGTGTTCTGGGCCGTTACCTTGCCCCGGATACCGTTACCATATACTACGGGGCCCCACCTGTCTTCCTGACATACGAAACCGAGGAATAAATGAGCGGCCCTGATTTTCAGGCTCGGCTTCCCGCCCGGGCGCGGGGCCGGCAGCTCAGTGGTCCAGGCTTCGCCGGCGTGGAGGCAGATCGCGTAGCGGCCGTGGAACGGCGGCGGCGATTCCGCACGGGGCCGGTCGGCCCGCGCCGCGTAGGCGAGCGCGCGGAGATTGCAGACCGCCATCCAGCGGATATCACCGTAGGCGGGCCCCCTGCCCCGCCACTTGTACCACGTGTAGCCGACCCCGCCGGGGTGCTTGAAGAACTGGTTCAACCCCGTCTGGCGGCGGTCGTTCTTACGATCCCATTCGCGCGGGCCGCCCGGCGGCTCCAGCGCGCTGGGGATTCCCTCGAAAGAATCGCATGCGGCAGGGAACTCCCCCGTCAGCACGGGACGTCCCACATCCCGGTAGACACCGTCCATGAAGTGTACCAGCTCCGCCCGGTAGGAATTCCGGGAGATCACATCCGTCCACCGGGCCTCTGCGCGCAGCACCGCACTGCCGGGCGTCCCGCCGTGACGCATGCCCAGAACCAGGTGGTTCGGATCGTGGCGGCGGATGGTCTCCGTGGCCAGCCGGTAGTACCGGTCCACGAACAGCTCCACGAACGCGTCCTCGTCGTCGAGATACGCCTTGGATATCAACCTCTCACTCCGGGCGGTCAATTCCTTGATCGCGTCCTCGGAATCCAGAGTCACGCCCCAGGCTTCGCCCACCTTTGCCAGCGTGCCGCCATGGCGGTCGAGAATGAACTCCCGCGCTTTCTTGTAGGCCGGCGGCTTCCTGTCGGAGAAGCTCAGGCAGTACTGCAACAGCCCGAGCGCCTTCGCGTCGTCCTTCGGTTCCGCCGCCACGACCATTCCCGCCTGTGCCGCCTTCACCCCGTCCAACACGTAGGTCGGTGAGTTCGCTATGAACCGCGTGTTGTAGCGGCGCGATTCCTTGAAGCCGCGTTCGTTGTCCACAAAGTAGCCGATCATCATCCTGTTGGTCCTGCTGATCGGACAGATCGTCCTGCAGCGCGCGTCCAGGTTCTTCGCCCATTCCGGGTCGAACACGTCGGGCAGCGCGCGGTGGTATTCGTTGTTCCCGTCGATATAGGGCGGCACGTAGAACGCGTCAATGATATCCGCGTACGGCCAGCCGCGATTAAAGAACTCTTCCGTCGTCCATGAGCCCAGCGCGTTGAAACCGTAACCCTTCAGGATCTTCAGCCACTTCTCGGCCTGGGCATCGGGAACGGGCTTCGCGTTCTTGCGGCGCCGGCCCCCGATACCCCCGCTGTTCAATCCGCAACAGCCGCGGTGATACCAGGGCTTTCCATCCGGGTCGATCAGCCACCAGAACCCGTTTACGCTGCGGCCGACGCGGAAGAAGCCCTCCTTGCCCCGTACCGTCTTCGGGTCGATCTCGACGTGGGCCACCAGCTGCGCCGGATCAGCTTTCGCCGCATCCAGTGTTTCCTGCCAGTAGGCCAACTTCCATGCGTGAACGTCCCTGATCTCCTGTTCCGTGATCTCCGTGAAGCGTGGCGCGATCAGCCGTCCTTTCCACTGCCAGTGATGGCGTCGTCTGCCGCTGTTCGCGTCGAGCACCAGCGGATGCAGCCCAGGTTGGAGCCGCGCCAGGGAGTCGTGCGCTGCCGCGGCCGCGCCGATCCGCAGCTTGCCTTTAACATTCTCTCCGGACGTACCCAGACAAACCCGCACGGTCCTCGGCTTGCCCACCTTGAGAACGCACAGCATGCTGAACGTGACGTTGTCCTTGCCGCCGGCAAGCTTGCGCAGGTCGACCGCCGGCTCGAAGTCCGGGTAGCTCTCGGCCGGTACAGCATCGGCCGGGAGCGGCACGAGCTGCGCCAGGAACTCCCCCGCCTTGTCGTCAGCACCCTCGGCCAGCGCCGCCGCGAGCGCACCCGCACGCTTTGACTTTGCGTAATGCCACTTCGTGATCACCCCACCGTCGGCAAAGTCCACCACAGGTATGCCTCGCGGCGGCACAAACCCCTCCGGCGGCGCGATCTCCCTGGCCCTGGGCAACTCCGGCCGGGGCGCCATCACCTTCGGCACCACCGACTCCGCGGCGTGCAGCTGCAACCCGATCAGAGAGATGGCCAGGACGGCACGCTTCACTCGCTCACCTCCTCGTCCCTGCCGGCCGCACACCCGACCGGTTCCAGGCCCATATCGCACACCATTGCCTTCAACTTGGCGATTCGCTGTTCGTCGCATGGCTCGCCCTGGATCTCGTAGGCCGCATCCAGCCATTCGTACTTGGCCGCCGCCGATGGATTATAGGGCATGAGCTCGAGGCAGTCGAGCCCCGCCTCTTTCATGAACCCACAGACCGCCGTCACATTGTCTTCCGTATCGGTGATCCCGGGGATCAGTGGCAGGCGCACGATCATGTCCCGACCGGCGAGCCGTCGGGCGTTCGCGAGGGTCTGCCTGTTGCTTCCGCCCGTCCACTTCCGATGCGCCTCATCATCGATTAGTTTGAGATCATAGAGCACAAGGTCGGTATGCCCGAGTATCCGCTCGAACGTCTCCCATTCACATGCGCCACTGGTCTCGATCGCCGTGTGTATCCCCCGTTCCCTGCACCCGGCAAGAACGGCGGCCGCGAAATCAGGCTGCATCGTGGGCTCGCCGCCCGTGAGCGTGATCCCTCCGCCGGAATGTCTGAAGAACGGCGCCATGCGTGCGGCGCGCTCGACGACCTCGTCAGCCGTGAAAGAGGCGCCGCACATCTTGTCCTGGTCCCGCACGTGTATGATCTCCGGCTCCGGCCGAATTGATTCCGGGCTGTGACACCATCGGCAGTGCAACGGACATCCCTTCAAATAGACGGCCATGCGAATGCCCGGCCCGTCGTGGACGGCAAAGGTGTCGATATCGAAGATGACGCCTGAGCGACCCCCGCGCGTGGCATCGGCCAAGTTCCGTGACCTTGCGGCGGAGGCCCGCCGCGCTCCATGGCTCCTGCTCATCCCCGCCCCCCCTGCCGCCGGATATGGTGCTCCTGTTGCTCGCGGCTGAGCATCGTGAAGTAGGCCGACCAGCCGCCCATGCGCACCCGGAGCGACTTGTATTTCTCCGGCTCGCGCTGCGCCGCGCGCAGCTCCTCGACATCCACCACGGTCAACGTCATCATCGACCCGCCCGCGTCCACCAGGCCGCGGATCAGGGCCATGATGCGGCCGGTGCCCGCGCCTCCCCGCACGAGACGGCCCGACAGCCGCAAGTCGAGCGGCCCGCCGGCGGCCAGGTGCTCGTGGCCCATTCCCGAGTAAGAGAGTATCGCCGCGGGTATTCCCGCCAGGTCGCGCCCCAGCGCGGGCGAGAAGTTGGGCGACACCGAGTCGCCGGCGCGGCGTCCGTCCGCAGAAGCGGCAAGACCTTCGCCGATCGCGACGTACCACGAGAACGTACCCACGCCGCAGGGGAATCTCAGGGTATCCGCGTGCGGCTCGGCGTGTTTCCGTACCGTGTGCGCGAACGCTTCAATCACCCGACGTCCGATCCCATCTGCGCGCTCGTCGTCATTGCCGTACTTGGGGGCATCGAGCAGGTGTCTGCGCAGCGGGGCGTAGCCCTCGAAATTGGCGGCGAGCGCCGCGCACAGTTCCGCCATTGTTGAGGCCCTTTCTTCGAAGACCACGTGCTTGACGGCGGCCAGCGAGTCGATCACGTGCGCCACACTCTCGGCTATCAGTGCCCAGACCCGGAACTTCGCCCCGCCGACCGCCATGTCCACGCGCTTCTCGACGGAACCGTCGAACAGCGCGCTCAGGAGCGGCTGCGCCCCGAAGGGCCGGCGATCGTCCACCTTCTCGACAGCCGAAGCCACGACGTCCGCAACCATTGCGTCGAGCTGGACAACGAACGCGCGCCAGACATCGTCAAAGGTTTCAAAATCCGCCGGGTCGCCCGTATCCGGTCCGCGGCGCTCCCCGTCACGCCGGGACCGCCCCCCGTTCAGCGCCCACTCGAGGCACAGGGCCGGGCTCACACGCTGGAAACGGAAATCCGTTCGTCCCGGTACGATGACTTCCCAGCAACCGTCGTTGGAGTAGTCGCGGGCGTCTGCCGTGGGAATACCGATGCGTTCCTGGGCGGGGATCAACGTTTCGTCATTGTAGATTGCCGGCAAGCCGCCGCCGTCGCGCATTACTTCCGCCGTTCGATGCAGCAGCTCGTCCGGCGTGCCGGCGTGCACGCGCAGGGTCAACGCCGGGTTGGTCATCCGGTTGCGGCGGAATGCCTCGAGGCAGAGCGACGTCAGCGGGTTGGTGCCGTCATGTCCGCCGGGCGTCAGTCCGCCAAGCACCACGTTCTGGAACCAATGGTTCTCGGCGTCTATTCGATCCCGGACCCACCAGTCCTGTTGTGACGAGGTTGTGCGCCGGGGATCGACGCCGGTGGATCCATCCTCGGCGCGACGACGGTCCGCGAGCTGGCTTTCGGTTGTCTTGGCGCGCTCGTTGAACTTCAGGAACCAGCACTCGACAAGCTCCAGTGCGCGCGACATATCCAGCCTGCCTTCACGCAGGTCGGCATCCAGGAACGGCCACAGGTATTGATCCACACGGCCCAGCGAGTTGAAGTTCCAGCTTGCCTGAAAGATCATGTGCAGCAGCCATACGGCTTGGAGCGCCTGGCGAAAGGTCCGCGCCGGACCGGACGGGACCCGGCGCAGGTCGCCGGCAAGATCCCTGAGTTCTCCCGCCCGTACAGTATCGCGGACCCGTGCAGCGTCGGCTTCGCACCGTGTCCGCAGGCGCTCGGCAAATATCGTCACGGCGTCCATCGCGACGGTCACGGATTCGAGGAATTCCGTCTCTTCCGGATTCGCCGCATTGGCGAGTTGCGCCACCGCATCGTCGCGGATTCCCGAGAGCCCTTTCCGAAGCAAGCGCGGGTAGCCGGGCGCGACATGGCCCATGCAACCCGTTCCCAGCCTGTTCTTCCGTGCAAAGGCCAGTTCCTCATCGGACAGGTATTTCGGGAAGCTGCCAATGGTGTGAAGGCGCGGGTCCTCCTGGGCGACGGACCCGGCGAAGAGCTGTCCAGCCCAGAGGTCGGTCGGCATATGCTCGAGCTTCAGCCGGATGGCCAGGGCCCGGCGCACGCCGACCGGTTTGCCCATGTCGGATGGATCGATGCATTCCGGCCCCGGCCACCCCTCGGGCTCCCGCTCCATCGCCGACCGGACACGTGCGCGCAGATCCTCGACCCGCGCGGTGCCTGCGATTTTTGTCGGATCCAGGGCGTCCATCTCACTAAGTTTATACACCTCGCATCAGTCTGGTATTACGCTATACCCCAAGGCATTCGAGCACAATACGCCCATAGAACATGTTGGCTTGATTTCCTGCAAAAACAGAACATTGCCGCCGGGCGGCGGCGCGGGAATCGAAGGATTCGAGCAAATCGAGGACCTCGATTCATTCGATCAGTTCGACTCCCTCGATTCCTTCGACTCCATCCCATCCTCTACTTCTCCGAGGCCGGAATGCAAGGATGTTCGTTGCGCTGCGAAAAGGGCCGGCCCCAGGCTAGTTCTTGTGTTCTGTCCTGGTGACCGTGTAGTTGGCGTTGTCCCCGACGGTGACGTCGTCGCAGTTGACCATCGATACGCTCAGCGATCCCGGCTCCGGCCCGGCGTGACGGTTGCCCTTGATCACGATGTTGCCGTCGTTGATGCCGCGAACGTGTATGCCGGTACCGTCGGTAATGTTGTCGATGATCTGAAGGTTCTTGATCGAGAGCGGCTTCTTCGCCCCGCGATGCTGGCGCCCCATCACGGTGATCGCGGCCTGGCCGCCGGCCTGGCTGCGCCGCGCGGTCCGAACGATATTGCCGCGGATCTCCAGGCCGTCGACCGGAACGCGCCACATGCAGAGGTAGCGGTTGCCCACGTTGTACAGCAGCTTCGAGTCCTTGATACTCACATTGTCGTGGGACTCATGCATCAGCCCCTCGTTGTCCCCGTAGTGCCCGTCGAACTGCCCGGTATACTGCGTGTTGCTGTAGACCTCGTAGTCGTTGTGGGCCATGGTCCAACGCCAGCCGCGTGCCTCGATGGCGCGGTTGTTGTTCGTGAAGTGACTGTCGGTCTCACCGTTGAAGACCGGCAGGTACGACTTTGGATCGTACCGGATCCTGTTCGAACCGCAGTACGTGCCGTTGCCGGAGAAACCGATCGCCAGGCAGCCGTAGCAGTAGATGTAGTTTTCGCGGATATCGATGCCCGGCGCGAAGCACTCGGGGCGCGTCTCCGGCGTGCCGGAAACGCCGCCATAGTTCACGTAGATACCCGGCCGGTTGTCATACCGGAAGACGATATCGTCGCGCGTGACGACTTTGCCGCCGGACTGGATCTTGAACCCCGGCATGGGGAAGTCGTTTGGCTTGTCATGATAGCCCGACTCGGGGATGCTGTTGTTGGCCACCAGCACATTCTCCGCGGCGCGGATATCTATGGCCGCGTTGTGACGGTGTGTCCACCGCTGCCACGGCTCCTGCCATTCCTTGGGCAGCCGCGGGTCGAGAATGGCGGCATGTGTCAGGCGGCAGCCGTAGACGATGTGGTTGCGGCCGTAGGTCTTGAAGTTCTCCTTGAACTGCGCGCCCTGGTAGACGTCGCAGCCGAACCTGATATGACCATGCCGGAGATCGATATTCACCACACCGCAGTGCGTCGTCTCGTTAGGCTCCTTCAGCTCGATGCCCTTGAACGCGGAGTCCTTGGGCGTGCCCTTGCCTTTGCAGTTGGGCTCGAACTTCGGAAAATCGAAACGGGCCGGCGGCTTGAACTCGCCATCGCGCGCCGTTCTGATCCCTTTGGGCGTGGCCCCGCGGATGATCACGTGGCTTTCCAGCTTGATGGTGTCCCCGAACTCGTAGACTCCGACCGGGAAATAGACCACGCCGCCGCCCTTCTTGACGATGTCGGCCTGCGCGGCCTCGAACTTCTCGTCCCACGATTTGCCCGAGTAGTTCGTAATGACCACCAGCTGCGCCCATTTCGCCTGTTCGGTCCACGGTATGCTGTACCTGGCCACGGGATTGTTCGTGGGCGGCGGCGGAGGCGGTTCGGGTTTCTTCGGCGCCGCGATTGCCGTGGCGGCCGTCAGAATCAGTACCCCCATGCCCACTATGCGGATCATTTGCCTATTCATAGCGTAGTCTCCCGGATTTGTCGTGTTTCATCTTGTGCGCCTCAACGCCGATGTGCCGTTCACTCTCCGCGCGCATCTCCGGCAAGGCTAGCAGCGCCCGGTAGTCGTCAAACGCGTGCGGCACGTCCAGCTGTTCCGCAAACCGGGCCGCGCGGCCCGGCACGACATCCGCCAGCGCCACCAGTTCCGCGCCCGCCTGGCGGCACTGCGGTACGTGTCCGTCCACGCCGATCCGTCCCGTCCCTATGATCCCTACTCGCATCGGTCGCTCTGTCATTCTCAGGCCCTCCTTACCATCTCTCCAACTCGGCGTACGCGCTCGATGTGTGTTTCCGGCATGATGTTGTCTGAAACGCCAAGCATAAGCGGGTCGCCCGGCTGATAAAGCGTGAACAGCTTCTCCATGTATTCCTCAAATTCCTCGTCGGTATACGGGTCGCAGAGTATCGTCGAAGGAACACCGCCCCAGATGATCACGTCTTCTCCGAATTGCCTGCGCGCATCCTCGAGCTCGAAAGGCACGAGCGGCGCCGAGGCAAAACAGTCAAGCACGTCGTATCCCGAGTCCTTGAGAAGATCGACCAGCAGACGGGTGTCGGCATCCGCATGGCATACCATCCATTTGCCTTCTTCGTGCAGCCGGTCGGCGAACTCCCGAAAGTAGGGCAACATGTACTTCTCGTACATTGGCGGGGGTACCATCGAGCCTTCGAAGTGGTTGCCCTGCAGGACCAGGCGGGCCGAACACGCGAGCGCCGCGTCCTGGATCTGGAGGCACTGTTCAGTCATGACCTCGTAGAGGCTTTCAATACGTTCAGGGAAGTCCGCCAGATGATAGTAGAAGTTCTGCTGGCCGACAATACTCCGCATGATCCATGACATGGGGTCGAGGTCCAGCCACACCATGGGGAGTCCCGCATCACCGATTTTCTCGTCGTATTCCGCCACTTTCTCGGGTGTCGGTATGATCTGCCTGTTCTTGTACATGAATTCCACAACAGGATAGTCGGCCTCGGTCTTCACCATGTGTTCCACCGTCATGGCGTGCAGGTATTCGGTCGCCTGCGTCCGGGTCGAGACGGTACCGACCGGTGTGAGGAACTCCCTGCTGATGATACCGTTCTCTTCGGTCTTCCTGATCTCGACATCCTGCCATTCCTTACGGTAACAGCAGACATCACGGGCGGATTCGTCAATGCCGAGATGCTCTTCCGCTTCCCTGAGAGTCATCTCCTCGAACTCCTCCGGAAGCGTTCCCTGTTTCTTGTGGTGGCTGTACCAGATGCTAAGGCGCGCCATCCACGGGAAGCGGTCGACGGGCCGCCGGTTGAGTGTGTTAAGAACTCGCTCCCTATTTGTCATTTCCATTCGCCTGTTCCTTCTTCACTGCGTCACCGCACATGCGGATCTGCCGGGTTCTCCCAGAAGCGGTCTCGCAGCGCAAGCCCGATGTAGTACTCCGATACCGGGAACCAGTCCCGGTTCTCCGGGCTCCCCTCCGTGGCATCCCGGACCTCCTCGGGCCCGGCCAGGACCATGGAAACCCCGGCGATGCGTGCCCGCTCCGCGTTGGTAAGCCGACACAGATATTGCTGCTGACGTGTCCTGTCTCGCTCGAACGGGGCGCAGGATGCGATACAGAAGTTCCTGTACGCCTGGACATGATCGAACACGGACAGCAGCGTCCGCGCGACTACACGGTAATCGTGCAACCCGCCAACCATCACGATCCCGCCCGGTCCCAGACGGCTGCGAGCCAGCTCGAAAAACTCGCGGGAGTGCAGGTTGTTGCTCCCTGCCGTCGTCGTGCGCAACGGGTCCATGAGTATCGCGTCGTAGACGGTGTCAGTCCGGTACAGGTGCCGACGGCCGTCGTCGATGATGACATTGAGACGCTCGGAATCCAGGAGCCGGCGCAATGACGTCACTTTGCGCAGGTTCTTTACGAGCGCCTCGCTCAGCTCCACCAACGTAACGGCCTCCACTTCAGGGCAATCGAGAACCGCCTCGACAATATTCCCCGCGCCGCAACCGACTATCAGGACATGCTCGGGGTCCGCCACGTGACTCAAAGCCTCGACCGCCTCGCCGTAGAACAGGGGGCCGGGCCGGGACCCGTGTCTCTGTCCGTTGATATAGTTCATGATCCGGTCGCCACGTTCATACGTTACCACAACCGCGTCGACGTCCTCCTCGAAGTGCCGCGTCGCACCCGGGAACGGCGGTGGCGGCACGTGCATGATGTCATAGAGGCCGCCCTGCGCGGGCAACAGCGCTACGAGCAAAACGGCAAGCAGCACGACTACCGCGAGTCGCGCCGGCAACCTCAGATTGATCCGCCCGATGCGATGAATGAGCAAGCCGAAGGCGAGCCCCGCCACAGCGAAGCAGGCCACGGTCCGCTCCGTGCCAATCACCGGCAGGAGCACGAAAACGGTCACGAACGCGCCGAGCACGTTCCCGAGGATGTTGAAGAAGCAGACCCGCCCCACCGTCGCCCCCTGCCGACCCCCGCGCGACAGCGCCAGCGATGAAATGAGCGGGAAGCCCGCACCCATCAGCAGCGTCGGCACGAGCAGGAACAGCGCGGGCCAGAGAAAGACGTCGGTAAGCAGGAACAAGTCGATCCACCACGACCGCTTCGCACTTCCGGCGAAGATCGCAAGCGAAGGGTGCAGGTCGGCCTGAAACGAAAACTCCGTCAGCATACCAAACGCCGTGTGTCTCGACAGGTAGTAGTAGACGATGACGATCGTGGCGGCACATAGACCGATTAGAAACTGCAACAGGAAGTAGAGGCGCGTGCGCGAGACCAACGGGCGCCGTCGCAGGCACCGCAACACCCAGTAGCTGCCACAGGCGACCCCGAGCAGATACATTGCGAGCACGCTGGAGAAAGCGTACGGAGAGTCTTTGACCAGAACACCGATCATCCGAAACCAGACGGTCTCGTAGCCCATTGCGGCGAATCCCGTAACGGCGACGAGTGCATACGCACACCTACCCAGACCCTCGCCGCACTCGGCGGACTGCGGCACAGACCCGGCTGCGCCCTCTCCAGGCGCTATCGGCATGCGTCGCACCAGCGCGATGAGCGCCACCAGAACAAGATTCAGCGCGACCCCCGAGCAGACCGCTCCCGGGAGACCGAAGAACGAAATCGCCACATAGCTCGCAAAGACCGCACCCGCCGCAGCGCCGAGAGTGTTGACGAAATAGAGGAAACCGACGGCGCTCAGGAATTCCACTTCCATGTCGGTGAAGACCTTGATCAGCAGGGGCAGCGTGACCCCCATGAGGACCGTAGGAACCGACAGCAACGCAAACATGCACGGCAGTGCTATCACGTACTCCGCGCCGGCCGTGGCGCGGCCAAGCCAGTCGATCAGGGGCATGCTGAACGCGCCGAACAACGCCAGCGCCAGATGAACAACGCAGAACAGTCCAAGCCTGTCCCGGGTGCGCTCGGCCAGTTCGCCCCCGAGCAGGGCACCCACCCCAAGCCCGAACATGTAAACGGACACGATCAGGGCGACTGCCACTGCCCCGACACCGTAGTGGAGTGTCAACAGCCGCTGCCACGAAACCTGGTACAGCAGACTCGCAGCGCCGGAAAGGAAGAACACGAAGGCAAGCACTCGGGCAGCAATCATAGGCCTCATCTTACTCTTACCGGGCTCAGAGCCGTCACCCGTCATAGTGAGTCTGTTCGAGTATCCGGTCCGAATCCAGCTCAATCCCGATGCCGGGGGCCTGCGGCACCTTGAGCGCGCCGTTTTCGGGCAGGTAGCGGTCCTTGTAGAACCACTGCCCTATCTTCAGCCACAGGACCAGGTATTCGAAGAACGGACAGAGCTTCCCGTCCTGCGCTGCCAGGAAATGCATCGTCGCGACGTCGCCCGCGTGCGGGACAACGGTGATATCGTACTCCCGGCAAAGATCCACCGCGCGCATCATTCCCGTAATGCCGCCGAGAGAGCCCGAATCCGGTTGCCAGACATCGTAGGCGCCGCTATCCAGGACTCTCTTCAGAGTTTCCGTATCGTGCACCCAGCTGCCGGCGGCGATGGGAATGGAGGTACGTTCCCTGATTCTCACGGTGGTTTCCAGGTCTCGCGGGTCCACCGGGGCTTCCAGCCAGTAGGGTTTGTACTGCTCGATGGCTTCTATCATCTCGCACGCCTGTTCCTCGGTCCAGCCGCCATAGCAGTCCAGCATGATGCCGGCGTCCGGTCCCAGCGTTTCACGGAGCTCCCGTACGATTCTGATATCATCCGCCATGCCCTCCTCGGGAGTCTTGAATTTGTCCCCGAACCACGGCTGATCGACGTTCGTCAGAAACCATTTCTGTACAGGATATCCTTCCTGCTGCAGGCGCAGCGCGCGTTCGCGCAGCTTGTCCGAGTCCGTGCTGCAGTCGGGCATGCTGGCATAGACGGGAAGTTCGCTTCGCGGGTTCTCGCCAAGGAGCTCGCACACGGGCTTGCCGGCGGCTTTGCCGAGGATATCCCAGAGCGCCATGTCGACAATGAACAAATGCCCGTGCCAGGCATTCTCTCTGCGATTGATCTCGAAGAGCTCGTCCCATATCTCGTCGATATCGTGGGGATCGCGTCCGACCAGGGATTTGGCGAACATCCGGCACGCTTTCCGAGCCGGCTCCAGGCCGCACGACCTGGACAACCCGGTGATCCCGTCATCCGTCGTTATCTCGATGAACGAAAACCGGATGTTCCGGTTCCCATCGTCCCGCCAGTCATCGTATGGCTGCTTCTTGGGGGTCTCGCATGTCCCGATCGGTTCATCCAGAATGCCCTGCACATGCAGGCAACGTACGGTCTTGATTTTCATAATGACAGTTCCCTTCCTGGACCCGTTGCATTTCCGGATCGCTGCTTCTCTTCGTGCCACGCTGCCGGCCATTCTTCGTAGTACCCCTGCAGTTCCGCGAAATCCCGGGGGGTTGGCACCATCAGCACGGTGCCGTTCGCAAGGTCAAAGACATAGCCCTGCGAGCCGCCGGGGCTGGCAATCACCATCTCACCATCAACACGTACCTGCGACGTATTCGCGCAGACAGACAGGCAGATGACAGCGTTCCTCAGCATCACTCCTCCTCGGGCTTCTCGGGGCGTACTTTCAAAGTTGACAGTACTCCTTCTTGTCCAATTCTCTTTTCTGTAGGGAGTTAGCGGCTTAATCAATCTCAACTGCGACAAAAAACAAGATAATTTGAGCACGACCAGACACGGTCAGCAGTGAAGGTGACAGGTCGAAGGTGCAGGTGCAGCGGAAGCCGGAGTCATTATTGAGAGCGTGAGAATACCTTACCTTCACTTGCGACTTGCACTTTCGACCGGGCCGGG
>Ga0272442_10004208_pt1 | contig 19814 bp, 15 predicted proteins | sample SSMForm2O_FD_200262 | JGI IMG/M metagenome (GOLD analysis project Ga0272442, IMG submission 200262) | Marine sediment archaeal communities from Little Sippewissett salt marsh, Falmouth, MA, United States - SSM-Form-2O | ecosystem: Environmental > Aquatic > Marine > Wetlands > Sediment ... | reverse complement strand
GTGCCGACCGAAGGAAACAGATAGCGAACCATTTCGAGCCTCCTTGCCAATAGGTCTTGACCACCTATCTGTTGTCGGCAAAGAGGCTCTCTCCTGATTACTCAACCACACTCCCTGGGACAGTTACGTCTGCCGGGATGCCTTGATCCGGGGGCCCCGGATTTGCTATACTGGGTCCGGCGGGTGGGTATCCGAGATGGCGTGCATATTGCTCTGAGGAGGACAAGCGAGGATGGGAGCGGCTGGACGAGGGATTCTGAAGGTCACTTTTCTGCTGGCGGCCGTGCTCTTCCTGGTCCTTCCCACGCCGGGGCAGGGGGGCGAACCGAACGACGTGGGAGCGGCTGTCCGGACGAGTCGCTACGTGTTCCAGCCCGAGGTGAGTACTCTCCTCCAGACCGGCGGCATTGCGGGTGTCAACTGGCCCTACACCGTCGCGGGACAGTTTTGCGTGTCGGTCGATCCCAACACCGGCGGTGCCTGGTTTACCCAGGTTTATGCCAATGCCGGTGACGTCAGTGAGCCCATGCGGACCCTGGACCCGAACGAGGTCTTCAAGCTGGCCGGCCTTGTCGGCACGGTCGTCGACGACGCAACCATCGAGTTCACGGGCCAAGTCGCCGACTGCAGCGGTGTTCTCCTGACCCTGACGTTTGAGGACGATCTAGTCCACCTCACCGGCACCAGAACCCCACCGTCCAACGGCGCCGATTTCTTCGTTTTCACCATCAATGCCGTCGCCACCCGCAAATACGCTGGCGGCACCGGCGAGCCCAACGATCCGTACAGAATAGCCACGGCCGCCGACCTGATCGCCCTGGGTGACATGCCCACTGACTACGACAAGCACTTCGCCCTGACCGCCGATATCGATCTGAAACCGAATCTGCCGGGCCGCAAAGTCTTCAGTCAAGCCGTCATTGCTCCATCGGTGGTTGTGCCAAAGCATATCTTGGTCGTTGAATGCGAGCCATTCAGAGGGCATTTCAGCGGGAACGGATACACTCTCCGCAACGTCATCATCCAAGCAGAGGGTGAATGGGCCGCGTACATAGGCCTCTTTGGGTGCGTCACAGGGAGCATTAGCGACCTTCGACTCGAAGACATCAACATCGTGGGGACCTCCAAGGTCGGCGGGTTAACTGGATACAACAAAGGGACTATCGCGACGTGTAGCGTCTCCGGGTCAGTGGCAGGCGAGACGGAGGTGGGAATCGTGGCGGGAATGAATGAAGCGATTATAGTCTCCTGCCGTGTGGAGGGAAGCGTATCGGCGGATGGCAACGTAGGTGGCCTCGTGGGGAACCATGTGGCCGGTACGGTCGCGTTTTCGTACTCGCCCAGGTAACCGGCGATATAGGTGTGGGCGGTCTCATTGGTGTCGGTGAGGAGGGAACGGTCTATCTCTCGTATTGGGACACTGACCGTAGCGGCGTGGCCTTCAGTGCGGGCGGGCGAGGAATACACTCGGCTGAAATGGTGATCCGTGAGACCTACCGGGGATGGGGTTACCCTGAAGTGTGGTCTCTTGATGAGGGGCGCGAGTACCCGCGTCTGCTCTGGGAGGCTCAGGATGGCGAGATGATCGTAGACGCGCCCTGTTCGTACGGTGGTGGGGCTGGTGAGCCCAACGACCCATTTCAAATCTGGTCCGCCGGACAATTGATATCCATCGGCTATTGCCCGGATGATTTCAATGACTGCTTCGTGCTGATGGCTGACATTGATCTCAGCCATGTTGACGCCAATGAGATTGTCCCTATCGGGACGGATCGATGGCCTTTCCAGGGGCTGTTCGAGGGCAATGGGCACATCATATCGAATTTGGTCTGCACCCTGGAGGGGCAGAACTGCGTAGGACTGTTCGGATGTGTGCGAGACCGGTACAACTGGCCCAGCTATGAATCAGGCCATGTCAGGAACTTGCACCTGGTTGATGCCATCGTTGCCGGCGGCCATCTGACGGGAGCCCTGGTTGGGGAAAACGAGGGATTCGTCATGGATTGCCATGTGACGGGGGTCGTCCAAGGATGTGACCATGCTGGCGGGCTAGTCGGCTATAACAAAGGGACGGTCGACAACTGCCGTTATGGCGGTAGCGTCAAAGGAGAGGCGAACGTAGGGGGCTTGTGCGGGAGTAGCTATCGCTCTCGCACTTGGGCAGGCCAAGTACAGTACTCCGCTGCCTCGGGGTCCGTTGCAGGCCTTGAAAGCGCAGGGGGTCTCATCGGTAGAAACTGGAGTTACCAGTCGAATGTTGTTTCTTGCCATGCGAGTAGCGATGTTCTTGCCACGGATAAAGTCGGGGGACTCGTTGGGTTCAATCTTGGCCATATTGAAGAATCGTACGCAACCGGTAACGTGACGGGCGAGACGGAGGTCGGTGGTCTCGTTGGGGCAAATTGGGAGGCTATCCGAGCATGCATGTGCTCGGGGCCGGTGGCAGGCAATACCGAGGTCGGCGGGCTAGTGGGCCGTAACAAGGACACGATTACTTCGTGTTACGCTACCTCCAGCATCTCGGGCGAGAGCTTAGTCGGCGGCTTGATTGGGTACGCCTTCGACGGAACCGTAACCTACTGCTATGCTACAGGTCCGGTCACGGCCGATGGCAGTGACGTCGGGGGCCTCATTGGCGGCAGGTTATTTAGCGGTAGCATTACCGCGGCTTTCTGGAATGCGGAAACCTCGGCGCAAGTCACCAGCGCTGGCGGCAAAGGATTCACCACCGCCGAAATGCAGACGGCGGGTACGTTTCTGGAGGCGGGTTGGGACTTTGTGGGGGAGGCGGAGAATGGGACGGAGGATATCTGGTGGATCGATGAGGGGCAGGGCTATCCGCGGCTCTGGTGGGAGCCGCGCAAGTACGGCGGGGGGACGGGCGAGCCCAACGATCCGTACCTGGTCTACACGGCCGAACACCTCAATGCCATTGGCACTGACCCCAACGACTGGGACAGGTACTTCATCCTCACCGCCGACATCGACCTCTCGGGATTCGCGTACGGTCGCGCCCTCATCGCCCCGGATACAGACAGTGTATATGGGTATCAGGGTACCCCTTTCACCGGCGTCTTCGACGGCAACGGCCATGCGATCTCACACCTTGCGATTGTGGGACAGGACTATCTGGGCTTGTTCGGCCTAGTGCGAGAAGATGGCCGGGAGGAGCCCACGGCGAGGATCGAGAACCTACAAGTAGAGGACGTTAGCATCACTGGTTCGGGCGACTGTGTCGGCGGGCTCGTGGGGTACAGCGACGGGGCGACTCTGAGCCACTCATCCAGTACTGGAACGGTAAGCGGCGAGCACACGGTTGGCGGGCTGGTGGGGCACAACGGCGGCACCGTGATCAACTGCCATAGTGTCAGTACTGTCCTAGGTGATTCAGGAGTCGGCGGGTTGGTGGGAAAGAGCAACGGCATTCTGGCCCTCTGCTACAGCAGCGGCATGGTCAATGGCGATTGGGACGTTGGGGGGTTGGTGGGATCGCACCGTGGTACGGTGACCCAGAGCTACAGTGGTGGTGTGGTCGACGGTAACGACGTCATCGGTGGACTGATTGGACGAAACTGGATCCGAGAACGCACGTCTTATCCTGGAGACGTTGACAGAAGTTACTCGTTTGCCGACGTCCGAGGAGGGACATGTGTGGGTGGGCTTGTTGGTAGCAACCGGTGCGGTTCGGTGAGACAGTGTTACAGCACGGGTTCCGCCAGCGGGACTGAACACGTCGGCGGATTAGTGGGAGCCAGAGGGTTGTTGGATGCGGCGACGTCGTTCTGGGATGCTGAGACCAGCGGTCTGTCTGTCAGCGGAGGCGGCGAAGGTAAGACCACCGCCGAGATGCAGACGGCGAGTACGTTTCTGGAGGCGGGTTGGGACTTCGTGGGGGAGGTGGAGAATGGGACGGAGGATATCTGGTGGATCGATGAGGGGCAGGACTATCCGCGGCTTTGGTGGGAGGTGGGCGCGGAACCGCCACTTTAGATGAAACATCAGAATGCAAAAGGCAAGACGGCAGGGCAAGATACACAAGGAGATCGTTCCAACAGGGTGGGAAAGAACGGAAACGGCGTTCCGGACACTGGTACTTGAGTTCTGGGCTATGGATCAGGTATAATAGGGCCATGACGACCAAGCAGATAGCTTTGGAGACCATCGAACAACTGCCCGAGGATGCCTCCTGGGAGGATATTCAGGAGCGGATCAATTTCGTGGCGGGCGTTCGCAAGGGTCTCCGCGAGCTCGACGAGGGCAAGGGCATCTCCCACGACAAGGTCAAAGAGGAGTTTGCCGAATGGCTTGCGAAGTGATCTGGGCCCCTCCGCTCGTCTCGATTTGGCCGAACTCGCTTCGTATATCCGTGAATCCCGTCCCCAGGCCGCTGCCCGCTTCATCCGCGGAGTCCTCCAAACGGTCGAGTGTCTCGTCGACTTCCCTGAATCCGGTCGGATGGTCCCCGAGTTCGACGATCCCGGTATTCGTGAGGTCATTCGCAGGCCCTGTAGAATCGTGTATCGCATCCAAGCCGACAAACACGCCGTGGAGATTGTAAGAGTCTGGCACGCCGCGAGGGGAGTGCCGGAACTGTAGCCGAGGCGGCCAGGATAGCGAATCCACAACACACGCGACTTGCGCGATCAGTCTCTCTTGATGACTTTGGCGAGTTGGTCTTCGGTGGGGATTAGGGCGTTTCCTGAGCGAGGATGTCCTGCACGTATGCAATGAGGGCGCGGACATTTTTTGCACAGTCCGGGCGGTCCATGTCGGCTTCCAGATCGGGGAAGGCGTCGTAGCGAAATGCCACGGCAAAATCGGTGAATTCCAGTAGCGATGCAAAGCGGGGCGGGATGCTCTGGCCGGCGTCCTCGAGCAGGGCGGCGAGTTCGTCCAGATCGTGGATTTTGGGAAAGGCGGCGCCCAGACAGCACAACCAGGCCTTGAGGGTTCACTCCACCGCCTGCTGTACGTGAAAGCCGAAGACCTCCGGCGAGAACACGTCCGCGTCCATCATCCCGGACAGGGCGCGGGCGTCCTTCTCTGCCATTTCCAGCAGGGTCCTGGCCTGCTCAAGGTCTTTCATAGAGGAGTCTCCCGTCGCGGACGGCGTGGGCGACGATGTGATTGACCGAGTCCCGCCACGTTTCGAACTCGTCGTTGCTGTAGACCAGAATATCCTTGGGAACGCGGAATGGGCGCAGGGCCCGGCGGATGCGCTTCAGTTCGGTCCAGCGATTGCGGTGCCGGCCGAACTGCTCGTCCTCAACGACCAGCAGATCGACGTCCGAATCCGCTGTGGGCACGCCGCGAGCACAGGAACCGAAGAGGTAGATGCGTCGCGGTCCGACTTCGTCCACGACGGCCTGCGTCATGTCCCGAATCAGTTTTTCAGACAGACTGACCACTTTTGTCTCCCTGGCTTCGGCTATCAGATCGCGGTTCCCACTCTACCTGATCCGATGCGCTGCGTCCACACTCGCCTCACAGTGAAATGGCAGCAGGGTCGCGCGCCCGACATCCTCAGTTCCTGCGGATGACTTTGGCGAGCTGGTCTTCGCCGGGTTTGAGGGCGGCGCGGTGCTTGGCGACTTCCTTCATGATGTCGGCGATCACGTCGGGGTGGTCTTTGGCGACGTCGTACTTTTCCGACGGGTCGTGTTCGAGGTGGTAGAGGACGGGCGGATCGTGCTTGACGGGCTTGTCGCCCTGATAGCCTGTGCGGGTGACGAAGTGGGCCTTGTACGGGCCCTTGCGCACGGCGTAGAGTTGGGCGCCGCGATAGTAGAACATGGTTTGGCGCGGGCTGGGGCCCTGGCCGAAGAGGGCGGGGCTCAGGTCGAGCCCGTCGACGACGCGGTCGGTGGGCACGTCGCCACCGCCGAGCGTGACGATCGTGGTGTAGAGGTCCATGGTCGCGCCCATGTCGCGGACGATGCCCGGCTTGATCTTGCCCGGCCACCACATGATGGTCGGCTCGCGCATGCCGCCTTCGTAGGTGCAGCCTTTGCCCTCGCGCAAGAGGCCGGCCGAGCCGCCGTGCGTTTTGAAGGGCAGCCAGGGGCCGTTGTCGGAGGTGAAGACGACGAAGGTGTTCTCGGCCAGGTTGTGTTTCTTGAGCGTATCGAGGATGCGACCGACGCCCGCGTCGATCTCCTCGACGACGTCGCCGTAGAGCCCGCGCCGGCTCGTGCCTCGGAATTCGTCGGAGGTGAACAGCGGCACGTGCGGCAGGTTGTTGGCCAGGTAGAGGAAGAAGGGCTCGTTGCGTTTGGCTTCGATGAAGCGGACGGCCTCCTCGGCGTAGCGCTTGGTGATGGTGTTCTGATCGGCCGGGCGCTCGATGATCTCCTCGTCGCGCATCAGCGGCACGTTCCAGTACTCGGACTTCGGATCCCAGAAGGCGGCGCGGCCTTTGGGTTCACCTGAAACGCGGTCCATGTCGTTGCTGTAGGGGATGCCGAAGTACGAATCGAAGCCGTGACTCGTTGGCAGGTACTGGGGCAGGTGGCCGAGGTGCCACTTGCCGATGGCTGCGGTCGCATAGCCCTGGGACTTGAGCGCCCGGGCGATGGTGACTTCGCTCTGGGGCAGTCCGCCGGCTGAGTTCGGGAACAGCACGCGGCGCTTGTCGCTGCACATGCCGCTGCGGATGGGCAGGCGTCCGGTCAGCAGGGCGGCCCGGCTCGGCGTGCAGACCGACGCGCCGACGTAGAAGTTCGTCCACTTCTGTCCCTCGGCCGCCATGCGATCCAGGTTGGGCGTGCGGATGGTGGGATGGCCGAAGCAGGCGAGATCGCCATAGCCCAGGTCGTCGCAGAAGATGACCACGAAGTTGGGGCGCTTGCGGGTGGACTGGCTCAGGAGGGTGCGGGAGCCCGGCATGGCCAGAGCCGCGGCGGCCAGGCCGATCGTCTTGCAGAAATCGCGTCGGTTCATGAGTGCGTGTCCTTATACTTTCTTCGGTTGTCTTTTCTACGCCTTCTTTACCGGCCAGGGGCGGACGTTGCAGCGCGTCGCCCATCTCTCGTAGAGCGCCTTCAACTCGGCGACCTTGTCCGGGAGTTTCTCGGACAGGTCGTGCATCTCCGTGCGGTCCGCTTCGAGATCGTAGAGTTCCCACGGGCCCTTGTGTGGTGCGACCAGTTTCCATTTGCCCTGGCGCACCGCGCGATTGCCCTGGTGTTCCCAGAAGAGGGCGTCGTGGCCTTTTCTGCGGCGACCTTTGAGCAGCGGCAGCAGGCTCTTGCCCTGCGCGGGAATGATGACGCGGCCGGCGTGCGTGTCGGGATAGGCCGTGCCCGCAACGTCGCAGCAGGTGGCCATGATGTCGACGGCGTGGCCGGGCTCGTGGACCAGCTTGCCCTTGCGCTTGATGACGCCGGGCCAGTGGGCGATCAGCGGCGTGGCGATGCCCCCTTCGTGCGTCCACGATTTGTAGCGCTGGAAGGGCGTGTCGCTGGCGTTGGCCCAGCAGCGGCCGTAGCTGGCATACGATTGCGGCGATCCGATCGGCTGGCCTTCGCGGTTGAATCCCCACAGGCCGCCCTCGGCGCTGCCGCCGTTGTCGGAGAGAAACAGGATCAGCGTGTTGTCGAAGACGCCTTGCTCCTTTAGCGCGTCCACCAGCTGGCCGATGTTGCGATCCATCCGGTCGACCATCGCCGCGTAGACGGCCATTCGCAGGTCCATCTCGTCTTTCTTGTCGGCGGCCAAGGTCTCCCACGGTCTGCCTCCACGCGGCGGCAGGGCCCAGCGCCTCTCGACGATGCCCAGCTCGATCATGCGCTCATGTCGCCGGCGGCGCAGCACGTCCCATCCCTGGGCGTAGCGGCGGCGATATTTGGCAATGTCCTCGGGTAGCGCGTGCAGGGGCCAGTGCGGGGCGGTGTAGGCCGTGTAGAGAAAGAAGGGGCGGTCCGTCTGGCCGGCGGTCGTGACGAAGTCGATGGCGTAGTCCGTGTAGGCGTCAGTTGCGTACCACTCGGCGGGCGGCTCGATTTCCTTGTCGTCCAGGATCAGCCGGCGGTCGTACGTGTCGTCGTGGATGCCGAAGTAGCTGCCCGTGCTCGTGTTGCTGCCGTAGAAGCGGTCGAAGCCCCGGTCGCAGGGCCAGTGTCCGGGCAGGCTGCCGACGTGCCACTTGCCGGTCATCAGCGTCTGGTAGCCGGCGCTGCTGAGGACCTCCGCGATGGTGACACAGTTTTCGTTAAGGTAGCCTTGGTACGAGGGGTGGCCTTGATTGGCGACCATGTGGCCCATGCCGGCCTGGTGCGAGTAGAGTCCGGTCAGCAGGGCGGCGCGGGTCGGACAGCAGCGGGCGGTGTTGTAGAACTGTGTGAAGCGCAGGCCGTCGGCGGCCAGACGATCGAGGTTGGGTGTCTCGATTTCGCCGCCGTAACAGCCGATGTCGGAAAAGCCCATATCGTCGGCCATGATCAGAACGATGTTGGGCTTGCCGGCCGATGTGGCTGAACCACGTGCCAGGCCGTCGGCGCAGCCGGGGACCGCCAGGGCCGCGGCACCCAGACCGATGGATTTCAGAAACGTGCGCCGATTGGTCTTCATACGTACTTGTCACCTCCTGTCAGGGGTTCTTGTGCGCGCCCTTCTTCAGGGGCCAGGGTTGCACGCCGGCGCGTTCGGCCCAGCGCGCGTGGAGGGATTTGAGTTCTTCGACGCGCTGCGGATGGGTGGAGGCCAGGTCGTGCATCTCGGTCCGGTCGTTTGCCATGTCGTAGAGCTCCCAGCCGCCCGGGTGTCGGGAGACGAGTTTCCACTTGCCCAGGCGCACGGCCCGGTTGCCTTCGTGTTCCCAGTAGATCGCCCGCTCGGCCAGCGGCTTGCCTTCGAACGTCGGCGCCAGGCTGACGCCTTCCATGGGTTGAATCTCGTGGCCGTAGTACGTCTGGGGATATTGGGCCCTGGAGACGTCGACGCAGGTGGCCATGATGTCGATCAGGTGCGCCGGGTCGTGACGCAGCTTGCCGCGGGCGCGGATGCGGGCGGGCCAGTGACAGATCAGCGGCGTGGCGATGCCGCCCTCGTGGACCCAGTGCTTATAGAGCTTAAAGGGCGTGTTCGAGACGTTGGCCCAGTTGCGGCCGTAGGCGATGTAGGTGCCGTCCGGCCCGGGCATGACCGTCGGGCCACCGAGTACGGGGCGACCGTCCCGCGTCTTCATCGGGGGCCAGAGCGTCGGCTGAAGCTCGTCCGGCGCCATCGGCGTGCGGTCTTTGACACCCTTTTCCCACCGTTCGTTGACCTTCGCACCGCGGCCCATGCCCTCGGCGCACCCGCCGTTGTCCTGGAGGAAGAAGATCAGCGTGTTGCCGAGGGCGCCTTGTTTCTTCAGTTCCTCGACGATCCGCCCGATGCCCCGGTCCATGTTGTCGATCATGGCGGCATACACTTCCATGCACCGGGCCTCCCACTCCTTGTGCTGGACCTTCTCCCAGTCGCCGGGTTGCTCGCTCATGTCCCAGTCGGGATCGATCAGGCCCAGCTTCTTGAGCCGGGCGAGGCGCTGCTCGCGGTAGTAGCGGTAGCCCTTGTCGAACTTACCTTTGTACTTGGCGATGTCTTTCTCGAGTGCGTGCATGGGCCAGTGCGCGGCGGTGTAGGCGACGTACATGAAGAACGGTTGCTCGGGCGTCTCGGCGCGGTGCTCCCTGACGAACTTAACCGCGTTGTCGCTGATGGCGTCGGTGTAGTAGTAGGTCTCGGGCCGGTACTCGGGATCGTTGACGGGCGTGATGTAGGTGTTGCCCCGGCACAGGGTCATCGGGTCGTAGAAGCTGCCGGCACCGATGATGGTGCCGTAGAACTTCTCGTAGCCGCGCTGGAGCGGCCAGTTGTGTTTCGGTCCCTCGGGGTCGGTGTGTCGCGTGACGTGCCACTTGCCGGTCATGTACGTGCGATAGCCGGCCGGCTTGAGCGCTTCGGCGATGGTCACGCAGTTGCGATTCAGATTGCCCCGATAGGCGTCGAACCCGCGATCGTCCATCATGTGTCCGACGCCGGCCTGATGCTGGTAGAGACCCGTCATCAGCGCCGCTCGCGTCGGGCAGCAGCGGGCGGTGTTGTAGAACTGCGTGAAGCGCAGTCCCCCGGCCGCCAGGCTGTCGAGGTTCGGCGTATCGATCTCGCCGCCGTAGCAGCCGATGTCGGAGAACCCCATATCGTCCGACATGATCAGTATGATGTTTGGCCTCTTCGCGCCCTGCGCCGAGGCGGGCACGCTCAGCGCCGCAGCGCCCAGGCCGAGCGCCTTGAGGAAGTCGCGACGCGTCCAGTTCCGTGTCGACATGCTGATGGTTCCTCCGAGTTCTCTATAGCGGGCGGCTGCGTCCGCTGTCCATGATCGTCTCCAGCTTCTCGGTCAGTCGCTGCGCCATCTCCGAGTGGGCCTCGATCACGTTGGTCGTCTCCGACGGGTCTTTGTCCAGGTCGAAGAGGAAGTAGGGCTTCTCAAAAGGCTTGCCCCGGGGCTGCTGTCGCCCGCCGGAGCCGTTGCCGAACACCATCTTCCACTTGCCCTCGCGCAGCGAGAACATGCCACTGATCGAATGATGAATCACCGGAGCCCGCGGCGTCGTCCAGCCCTTGCCTTGCATCAGGGGGACAAGGCTGAAGCTGTCCTCCGCGGCGTCGGCGGGCAACGAGAAGCCGACGATCTCCGCACACGTCGCGGTCAGGTCCGTCAGGCAGATCGTCTCGTCGCAGCGCGTGCCTGCTTGCGTCACCCCGGGCCAGCGCACCAGGTAAGGCACGTGATGGCCCGCCTCCCAGATGTCGGCCTTGGTACCGCGCCAGATATAGTTGGCCTGGTGGTTCTTCCTATGGAAGCCCTGGACGGACGACTGCTCTACGTGATCGGGTTTGTCTTCTGCGTAGCGATACATGTATGAGCCGTTATCGCTCGTATAGATCAGGAGCGTGTCGCCCGTCAGTCCGTTGGCCTTCAGCGCCATGTCAACCTGCCCGACGACCCAGTCCACCTGCGTGATGAAGTCGCCGTAGTCGCCAAGGCTCGTATTGCCTCGGAACCGCTCGGCCGGCAGGCACGGCTTGTGCGGCGCCGTCAGCGGAAAGTACAGGAAGAAGGGCTTGTCTTCCTTGCTGCGAGCGTCGATGTAGTCGACGGCTTTCTGCGTCAGTTGGTCCAGCGCCTGCTCATGGTTGAAGTCAGCCGCCATGAGACCGGCCCGGCTGTAGTTCGGGAAGTTGGTCCTCTCGTAGTGGGCCTTGACGGGCTTCGGGAAGCGATCGTTCTCGACGAAGATATAAGGAGGCATGTCCAACGACGCGGTGACGCCGAAGAAATAGTCGAAGCCCAAGGCGTTGGGCCCGTTCTTGATTCTCGCCGTATGATCGATCACGTATTGGCCATCGACCTTTTGCGCGGGCACGTCCATGCCCAGGTGCCACTTGCCGATGCAGGCGGTGTGATAGCCCGCCTGCTTCAGCACGTCGGCCACCGTCAGGCGGTCGGGATCGATCAGGTGTGGTGAGTAACCATTCAGGACTCCGCGTTTCAGGCGCGTCCGCCAGGCGTACCGTCCGGTGACGACGCCGTACCGCGTCGGCGTGCAGACGGCCGAGCCACTGTGCGCATCGGTGAACGCCACACCTTCACTCGCCAGCTTGTTCAAATGCGGCGTCGGGATTTTCGACTGCGGATTCAGCGCCTGGATATCGCCGTATCCCATGTCGTCGGCGAGGATGAAAACGATGTTGGGATACTTCTGTTTTCGAGCGGCCGCAGCCATCACGCTTTTGCTCGGCGAAAGCGCCCAGGCGGCGGCCAGGCAACCCGCGGCTTTCAGGAAATCACGACGCGTTTGGGGCTTTGCTTCCATGGTAGTGCGTTCCTTGTCCAACGATGATAACTGGTTTGCCTTGACATCCGACCGTGCCATTATGACCGGTCCAGAGCACCGAATCAAGCATGGCCTGGGGTTGTTGGCGTATGGCTTCGTCCGTCACGTTGCCGCGGCTGTCTCGTGGTTGGCTGCCGGTAGTCCGGCCGGAATAGCCCACGCTGACTGCGGCATGGTGACGATGCAGGCAGCAGCGGGGCGCCGGGCCTGCGATACGCGTCGTTTGTGTACCCGAAATGGGCCGAATGCGGCGAAAAGCGTTGGAAACCGCAAGCGAATATGCGATAATAGTAGGTTTAATGGCAGGTGACACCACGAAGAAACACAACGCCGCGACCGGTGCCGAGGAGGTAATTGCGCGTACATGCCCTACCGAAGCATGACCATCCAGGACGTGGCCCAGATACTGGGCGACGATGTCCGTCGGGTCCACCGCATGGCCGACCGGGGCAAGATCCCTTGCCAGAAAGTCGGTGGCGAGTTTCGGTTCCATCGCGCCGAGATAGCGGAGTGGCTTCAGCAGCACATGACGACCATGCCCCGCGACGATTTGGCACAGGTTGACGCGGGCATCACCAATCAGCGTCAGGTGCGTGAGGACGAAGCGATTGTCACGCCGCTGCTGCGCGTCGAGGCGATCGCCCCCCAGATCGGGTCGCGTACCAAGAGCAGCGCGCTGCGCGAGCTCGTCGCGCTGGCCACCGGGACCGGCATGGTCTACGACGATGCGGCGTTGCTCGAAGCGATCCAGAGCCGCGAAGCATTGGGCACCACCGCTCTGGAAGGCGGCATCGCGATCCCCCACCCGCACCGGCCCTTGCCTTACGCCCTGGCTGACTCGGTCCTGGTCGTTGCAAGAGCCAATCAAGGCCTCGTCTTCGGCGCCCGAGACGGGGGGCTGACCGACCTGTTCTTCCTGACCGCCTCGCAGGACGATCATCATCACCTTCATCTTCTGGCAAGGCTCTGCCGGATGCTCCATGAATCAACCTGGGTCGATCGGCTCCGCGAGGCCGAGACGGCCAAGGAAATCGTCGCGTTGATGACGCGCCGCGAGCGCGACGTGCTGCGGCCGTAAACCCCACAGGTGCTTTCTTCGCCCTTATTTCTGTCACGGCCTCTGCCGCCTTTGCCTTTGTCTTTGCGGCGGCCCGGTGGTAGAATAGAGTGTTCAGTTAAAAGGAAAGGGCGAGCGACGGCCTCTGGGTGTTTGCGGGCCAGGTTTTTTCCTCCCGCCGGTCTGCCGCCCTGAACCTTATTCACTACCAGGACGTAGGAATTGCGTGGAGATGTCTTTTCCTTTGTCCGAGTCAACTGCATCTTGAAAGGGCGAGCGTGACAACTGCCGGCAAGGAACATCCGCAACTGGTCCCCCTGAAGGAAAACCTCGAACGCGTCATCTACGGAAAGAGCGGATGCATCGACGTGATGGTGGTCGCTTTGCTGGCCGGCGGGTCGGTCCTGATCGAGGACGTCCCCGGCGTGGGCAAGACCACCCTGGCCAAGGCGCTGGCCAAGAGCATCGATGCCAAGTATCGCCGCATCCAGTTCACCCCCGACTTGCTGCCGGCCGACATTCTGGGCTCGTCCATCTACAACCCCGTCAGCGGGGATTTCCGTTTCGACCCGGGCCCCATCTTCTGCAACATCCTGCTGGCCGACGAGATCAACCGCGCTTCGCCCCGCACCCAGTCGGCGCTGCTGGAGGCGATGAACGAGAACCAGGCGACCATCGAGGGCAAGCGCCATCCGCTGGCCCAGCCTTTTATGGTCATCGCCACGGAAAACCCCATTGAGTTCCACGGCACGTACCCGCTGCCCGAGGCGCAGTTGGACCGTTTCCTCGTGCGTTTGGCCATCGGCTATCCGTCGGCCGAGGTGGAGATCGACGTTCTCAAGTCTCACGCGCGCAGCGAACCGGTTGACGACGTCGAGCCGGTGCTTCATCTTGATGACGTCCGTCGCCTTCAGCAAGAGGCGGCCGGGGTCCATGTCGAGGAGGGCATTCTGGAGTACATGGTCGAGATCGTCCACGCCACCCGGCGTGACAACCGCCTCCAGTTGGGCATCAGCACGCGGGGCACGCTCATGCTGTCCCGGGCCGCGCGGGCGCGGGCCTATGCGTTGAACCGTGATTTCGTGATCCCCGACGATGTAGCCTGGGTGATCCCGCACGTGCTGCCGCATCGGATTCTGTTGACTCCGAAGCTGCATCACAGTGGCACCACGGCCCAACAGATCATTGCCGAGATTGTCGGCCGCATCAAGGTACCGGTATGATGAGGATGCTGCCATAATGGCCAGAACGGACGCCACCATTCGTCTGACCTTGACCGATGCGGGAAAGATGCTCCTGCTCGGGACGGTCTTCTTCTTCTTCACGACAATGGTGATCCCCGCTTTCGGCGTGCTGACGGCGCTTCTCAGCGTCCTGCTCACCGCCTTGCTCGTCGGTTTCGTTTTGCGTCCGAGAGTTCGCGTCACAGAGACCGTGCCGGACAGCGTCGTCGTGAGCCAGAACGTCAAACTCCGTTACGCGCTCGAGAACACCGCCGGCGTCCCCGCCTACGATCTCCAGCTTCAGTTCGAGAAGATGCCTGACGGAATCGAGCAAGTCGGACCGACCGCTGTCGTATCGCGGCTGGCCCCGGGCGAGACGGCCGAGCTGGCCGTGACCGTGCGGCCTCAACGCCGCGGGTACTACGGCATCCCCTCGCCGATCTGCCAATCCAGCTTTCCCTTCAACCTGCTCAGCTTCGGCCGGCGGCACCGCGCCGAGCAGATGCTGACGGTCCTGCCCGTGTTCTACCGGCTCCAGTGCCCGGTCCGGCATTTCAGCCGACACGTTCGCACCGGCGGCACCGGATTCGCCGGGCGGGCGGAAGTGTCCCCGGAATACGCCGGCAATCGACCCTTCCTGCCCGGTGATTCCCCCCGGCGCATCGACACGCGCGCCTGGGCGCGTCTGTCCGTGCCGGCGACCAAGGAATACCATAACGATTCCGACAGCCGGGCCGCCCTGATCGTGGACAGCCGCGTCCCCGCGCGCTTGCGTCCGTCGGAGGGCGACGAAATCCCCGCATTGGAAGCCGCTGTCTCGCTGGCGGCGTCCATCGCGTTCTCGATCAACCAGAACTGTCTCGTCGATTTGCTGCTGGCCGGCCCCGAGCTGCACGAGTACACCTCCTGGCTGCGAAGCCCGCGTCTGCACAAAATTCATGAGGTGCTTGCCGGTGTCGAAGCGGCCGAGGGCTACGATCTCGACGTTCCCGCCGCCGCGTTGGCCAGTCGCCTCTACGATGTCGCCGAGGTCATTTTCATCCTGCTCGATTGGGACAAGACCTACACCCAACTGCTGGAGTCGGCCGCGCGGGCGGGTTGCCACAGCACGGTGTTCCTGATCGACGCCCCCGCCCAGGGGCCGGGCGAGACGGACGAGGTGAACTGGGCCGACGTCGTCACGCCAGTGTCGTCCGATGATATTCTGACCGGGCGGATCGAGCGACTATGAACCCACAGAAACCTATCGCCGCGATCATGATTCTGCTCAGCTCGGCTGTGACCGCGTGGGTCTCGGCCGACATCGGCTTTCCCGCCATCCTCTGTATGCTGGGCCTGCTGGGCCTGACGCGCCGTTTCACCTGGGACATCAAGCCGCAGCGCCGCGTCATCCGGTCGTTACTCATGCTGCTCCTGGCCGTCCTGTTCGCCCTGCACTACCGCTACGGAGGACGGGCGGAATGGATGGCTCACGAGCAGATCATCAGTCTGGCCTGGCAGACGGTCACCCGCTATTTCCTGGCCGCGATGATTCTCATGCTCTTTCTCGGCGCCCCGCATCGGCTCCCGCCCTCGCTGGCGCTGTTTCACCTGGCCAACGCCATCTGCGCCGGTCAGGTCATCATGCTTAACGACCGCTTCATTGTCTTCCGCCTTCTCGAACTCCTCGCGGTGATCCTGGCCGTGCTCTATGCGGCCACGACCCACGTGACCATCGCCGTCCCCATCACCACCCCCATCGCGGCACGCCCCCGACGCCTACCCCGTTGGGCCGTCCACGCCCTGGTGCTTGTGGTGGCCGCCAATGCCGGCTGGATCGTCGGGTCCGTGCTTTACCGCCACGTGGAACTGCTCGACAAGATCACGATGTGGATTGCCCGGCGCGGCGTCGGCCTCGAACAGAAGGAAGTGGTCGCGGCCCACGTGGATTTCTCCACCAGTGGCGAACTGTCGAGTATACGGGGGATCATCGAGGATCAGGATTCAACGGCCGCCCTGACGATTCGGTCCGCCAACTGCCCGGGCTACCTCAGGGCAAGGGCCTTCGAACTCTACGACCAGTCCGTGTGGCGCAATGCCTCACGTCAAGAGCCCATTTTCGGTCGGCGCAGCCGGCGCCCGGTGTCTAATGCAGGCCACGTCTTTGATCTGCGTGAAGGGATCTTCGCGGACCGTTCGAACATGACGATTCGCCATGAGGCCCGGTTCGATGGGGCCATGTTCACGGCTCTGGGAACCACTACTGTTCGGTCGATGCTCAGGGTGTTGATGCGCGACGACGATGATATCATCTCGGCGCATAACCTGGGGCGCCGAGCGCGGTACCGCTTCGACTACAGCCCGTCGGTGTCCGGCCCGCCGCCGACCGCGGCTCAGCGCGCGACGATGCTGACGGTCCCCGCTTCACTCGATCCGGCCAGGAGCCCGCGCATGCGTCAATTGGCCGACGGCATCTTCGCCAATTGCAGAACCACGACCGAGAAGATCGAAGCGGTGACCCGTCACTTCACGGACCACTACACGTATTCGCTCGGACTGGATATCCCCTCCGGCCGCGACCGCCTCACCCACTTCCTTCTGGAGGAGTCCACAGGCTACTGCGAATACTTCGCCTCCGGCACCGCCATGCTCCTGCGCCTGGCCGATGTTCCCACGCGATATGTCACGGGCTTTCTGGTCACCCAGAAGGACCCTGAGACGTCGATGTGGACGGCGCGGAAAATGGACGCCCATGCCTGGGTCGAAGCCTGGAACGAAGAGCGCAACGAGTGGACCATCGTCGAGTCGACGGTGCAGGAGCAGAGTGCGGCTTCGAGCGTGGTCGATCAGTTGGGGCAGCTCGGCGGCGGCATGAGCGTCTCTCTGGGCCGGTTCCTTCAGGCCGTGTATGATTACGGACTGCTCGGCGTGGCAAGCTGGCTGTTCTCATCGCCCGGCCTGCTGACCACCATCATCCTGCTGGCGGCGCTGATCGCGATCGTGCTGGCCTGGGTTCTGCTGCGCAGAGCTCGCCGCCGCGCGGGCGGCCCACGGCGGTCGCGGACCGCGCGCGATCCTTCGCTGATCGCCCTGCACAAAATGCTCGCCCGCATGGACCGCAAGCTCGGGGCCACCGGTCCCAAACGACATCTCACTGAGACGTTGCACGCCTTCGCCAGACGCCTGCGCACGCACGACGCCGACGATGCCGTCTGGGTGAGCGTTTCCGAATGGTATCTCGATTACGCCGAGCTGCGCTATCGCAGGGAAGTCAGCCCCGAACACCTTGCTCGGCTGCAGCATCATGCCGACCGGCTGCGTCATGCCCTCTAGCCAATGGCCCCCGGTCCGCTATCTCGACCGGCCATCTTGATGTGGTACGCCCGGGAAATTCTACTTGAGGAACTTCATCGCGAAGGGGTACTGCCACGATTCACCTCGCTGGGCCTTCAGCGCGCCCATGATGATCAGAACGATGTGCGCGATCGTCAGGGCAGGCACCAGGATTATACCGATGAATATGGCAAGCGACAGATAGGCCGCGGCGAAATAGATCATGAGCGAAATTTGGTAGTTCATTGCCGCCAGTCCGTGCTCGTCGACGAAGCGATGCTTCTCACGCTCGCTCAGCCAGATGATCAGAGGGCCGACGAACCCGAAGACACCCAGAGCGTGGCACAGCATCGCCATGTTCCGTGCGTCCTGATTCATCTCAGGCTGTTGCGTCCCTTCGCCTTCAGCGCTCTCGACGCTCGACGAAGAGGGGGGTGATTGCTCCTCGGCCGACGGTTCCGCTTGCTGCGTATCGTCTGTTCCTGCCATGATCCGACTCCTTTCTCATCTGTCGCGGCGATTGTGAGGTCTTTTCTAGCAATGTCACCTGCACTCAGTCAAGCACAAAACGGAACTGGAGATCTCCGGAATTCCCAAAGGCCGTCAGCGGCGCGGCCCGGCATCGCTGACGTCGAGCGGCACGATCCCCAGATCACGCGCGGGCGAATCGGCCGCCATCTCCACCTTGCCCTCGCGATACCGAAGCAACTGCGGATCGGCGTGCCGGTTGCTTTCCCCTGGCCTCATCCCATAGCTTTCCGTCGTCGTATAGCGGTCGAGCTTGCGGCCTTCCACCACGTCTTGTTCGCTGAAGAAGACGTTGTTGGCCAGCTCGACAATGCCTTCGCGGTTCTCCAGCAGAATCCGGCCCTTGGCCCAGAGAATGTTCTTCTCGAATCGGTAGCCCGACGATCGCGGCCACGTCAGCCGCAGATCGCCGTCGTTGATGAAAACGTTGTTGCGGATGGTGTTGTTCTTGGCCATGTGATTGTGCGAGGGCCGCGCGACGTTCACAGAGAGATTGCCCTCGACCACGCAGTTCTCCGACCGCTCGTCCAGGTAATAGGCCGACGCGCCGTATCCCCCGGTATCGACAATGTCGCGAATGAAGTTGCCGCGCAGCACGAGGCGCTCGCCCGCGAAACAGTAGATCCCGCCCCCGTCGTGAAGTTCCAGCATCGCGTCGTGGATAAGGTTGCCCTCGATCCGAGTGTTCTTGCCCCCATAGGTCATGGCCGAGTACGGGCAGTGATGAATGTGGTTGTGACTGATCTGCGAATCCGCGCCGCCGCCCGGCAGGGCGATCGCGCTGGAATACGTCAGGCCGATGTCGTGGACGTGGTTGTCCGTCACGCGTACGCGCGTCCCGCCGTATCGAATGCCGCAGGCTCCCACATGGTGGACGTGGCAGTTCGCGATGCGCAGGTCCGTCCCGCTGGCCTTGATGCCTTGTCCACCGGCATGCACGACCTCCAGATCGGCAAACGTGCAGCCCTCCGTCCCCGTCGCTGACAGGGCCCCGTCGAACCGCCCCGCGCCGAACCCGCCCGCCTTCAATGGCGTCGTGGTAACCGACAAGGTCAGCCCCCGGATCGTAACGTCCCGCACGGGCCTGTCCTTCGTTCCCTTCAGCGCGATGATCGATTCGACCGCCGGCGCGATGACCTTCGCCTCGCTCATATCTTCACCGGGCAAGGGCCAGTAGACCAGCTTGCCCCGTGTGCGGTCGAGATACCACTGGCCGGCCTTCATCATTCCCTCGCGGACATTCCAGACCACATATTCCTTCACCCCGAACGCGCCGGGCGGATGGCCCGTCGGCGACGAGAAGGTCAGCGTCTGCGCCCCCGTGTCCATCGCAGCCAGCCCCACCAGCGACTCGTCCCACATATGATAGACGGTGACCTCCGCGTTCTTGACATCCAGCCAGGCGCCGAGATCGTCCGGCTTGAACTGCATATGCGTCAGCTCCTTCTCCGTCGGTTTGCGCTGCCATCCGCCGCCGGTCGTGCTCATCCAGCGGACATCGAATACGCTCAGGTGTTCGAACCGTCCTTCCTCAGGTAATCGCGCCCGCGGGCAGTAACGACCGTTGACGACCAGGGCCCGGAAATCCCACTGACCTTCTCGCACACCCTCCAACGGCGCCGCGTAGAACCGCTCCCCATCCTTCACCCAGCCCGTGACGGCCCGACCTCCGTACAGTCTCACGTCCGCCCCGGCTGCGGCCTCGATCGTCAGGCCGTTGTTTTTTTCCGTGAGCACCACCGGCGCATCGAGAAAGTACGCGCCACCGTCGATGACGATGCGCTTCGGTTCAATCGCTCCCACTGCCCGCGT
>Ga0272442_10004206_pt1 | contig 19821 bp, 18 predicted proteins | sample SSMForm2O_FD_200262 | JGI IMG/M metagenome (GOLD analysis project Ga0272442, IMG submission 200262) | Marine sediment archaeal communities from Little Sippewissett salt marsh, Falmouth, MA, United States - SSM-Form-2O | ecosystem: Environmental > Aquatic > Marine > Wetlands > Sediment ... | reverse complement strand
CGTCGACCTCGGCGGGGACGGCAGCCGCAGCCGGTTTGGGTGTGCCCGGATTCTGGGTCTGGCTGCGTTCTTCCTGGGGCAGGGGCGGCAGCACAACCGGCTGCCCCTTGATCAGGCCAAAGTCCGATTCTTCGTCCCTGATCTGTTCGGCTCGCAAGTAGTTGTATTTTTCGTTGGTGACGTACGCTGAATCATTGAAGTCACGCAAAATGCTGGGCTTCAGGAATACCATCAGGTTCTGTTTGCGCTTCTGGCTGCCTCTGGATTTAAACAGTTGCCCCAGCAGCGGGATATCGCCCAGCAACGGCACCTTGCTCTGTGTATCGTCGATGATTTCCTCGATCAGGCCGCCGAGCACCAGGATGCCGCCATCATCGACCAGCACGCTGGTCTTTATCGAGCGCTTGCGGGTGACCGGGCCGCTGTTCTCGGTGATGGTGATCACGTCGGACACTTCCTGCTCGAGATCGAGCTTGATCGTGTCGCCCTCGTTGATCTGTGGCGTCACTTTAAGCGTCAGACCGACGTCCTGGCGTTCGATAGTCTGGAACGGGTTGGTTGGATCCAGGCTGCCGGTGCCGGTGAACTGGCCGGTGATGAACGGCAGATTTTGCGCGACGATGATTTCGGCTTCCTCATTGTCCAGCGTGACGATGCTGGGCGTCGACAGGATATTGGCGGCCGAATCGACCTCGAGTGCCTTCAGCAGCAGCCCGTAGCGCACTCCGGAGCTGTTTTCGCCGCCAACACCTAAGGTCAGACCGGCGCCCAGGTTGGTCAGCACGTTCAGAGCCGCTTCTTCACTGCCGACCGCGGCTGCGAGCAGGTCGCCCAGGCCGACCAGGTTGCTGAGGCCGACCGGGAACGTGCTCTCGCTGCTCTGTGTGCCATCGACGACCGCGCCGACGCCGATTTCCTTATCCTTGTTGGTACTGATTTCTGCGATGATCGCTTCGATATGCACCTGCGCGCGGCGAATGTCGAGCTGGCGAATCACCGATTTCAGCGTCAACAGCGTGTTCGGATCGGCCGTGATGATCAGCGCGTTGGTCTCTTCGTCGGCCTGGATGATCGCATTCTCACTGATGAAGCTGGCACCGCTCTGCGCACGGGCGGCAGCGGGTGCTGTCGCCGCGCGTTTGGTCGTGGTTGCTGTTTTTTGCTTTTGCTGTTCCTGAATTCCGGTCAGGATCTCGACCAGGTTCTCGGCTCTGGCATAGCGCAGATAGACGACGTGGGTGTTCCCACCGCTGTCGTCCAGCGGCGTATCGAGCTGCATGATCGTGGTGCGGACCTTCAGACGGATCGCGCGCTCGCCACTCATCAGTATACTGTTGGTGCGCTCGTCCGCCGCAAGGTTGATCTGGCTCGACGTGTCTTTCGCGGTCTGTGGGTACAGCGACGTCAGGATGCGCACCAGTTCTGGCGCCGAGGCGTGCCTGAGCGGGATTACTTCGAGTTCATCGCTCTCTGGCTTGTCCACGCCTTCGATGATCTTGACCAGACGCTGGATATTGCCGGCGTGATCGGTGATGATCAGCGTGTTGGTCGGATTATAGGCCGCGAGATGACCCTGCTGCGGTACCAGGGGCCGCAGTATCGGCACCAGTTGCGCTGCGGGCACGTGGTCGAGGCTGATGATCTTGGTGATCAGCTCATCGCTTGGCCGGTCCGACCTGTCCGCCTGCAACGGTAGCGGGCCCTGCTTCGCGTTGACCTCAGGCACGATCTTGATCACGCTGCCGGTCGTTACCGCGGCATAGCCGTGCACTTGTAGAATCGAAAGAAAGACCTCGTAGACCTCTTCCGCTGTCAGGGTTTCGGCCGAAACCACGGTGATTTTCGCATTGACGCGCGGATCGATGATGAAGTTCTTGCCAGTGAATTTCGATACCGTGCTGATCAGTGCGCGGATATCGGCATCTTTCAGGTTTAGCGTAATTTCATCTGCGAGCGCCTGAAAACTGAGAAAAACAGCCACCATCAGGCCGATGATGATCTGGTGGAAGCGATTGCTGTTGAGTCGGTTGTTCAATGTCACAATTCGTATGCTCGGTGCCATTATTGTAGCTCAATGCTGAGGGGTACTTCAGAGCCATTTCTCATGACCGTGATCGAAAAGCTGGACGCGCTGCTGAGTTGGCGCAGCGCACCAATGCCATTTTGCGGATCATCCAGCTTGATACCGTTGATTTCAGTGATCACGTCGTTCGCCTCCAGGCCGAGTTCCTGCATCAGTTCACCACCTTTCTGTTGGGGTTGTAGCCGATAACCAATCTGCTTTCCGCCTTTTTTGACCACAACCGGCAAAGCATAGTCGCCAAACGACGTCGGGTTTTGAAGAATCTCCTGACGAATGTTGCCAAGCTCCTCACCGGGGGAAGCGGGTGGGAGAAAATTGCCGCCGCTCTTTTTCCTGGTGATACTCCCGACGTCTTCGTCCTTGATCAGCTGCAGGGTCTCCAGTCGCCCGCCACGATTCAGCACGACATGATCCGCATGAATCGACTCGATCTCTATGCCACCGGGCATCTTCTCCCCGACCGCATAGACCTCCTCGTTACCTTTCTTGCCGCGCGCAATAATTGCGTGCGACAAGGTCATCGGATCAGCTGCGATGACGCCACGCAACACCAGGTTCAGCTTGGTTTCCGGTGCCTTGGTCTGCTGCTGAGACTGAGCCGTTTGCGTCATTTCGCCGAACAGGTGGGCATCGGCTACGCGCATGATCGCCTGACGTTGGTTGGTCTGAGTGATCACTGGCGCAGCGGCGCTGGCGCTTCGTTGGATTCCGTTGTCAGCCTCGGGCAGAAACATCCAGGTCATTTTGGCCAGTGCATGCGCGCACGCAAGCACCAGCAACAAGCTGATGACAGTGGGCAAATGCTGGTTGATCTGCTGCAGGTGCGCGCGATTGGCGATTATCGCCTTAAAACGGTTTGTCATACATCGGTATTTTCGGACGTGCTGCCATGATAATAACAGGACAATAGCTTGAATACATCAAGAAATCATTAAGTTTTGCAGCACTTAGCTGCTGATTTATCTGCCATTTCAACAGAAACCGAATCCCCCGATCCGGTTTCATGGATTTGGCAACGAGGGCTAGAGCACGCTGAACAGGTACACAACGACTTGCCGGATGAATATCAGGCCGATGATCGCGAACAAGGGTGACAGATCCAGCCCTTCGATCGGCTTGATCCAACGGCGCACCGGCTGCAGAACCGGGTTCGTGATGCTGAACAACACAGCCGTCACCGGATTATAGGGGTCCGGATTGACCCAGCTCAGGATGGCCTGAACGATGATCGCGAAGATGAATACATTCAGAGCCAGCGTGATGAAATCCTTGATACCGACCAGCAGCAGCGTGCCAAGGCCTGGTGAGTAGCCTGACAACAGTGCTACGATGTAGATCTTGATCGCAATCATTGCAATCACGACTACGATCGTAGCCACGTCAATGCCGCCAAGGCCAGGGATCAGCTTTTTCGCCGGATTTATCACCGGCGCCGTTACCTTGACGATGAACTGAGATATCGGGTTGTAAAAATCCGCGCGCACCTGTTGCAGGATGAAGCGCAACATCAGTACGATGATATACAGATCGAAGAGGGTTCTTATGAGCAGTATAAACGGGTTTTCTGGTGCCATGGTTACTTGTCTTTGCCGAATTCATCAGCCAGTTCGCGTGAACGGTCGAATGCCGCATGCACTGCCTCGCTGACCAGTTGGTGAAACTCGTTGTGTTCAAAGCTGGCAATCGCTGCGGCCGTGGTGCCGCCCTTCGAGGTTACCCGCGCACGCAATTCTTCAACGCTCAAGCCGCTTTCGTTCGCCATGCGCGCTGCACCCAGGGCTGTTTGCAAGGTCAGCTGATTCGCCGTTTCCTGATCCAGCCCCAGAGTGACCGCCGTTCTCTGTAAGGCTTCGATCAGCAGGAAGAAATACGCGGGACCGCTGCCGGACACAGCGGTCACCGCATCCAGCTGATCCTCCTGAGCTACCCACGCGGTCAGGCCGGCGGCCTGAAGAATGCCCTCGGCCAGCTCGCGTTGGGCAGCCTGCACGACCGGGTTGGCAAACATTGCTGTGGCACCACACCGGATCAATGCCGGCGTATTTGGCATGCATCGGACAATCGCGGCATGACCCCCGAGCCAACGCTCGATTGCCCTGGTTCTGACGCCTGCAGCAATCGACACGTAAAGTGGTCTGCTGACTCGGTCTGACTGCGCCAGCTGATTGCACACCTGCTGCAGCAGCTGGGGCTTGACGGCCAACACCACCACATCTCGTCGCAACGCTTCCAGATTATTGTCCGTAACCGTGATGGCGAACTGCTGGGCAAGCCGTTCGCGTTGTCTTGCATCAGGCTCGGTCACCAGAATCGCCGACGGATCGGTGCCGCCGGCGATTACACCGCCGATCAGGCTGATCGCCATATTTCCGCCACCGATAAATGCAGTCGTTGCGTTCATCTTGCTGTAGTCGCTGGGAACTTCCGAAAGTTCGCAGTCTACCACAGCTGCTTTGTCGCCAAGCGAATGTCTTTTCGGCCACCCGCAGTCACATGCGAATGTGAACGATATTTGCCATGGCGGTATGACGTCTGCGCCGAGATGGTCTATAACATCAGCTATAGCCCGCATGTTGCACGAAGGATTTGGATTTTACGGGCAAGCTGGCAAAGCAGGTTGGACGATCGGTCGCAGATTCATAGCCTTAGCTATGGATCAAGGGCGATCGTCCAAGATGCGCCGCCAGATTGTTCGTAAAACCAAATAGGCCAAACTGTAACCGCGAATGAGTCCGTTGATTCAGGGATAAGCGATCGATACATCGCTAAGTTTCCAAGGATCATCGTCCGCCTTCGTGCAACATGCGGGATAGGTCACTCCATCGTCAAACAGATATCAGGGGGGGGGTATGGATATCGCGCAGTTGCTTGCGTTTAGCGTCAAAAATGGTGCATCGGACTTGCATTTATCCGCGGGTTTGCCGCCGATGATCCGCGTCGATGGCGATGTGCGACGCATCAACGTTGATCCGATGGATCATGAGATGGTGCACGGCATGGTCTATGACATCATGAACGACAAACAACGCAAGGCCTTTGAGGAGTATTTCGAAACGGACTTTTCCTTTGAAATACCGGGCCTGGCGCGTTTTCGTGTCAACGCATTCAATCATAACCGGGGCGCTGGTGCCGTCTTCCGTACTATCCCGTCCAAGATTCTGACCCTGGAAGAGCTGAAGGCGCCAAAAATTTTCGAGAATATTTCAAACACGCCGCGCGGTATCGTGCTCGTCACCGGGCCCACCGGCTCCGGTAAATCGACCACACTGGCGGGCATGATCAATTATGTCAACGAAAATCATTATGGCCACGTTTTGACCATCGAGGATCCGATTGAATTCGTGCATGAAAGCAAGAAGTGCCTGATCAACCAGCGCGAGGTTCACCGGGATACTCTCGGATTCAGTGAAGCTTTGCGTTCTGCGCTACGTGAGGACCCGGACGTTATTCTGGTCGGTGAGATGCGTGACCTCGAGACGATCCGGCTGGCGCTTTCGGCCGCCGAAACCGGGCATCTTGTCTTCGGCACGCTGCACACGAGTTCGGCAGCAAAAACCATCGACCGTGTCGTCGATGTGTTCCCCGCAGCTGAAAAAGAGATGGTGCGTTCGATGCTGTCGGAGTCGCTGCGTGCGGTGATTTCGCAGACATTGCTGAAGAAAATTGGCGGTGGTCGCGTCGCGGCACACGAAATCATGCTGGGTACGCCGGCCGTTCGCAACCTGATCCGAGAGAACAAGATCGCTCAAATGTACTCTGCGATCCAGACCGGTCAGTCTATAGGTATGCAGACGCTCGATCAGAATCTGCAGGAATTGCTCGCCAAGGGCTTGATCAACAAAGACGAGGCAATCAAGAAAGCAGCCAACAAAGATGCTTTTTAAACCGTCGAATCATGAATTCAGTGGTGGACTGGCTATACTTTTCTAATGATGCTCAATTTCAGTGAGGTGGTGCGAGATGGATCGCGATAAGGCCATACGCTACATGCATGACCTGCTGCGCATGATGGTGCAGAAAGAGGGATCAGACCTCTTCATTACCGCTGGCGCCGTTCCGTCGATGAAAGTCAATGGCAAGATGACACCGTTGTCGAACCAGTCATTGAGCCCTCAGCATACCCAGGTGCTGGTGCGTTCAATCATGAATGACAGGCAAATGGCCGAATTCGATTCCACCCAGGAATGTAATTTTGCGATCAGCCTGCCCGGAGTCTCGCGTTTTCGCGTCAATGCTTTCACCCAGCGCGGCTCGGTCGGCGTTGTCTTGCGTGTGATTCGCTCGGATATACCCCAGTTCGCCGATCTGGATTTGCCGCCGGTGCTGCAGGATGTTGCGATGACCTCGCGTGGGCTGGTGATATTTGTTGGCGCCACCGGTTCCGGCAAATCGACCTCGCTCGCGGCCATGGTTGGCTATCGCAATGAAAACAGCAAGGGTCATATCATCACGATCGAGGACCCGATCGAATTTATCCACAATCACAGAAATTGCATCGTGACCCAGCGCGAAATCGGTGTCGATACGGAATCGTACGAAGTAGCGCTGAAGAATACCTTGCGCCAGGCCCCCGATGTGATTCTGATCGGTGAGATCCGCGATCGCGAAACCATGGATTACGCGATCGCATTTGCCGAAACCGGCCACCTCTGTCTCTCGACCCTGCACGCCAATAGCACCAACCAGGCGTTGGACCGAATCATCAACTTCTTCCCGGAGGAGCGGCGTGCACAGCTGCTCATGGATTTGTCCCTGAACCTGAAGGGGATCATCTCCCAGCGCCTGATACCGAGCGCTGATCGTGAGGGCCGCGTGCCGGCTGTCGAAGTCATGCTGAACACACCGCTGATGTCCGATCTGATCTTCAAGGGCAACGTGCATGAGATCAAAGAGCTGATCTCAAAGTCGAATGAACTGGGAATGCAGACATTCGACCAGGCATTATTCAATCTGTTTGAATCCGGTCAGATTACCTACGAGGACGCGTTGCGCAATGCGGATTCGTTGAATGACCTGCGTCTGCGAATCAAGCTGGAAAGCAAGGGCTCGAAAAAACAGGACCTGATGTCAGGACTCGACAAGCTATCCGTCGAGGACACCTCGGATAACACCAATGCCAGCGTGCTCCGCTAGTCCGCGTCCTGAACCACAACGATGAATTTGCAGGCCTATCTCAAACTGATGTCAGAGCAACACGCCTCTGACATGTACTTTACGACCGGTGCGCCGGTTAGCGTACGCATAGAGGGCAAGATCCGGCCTGTCGGCAAGAGTATGCTCGCGCCGGGAATGACCCGTAAACTCGCCTACGATTTGCTGTCCCCGGCGCAAATCAAGGACTTTGAGAAAAATCTCGAGTTCAACATGGGTATGTCATACACCGACCTGGGTCGCTTCCGCATCAACCTGTACTTGCAGCGTGGCGAAGTCTCGATGGTGATCCGCTATATCAAGGCCGACATCCCGTCGATCGAGAGCTTGCGGCTACCGGAAGTCTATAAACGCATCATGAAGCGAAAGAAAGGGCTCGTGCTGGTCGTCGGTGCGACCGGTACCGGTAAATCAACGTCACTTGCGGCGATGCTGGACTATCGCAATTCGCTCGAAACCGGTCATATCCTGACGATCGAGGACCCGATCGAGTTCATGTTCCATCACAAGAAATGCATTATCGGTCAGCGCGAAGTGGGCCTGGATACCTTGTCGTTTGAGAATGCGTTGTGCGAAGCGATGCGCGAGGCACCGGATGTGATCATGATCGGTGAGGTGCGCGATCGCACGACGATCGAATCGGCATTGCGCTATGCGGACACCGGACACCTGTGCCTGACCTCGCTGCACGCGACTAATGCCAACCAGACGCTGGACAGGATTCTGAACTTCTTTCCTAGCGACGCCCATAACCAGATCCTGATGGATCTGTCGCTGAATCTGAACGCAATCATGGCGCAGCGGCTGGTCGCGTCGGCGGATGGCAAGCGTGTCGTCGCGACTGAAGTACTGATGAATACACCATATATCAGTCAGTTGATCCGCGATGGTAACTTCCATGGCATCAAGGAGGTGATGGAGAAGGGCTCTGATGTCGGTATGCAGACTTTCGACCAGTCACTGTATAACTTGTTCAAGGCAGGTAAGGTCGATCTGAAAACTGCGCTGGCCAATGCCGATTCCAGTAGCGACCTGGAGTGGCGTATCAACTTCGGCGGCGGGTTCAAGGATATCGGGGAGCAGGGCGATCAGTCGGGGACATTGCAATTCCCCAATACTTCTTCGGACTTGTAACGGCGTACTTGCAGGAAGCTCGCGGCTGAAGCCGCTCCCACGAAGGTCGGCAACAGGTCGGCGCAGTAGGGAGCCAAATCTCAAGCTCAGGGCATGACGAGCATGTGGTTTCAGAGCGCAGAGCAAAGCGCGGAATCAGACTTTGCGTCCTCTGCGTCTTCGCGGCTTTGCGTTGAAACATCACTCCTCTGGAAGCAGTCGGCTACTGTCTATTCATCCCCAGCGTGTAGACGCCGTTTTCGAAACCTTCGAAATAGTGTTCGATAGCCGGATGGCTGATCGGCTCATGGCTGGGATCGGGTTCCAGGTGACGTTCGGCGACATAGGTCAACTGGTTGCTCTGATGGACCAGTACGTGGTACCAGGGTTTGTCCTTTGGAGGGCGGCTCAATGCAACCTGCTGATACCATTCTTCGGTACCCGAGAACTCAGCATCGACATCGATAACAACGCCCCGATAGTCGAATTTGATATGATGTACGAGCTGGCCGACAAAGAACAGTGGCTGATCCATGCCGTGCATTATCACGTGCAGTAGACCACTTGTCCACCTATGATGGTATGACGGACTTTTCCGGAGAAATGCCAGCCTGCGAAGGGTGTGTTTTTTCCCCGGCTCAACATGGCGGCGGGGTCAAGCTGCCATTCCTGTTCCGGAGCGTAGACGCAGAGGTCGGCCGGCCTGTTGACCGCGAGCACACCAGCGTTGATGCCCAAAATTTCGGCTGGTCGGCTGCTAATCAGACTCAATGCGCTGAAGGTGGGTACGACCTGGTGATCGACAAGTCGCAAGGTCAATGGCAGTAAAGTTTCAAGCGCCGATATGCCGGGCTCGGTGCTTGCGAAAGGCGCTTGCTTCGCATCGGGATCGTGGGGCTGATGATCGGAGCAGACCGCATCGATGACGCCTTCCTTTAAGCCTTGACGCAAGGCTTCCATGTCGCGCTGGCTGCGTAACGGGGGCAGGACGTGACACATGCTGTTGAAGCTGCCGATATCCATCTCGTTCAGGAATAGTTGATGGGCGGCGACGTCGGCGGTGATATCCATGCCTCGCTCCTTTGCCCGGCGTATCAGTTCAACACCATGGGCTGATGAGAGTCGCCCGAAATGGGCTTTAACGCCAGTTTCCAGGATGAGTTCAAGAGCGCGCGATATCGCGACGGTTTCAGCCGACACGGCGATCCCCTGGAGTCCAAGCCGGGTGGCGACTGGGCCATCGTGAGCGCAGCCACCGGCGCTGAGCCAGTGATCGTCAGGCTCGATAAACACCGTTAAACCGCAGTTGGCCGCATAGGCATAGGCGCGACGCAAAATCAGTGTGTTCGGCACGGGATTGCGGCCGTTGCTGATGCCGACACAGCCGGCTGCTTGCAGTGCAGACATCTGGCTCAGCAGCTGACCTTTGAGTCCATCGGTCAACGCGCCCAAAGTCAGCACAAGGGTCGATGCTGCTTTGGCAGCCTTACGGTGAATCAATTCGACAACTGCAGGCTCATCGATCACCGGATCAGTGTCGGGCGGGCAACACAGCGTCGTGATACCGCTTGCAGCGGCTGCACGCGTCTCGCTGCCGATATCTGCTTTGAACTCGTGGCCTGGCTCACGTAGCCGGGCACACAAATCAACCAGCCCTGCGCTGACGATCAAACCGCTGGCGTCGATGGTCTGATCGGCTTGAAAACCGTCAGGTTGATAGTCTATCGCGCTAATCTTGCCGTCAGCGATATAGATACTGCTTGTTCTCACCGATTGCGTCACCGGATCCAGGATCAGGCCGTTTGAAACCAACAGGCGTTCCATCAGTTTGCTCCGCTCTCGTTTGGCTCGGGTTGACGGCCCAGCACCATCGACATGACGGCCATGCGTACCGAGATTCCATAGGTGACCTGGTCGAGGATAACGGAACGGTCACCGTCGGCCACTCGGGATTCGATTTCCACGCCGCGGTTGATCGGCCCTGGATGCATGACAATGGCATCAGCCTTGGCAGCGCTCAGGCGCTCCTCGGTCAAGCCATAGAGGCTGTAATATTCATGCTCGCTCGGCAGCAGCGCACCTTGCATGCGCTCCTTTTGCAGTCGCAGCATGATAACGACATCGGCGTCACGGATGCCGGTTTGCAGATCATTGAAGACGGTCACGCCCATATCCTCGATATCGGTCGGCAGCAGTGTCTTTGGCGCTATCACGCGCACGTCGCCGGTGTTCAGTGTATTGAGTGCGTGAATCTGAGAACGGGCGACCCTAGAATGCAGTATGTCGCCAACGATCGCGACACGCAGTCTGCCAAAGTCATGCCCTTTGTTGCGACGGATCGTGAACATGTCGAGCATCGCCTGCGTGGGGTGAGCGTGGCGGCCATCGCCGGCGTTGATAACGCTGACATGGGGTGCGACGTTGCCTGCGATGAAATGTGCCGCACCGGAATCGCAGTGGCGTACGATGAACATGTCACACAGCATTGCCTGCAGGTTCTGCAGTGTGTCGAGCAGGGATTCGCCCTTGCTGGTCGCGGATGTGCTGATGTTGATGTTCAGAATGTCGGCCGAGAGTCTTTTTGCGGCCAGCTCAAAGGTCGTTCGTGTTCGTGTGCTCGCTTCAAAGAACAGATTGACGATGGTCTTTCCACGCAACAACGGCACCTTCTTCATGCGTTGTTCATTCACATTGGCGAAGCTTTCTGCGGTATCGAGAATCTCGGTCACTATCTGACTGCCCAGTCCTTCGATGGTCAGAAAGTGTTTCAATCTGCCGTTGCTGTCGAGTTGAATGTTCCAGCTATCCTGACCGATCAGTGGATCAGTTTGTCGGCTTGGTTTATTAGCCATAGCATCGATTCGTCGGGCTCTTTTTCTTCAGGTTTGGCGGTATCGTCGGCATAGCTCGGTGCTCAGGTCACGACAAAGGCCAGCGGCTCAGGGCCGCTTAGTTTGATGTGTTGCTCGGGACCGAGCTGGAGATGCTGGCCGACAAGATCTGCTTGTATCGGGAGCTCACGGCCACTGCGATCGACCAGGCAAACCAGCGAAATGCTGGCAGGACGCCCATAGTCGAAGATCTCATTCATCGCGGCACGAATCGTGCGGCCTGTCTGCAGTACATCATCGACCAGGATTATGTGTTTGTCCTCTACCTGCGGTGGCAGGCTCGATGGTTTCACTTTCGGATTCATGCCGATGCGGGAAAAGTCGTCACGATAAAAGCTGATGTCCAGCGTAGCCAGTGGTCGCGGCAACCCGAGCTTGGCATGCAGGGCGCTGGCAATCCAGACCCCCCCGGTATGGATACCAACCATCAGCGGGTCTTCGATCTGGCGCTCCTCGAGCAGCTGTCTGAGATCGACTGCCAGTTTCTCCAGAAGTTGTTCCGGTTTGGCAATGTCATCCATAGCTACAAGCCCGCATATTGCATGAGAACGCTCACAATTCTACTAAAGTACATGAACCGGATTGAAATTCTTCGCATATTAGAAAAGTACACTATGTACCCAACAACGCTCTGCAGTTTTTGGGAAAATTTCAGCGGCCACTTTGCCCGATTGGCCTGTAACCATAGCTATGGCTATGCCCATGGTTCGATTTTCATGGGGCCAATCGAACAAATTGACTCACTGAAATCTCCCCAAAATTCTGCATTCTCACGCAACATGCGGGCTAAACCTGTTGCATGCGCTTATCGTGAATTGAGCCAGCTCTGTACGATGATGGCCGCGGCCATTTTATCAATCTGATGCTTATTGTGCTTGGTTATTTTTAAATCAGCGCTCAAAGCTTGTTCGGCCGCGAGCGAAGAAAAACTCTCGTCGATAGTAAACACGGGAAGGTCGAAGCGTTTTCGCAACTGCTTGCCGAAGTTGCGTGCGGCGCGGGTGATATCGCTCTCTTCGCCATTGGGCAGAAAGGGCAGGCCGACGATCAATGCGTCTGGATGCCACTGTTTGATGTGGACGGCGATACGCTCCCAATCCGGGGCACTATTTCTCGTCTGCAATGTGGTGAGCGGTGTCGCTGTACCAGTGATGGTTTGTCCGGTGGCTATGCCGATACGTTTGAGACCAAAATCAAAGCCCAACACGCAACGTATTTCAGATGCCGTCATGCATGTCCAGCGTCCGAGCTCAACAGTTGCAGATCGATGCCAATCAGGCCAGCAGCTGCCTGCCAGCGTTTTTCCACGGGCGTGTTGAAGATGATCTGTTGATCTGCGGGACAACTGAGCCAGGCATTGGCGGCCAGCTCCTGTTCCAGCTGACCAGGTGCCCATCCGGCATAGCCAAGCGCAATAATGGTATCGGCCGGGCCCCTGTTGTCGGCAATCGCTTCAAGTATGTCGCGCGATGTCGTTAATGCGACATCGTCGTTGATGACCAGACTAGAATCCCAGTTGCCGGTGGGACGGTGCAGGATAAAGCCGCGGTTTGACTGCACCGGGCCGCCGCTGTAGACCAGGTTTGCATCAGCGCTGTCGACACGATAGGGAATGCTCATCTGCTGCATGACGTCGTCCAGCGTCACCGACGATTCACGGTTGATGACGATGCCAAAGGTACCGTTTTCGTCGTGCTCGCAGATGTAGGTGACCGATTGGTTGAAGTTGTCGTCAGCAAGTCCCGGCATCGCGATCAGAAAGTGGTCAGTGAGATGGTTCATACTCGTGATCAATTTGTGCGCAGGCGGTTGTCATTCAGAAATTCCCAGCTTCTGGTGATATGTATGACATCGACTTCCTCACGCAGTTCTGGTGGAAATGGCGCATACGGTGCGGCAAGCTTGACGATACGCTTGGCGGCGTCATCCAGTATCTGATGCCCGGAGGATTGCCTCAGATCGGTCTTGACCAATTCGCCGTCCGCGTTGATCACTACATCGAGGATTAGCGTGCCGCTGAGTTGTTCACGCCTTGCTCGATCCGGGTAATTAAGATTGCCGATGCGTTCGACCCGGTTTATCCACTGACGCATATATGCTGCCGGCAAAAACTCGCGGGTGCTGGAATTCAGGTATCTGGTGCGCGTTTTCTTAGCCTCGTGGACGATCTGTGTACTGAGTTCTTGCGCCAGGCGCGCCAGTTTGTCATTGTGCTGCTGCTCGTTGTCGTCTGCGACCGTAAGGTCATCAGGATTCTGTTTTTTGTCGTCAGTGTCAACGCTATGGCTGGCATTGTCCTGGTGTAACAAGGCGAGCTTTTCATCCTGTTGCCGGCTGGCCTGCTGTGGTTCGGATGTTGTCATCGTGATGCCCGATTTTTTCGAAAGACTGGGTGCGGTGAATAGATCGGTGGGCCGGCTCGATTCTTCGCTGATACCGCCGCCTTGTTGTGAAACCTGCGCCAGGTACTCGGCATCTTCGGCCTCGGCAGGTTTCTGTGTCTGAACCAGAATGACATCCAGCGTGGGGAATAATTCGCTCGCTGGCGGTGGTGACAGGCTGAAGGTCACTCCAAGAATCAAGATACCATGAAAAACCGCAGCCAGGAACATAGTCATCCCCAAACGATCATTATCGGTGATCTGTGGCGGCCGCGTTGCTGCAGTCATGGGTTGTATGAGATCGCATTTGATGTACAAGCCATCCGATTATAGTGGTTATTAGATGGCAATGTGAACAGAACGACGCCCAATCATCAGTAAACGTTTGTATTTCGTATCACTGGTGTTTCCCGAGATGGGATTCGATACACGCCATGAGTTGCCCGCCGATATCGAGATTGTATTGGTGGTCCAACTCTCTTATGCACGTCGGACTGGTGATATTGATTTCTGTCAGATAGTCACCGATTACATCGAGTCCGGCGAACAGTATGCCCATTTCGCGCAGCACCGGGGCGACCTGGCTGCAAATCCATAAGTCTCTTTCTGTCAAGGCGACGCCAACGCCCGTCGCTCCAGCAACGAGGTTACCTCTGGTTTCGCCAGCCGCTGGCACGCGTGCCAGCGCGAAGGGCACAGGCTCACCGTCGATCAGCAGTATACGTTTGTCACCCGCGTTGATTTCAGGAATGAAACGCTGAGCCATGATGGTCTTGTGTCCGCCCAAAGTCATCAGCTCGAGTATGACCGACAGATTCTGGTTGTCCGGTTGCACCCGAAAAATTGAATGTCCACCCATGCTGTCAAGAGGCTTCAAGATAACGTCCTGGTGCTGGGCGACGAAGTGACGAATCCGCGAAGGTTCGCCGCTAACGAGCATCGGCACGCAACATTGCGGGAAACAGGTGATGAACAGCTTTTCATTGGCGTCGCGCAAGCTCGCTGGCTTGTTCACGACCAGCGTACCGTTGCGTTCGGCGCTGTCAAGCAGCCAGGTTGTTGTGATGTATTCGATGTCAAAAGGCGGATCTTTGCGCATCAGCACCGCGTCGAGCTCGGCGAGGGCGATATCCTGCTCACCCACAATACTGAACCAGTCGCTGGCATTGTCACTCAGCCGCAGTACCCGCGTTGTTGCGCGCGTGACACCGCCTTCGGAATATAAATGGCGCTGGTTCATGTAGTAAATTTCCCAGCCACGGTGCTGGGCGGCTAACATCATCGCGAAACTGCTGTCCTTGGCGACATTGATGTGTTCAATCGGGTCCATCACTATTCCGAGTTTCAAAGTCATCTGTTTTCTGAAGCCTGGTTATCGACCAGACAAATGTAAATGAATTTCTGTTCACACACAATTCAAAGTCTTATCGCCGAAGATTCATTGCGAATACAAATATCATGGTCTACATTCTGGATATATCCACCTCTCTAGGGCTAATAATGAATGATGGTGCAGCAATGGCAGGACAAGTTGCTGAGTTAAGTGACCTCAAAGTGATGGTCATCGACGACAGCAAGACGATCCGTCGAACAGCCGAAAACCTCCTGAAGAAAGAGGGCTGTGAAGTGGTTACGGCCGTTGACGGTTTTGAGGCGTTATCAAAAATCGCTGAAACTAAGCCAAATATAATCTTTGTTGACATCATGATGCCGCGTTTGGATGGCTATCAGACGTGTGCATTGATCAAGAACAATAAGGCTTTCAGTGAAACCCCAGTGATAATGCTCTCCAGTAAGGACAGTATTTTCGACCGTGCGCGCGGCAGAATCGTCGGCTCAACGCAGTACTTGACCAAGCCGTTTACCAAGGAAGACCTGATCGGCGCGATTAAAGAGCACGCCTCGGTCGGTTAACGATGCGGGCGTAATAAGGCACAGTTGATGATAGTGAGTGGGTGATGGCTAAGATATTGATAGTTGATGATTCTCCAACGGAGCTGCATGTACTGCAGAAAATTCTCGAGAAGCACGGTCATCAGGTTCTGGTTGCGAACTCTGGTGAGGCTGGCGTTGAAAAAGCGCAGGCTAACATGCCTGATCTGGTGCTGATGGATGTGGTCATGCCGGGCATGAATGGCTTCCAGGCGACGCGCCAGCTGAGCAAGCAGTCACAGACCGCGAACATTCCGGTCATCATAGTGACCACCAAGGATCAGGAAACCGACAAGGTGTGGGCCAAACGTCAGGGTGCACGGGATTATCTTGTCAAGCCGATTCAGGAGAAAGGCCTGATCGAACACGTGAATATGGTGTTGTCCGGATAATTTTAAATCTGATCATGACTGCAATGGATACCAACCACCCGTTTGATTTTTTGCTGGATCTTGAGCAGCGCTGTCAGGCAAATGCAGCAGGCTTGCCGACATTGGATCAAACCGAGGACGAGTGGGTGGGTATTGGCTTCAAGCTTGGTGATGACAAGCTGATTGCGCCAATGTCTGAGATCGAGGAAATCCTTGAGTTACCGGAGTTTACCTACGTGCCCGGCGTGAAATCATGGATGGTGGGCGTTGCCAACGTTCGTGGTGGTTTGTTGCCATTGATGGATTTGAAAGGATTTATTCTTGGCGAGGACCTCAAGCAGAGGAAAAAGGGAAAAGTCATTGTGATCAACTACAAAGGTTTCAATACCGGTGTAGTCGTCGAAGAGGTTTACGGCATGAAGCATTTCTTGAACAAGGAGCAGACCAGTCAGATACCGGCTGTTCACGAGAATGTTTCCAGATATGTCGCCATGGCTTTCAATCAGGAGGGCGATAGCTGGCCGGTCTTCAGTTTCCAAAGCATGACGCAAGATGAGCGTCTAGCGCAGGCGTCACTCTAAATTTAACTGTGAACAAAATAGTGCCGGGCGAAAAGGTAGAGCAGTTATTCGGAGAAATAAGGGTATGAGCGCTAAGAAGAAAAAAACATCATCTCAAGTGCGATCGGTCAGCAAACCGTTGCTGCTTTTGGGCATTACACTGTTCCTATCGATTTTTGTGATGTTGGGAAGTCTTTTGTACGTGGGTAACAAACGTGCCAACCAGCAGCAGCATGTCGAAATGGCATCCGAACTGCGATTGTTGTCGCAGAGCATGGCCACGCAGGCATTGGGCGCATCGTCCGGCAAGGAGTCGGACTTCCCAGCGTTGATCGCGAGCCGCGGACGTTTCGACGAAATTCTCGACGTCTACCGCACGGGTAACAGCCTGAGCGGGATACCTCCGTTGCGTCAGGAACTGATAACACCATTGGAGCGTGTTGAGGTGGCCTGGCGCAATTTCAATAACGACATTTCGATCATCATCAACGGTAGAAAGTCGATCTCAGAAGTGCGTGAGCTGTACACCGTTATCGACAGCTTCATTCCACAGCTATTGACCTTTTCTGACGAAGTGGTCGGTGTGTTGATGAACAAGAAAGCCTCGTCGCGACAAATCTATCTGGCTAGCCGCCAGATGATGCTGTCGCAACGCATCAAGAACAACCTCAACCAGGTGCTTGCTGGCGGTGAACAGGCGGCTGCAGCCGCTGACCGTTTTGGTCGTGATGCAGCGCTTTTTGGCAGGGTGCTCGAGGGATTGCTGAAAGGCTCGGATTCTTTGCGGATCGAGAAAGTGACTGATAAGGAAGCCATTGCCAAGCTGCGCGAGGTAGCCATGCTGATCAGCGCGGTCAGCGATAATATCGCCGGAATTCTCGAACTTTCGCCTGGACTCTTCGAAGTCAAGGATGCCGCCAGTCAGGTGACGACCGGTAGCGCGAACTTGCTGGGTGATCTCGAGACATTCAGGAGCGCGATTTCGGGCCAGACAAAGATTCTCGATACCATTCAGCTCGTTGGTGTCGGTTTCGGTGTGCTGGCTGTCGTGCTGATCGTCATTGGTGGCTTCTTGATGTTGCGTGATGCGAAAGCAAGAGAGGAGCAAGCGCTGGAGAACAACCGTCGGAATCAGCGTGCGATTCTCAGGCTGCTCGACGAAATGGCGAATCTGGCAGATGGTGATTTGACTGTGCACACAACAGTCACCGAGGAAATTACAGGTGCAATAGCTGATTCTGTGAATTTTGCGATCGATGCTCTGCGTTCGCTGGTGACCACGATCAACAACACCTCGACCGAAGTGACGACGTCAACCTCGCACGCGCAGGGCACTGCGTTGTCACTCGCCGAGGCGAGTAATCACCAGGCCCGAGAGATTGCTTCTGCCAGTGCGGCGATTACCGATATGGCTGATTCAATGCAGAATGTGACCAAAGAGGCGGCCGAATCAGCAGAGGTTGCGCTTCAATCGATGGAAATCGCGCAGAAGGGTGCCGGTGTGGTGCGTGAAACTATCACCAGCATGGAGGCTATACGCGAAACCATTCAGGAGACGTCGAAACGCATCAAGCGTCTGGGGGAATCCTCACAGGAGATCGGCGATATCGTTGGGCTTATCACTGAAATCGCCGATCAGACGAATATTCTCGCGCTGAATGCGGCCATTCAGGCTTCGACTGCCGGTGACGCAGGCCGTGGCTTCGCGGTTGTGGCGGATGAGGTTCAGCGGTTGGCTGAGCGCGCAGGTAATGCGACCAAGCAGATCGAGACCCTGGTCAATACGATTCAGGCGGACACCAACGAAGCCATCACATCTATGGAAGTGAGCACGGCTGGTGTGGTCAACGGCGCCAAGCGGGCCGAGGACGCTGGCGAGGCACTGCGAGAAATTGAAACAGTGTCAACCAATCTGGCTAATCTTATTCAAGGTATTTCAGAATCCGCGAAGAAACAGTCCACAATCGCCAGTGATGTTTCCAAGACCATGAACGTCATCCAGGAGATTACGTTGAGGACGTCTGAGGGCACTGAAGAGACTTCTTCGTCCCTGAACTCCTTGAATGAACTGGCCAATGAGCTGCAACGTTCGGTATCCGGATTCAAGCTCCCGGCGACAGAGTCGGGTAAGCTTGAGACCGTGGTTCTCGACAGCTAGTTGACCACAGAGTTTGAACCAGAAGGCAATTCAAGTTGGGTAGGCTGTAAATGAAGGCTAGCGGAACGATAGAATACAACTCTCTGAGCTGGGTCAAATCGCAGCTTGACGCCGTGATCAATGATGCGCAGTCGTCTTTGTCAGAGTACATCGAGCACAACGATGACGAAGGTCTGATGCATGATTGCATCGAGGGATTGCGTCTGGTCTACGGTACCTTGCAGATGGTCGAGATCTTTGGTGCGGCCATGCTTGCCGAGGAGATGGAGAATACCGCCAGAGCGATACTCGAGGGCCAGGTAGAGAACAGAGAAGATGCCTACGATGTGCTGATGCGGGCGTTGCTGCAGCTACCGGACTATCTCGAGGGTTTGCAGGCGGGCAGAAAAGACACGCCAATGGCCCTGTTGCCATTGATGAACGACATGCGAGCCGTTTGCAAACAGAGCCTGCTTTCGGAGAACGTGCTTTTCTTTCCGGATATGGACGCAGCGGAGATCGAGGAGCAGGAGATTGAAGCACCTGTCATCGAACCAGGTAAGCTGAAGGGTCAAGCGAAGCGGCTGCGTATGCATTTTCAGCTTGGCTTGCTCGATCTGCTCAAGAACGACAAGAAACATGCCGGCATAAAACGTATGCTCGCCGTAATCGGAGCGCTGCACAAGGCTTCGGCCGAGCAGTCGGTCCGGCGTTACTGGTCCGTGATTGCAGCCCTGCTCGAGGGCTTGGGCGACGATGGCATTGACGCTGGCGTTAGCGTGAAGATGTTGCTGGGTCATGCGGACCGCCAGATCAAGCTGGTGATCGATTGTGGTGAAGAGGATTTTGCGACCCGTTATTCGCAGGAACTCCTGAAGAACGCTCTCTACTACATCGCTCATAGCGAATCGTCCGGGGAGCGTATCAGTAGGGTTAGAGAGATCTATAACCTCAATGAACTGCTCAGTTCGACCCAGGAGCAGGCCGAATCGACGGTCGGTGGTCTGAACGCCGAACTGTTTGCAACCGTATCCCAGGGAATCAAAGAGGATCTGTCACAGGTCAAGGATGCCCTCGAGTTGTTCATTCACAGCAGTGACCGTAATGTCGCGGAGCTCGCGCCACTGACCGAGCAACTGGTCAAAATAGGCGATACCTACGGTATGCTGGGTCTCGGTGAGGCAAGGCAGAAAGTGCTCGAA
>Ga0272442_10004205_pt1 | contig 19821 bp, 15 predicted proteins | sample SSMForm2O_FD_200262 | JGI IMG/M metagenome (GOLD analysis project Ga0272442, IMG submission 200262) | Marine sediment archaeal communities from Little Sippewissett salt marsh, Falmouth, MA, United States - SSM-Form-2O | ecosystem: Environmental > Aquatic > Marine > Wetlands > Sediment ... | reverse complement strand
TTATTTTTTAAAGTACATTAAAAAGACATTGAGAAATCAATGAAGGGGGCGATGCATGTCTTCTAATACTGAAAGCAGCCTGAAAATCCTTCTGGTCGATGATGATGAGATCTGGGTCAAGACAATGAAGGCCATACTCGAACATGACGGCGAGTTCATTGTCGAGACTGCCCTTTCCGGCGAAGAAGCTCTTGAAATTCTGAAAAAGGTGCATCCTCATATTGTCCTTCTGGATCTGAACCTGGGCGAGGACAGAATGGATGGAATCCAATGCTGCAGCAGAATGCGCGAATCCGGTTTCGAATGGTACATTTTCATCCTGACCGGCGATTCCACGGTGGAACGGCTTGTCGAAGGACTCAAAGCCGGAGCCAACGATTATCTGGTAAAGGGCCAGAACAGCTTCCTGGCCAGGGAAGTAAAGAGGCTTTTCAACAACATGACACAATGCCGGGAAACAGGGAGACAGTTCGACCATCTGGCAGACGGGGGATACCTTCGAACCCGGAATCTTGTGGATAGTCAGATAATATTTCTTTTGAAGTTCACAGAACAAGGATTTCCAAGGATGAAGACCTTTTCCGGCCAGACAGGAATGTCTCAGGACGTTATTGGAACCAGATTTTTCAGGATAAGAAAAAAGCTTGGACTTGAAAGCATGACACAGCTTACGCAGATGCTAACTGCTCTGGAATCTCTTGATTCGAAGCACCCTGTCGTCTGATTAATTTTATTATTATGCCTGCACTGTGAGACTGAAGACACTTCCGCCTACTTTGGTGTCAACATTTTCCGACTTTCCGGGATCTTCGCAGGTGCGGATATATTCAATGCCGAAGGAATCCGGTGAGATGGTAAGTCTTGTATAACCCAGGACTGCATAAAAATCGTTCGGATTCCGTTTGTCCGCATTGCCGTATGCTTCTTTCCAGCCCGGATACTTCCACCAGCGGGGCGCAAGATACGTCGGGCGCCCGCAGCAGATGAAATGAATATTCCCGGCAAGCTGATGCGCGAAGACGTGGTCGTGTCCATACATGAAAAACCGGGCGCCGGCACGGTTCATGATCTTTGTAATGGCCGCCTGTTCCCCAATCATTGCATACCGGGCGCCGCCCCGGCCGTAGACGTACTTAGTCTTCTGAGTTTTTCCAGTCAGGTTCCAGGGAGAACCTCCTACAAGATGATGAGCAATAACGACCTTCCATTTCGCCCTGCTTGACATTAATACTTTTTCCAGCCATCCAAGCTGCGCTTTGCCGAGGGTCCATTCATCTACTGACTTCGGCGCCCTGCCTCCGATGTTCGTGTATCTATGTACGTCCAGCACTGCGAACAGAGCATCGCCCCATGTCCATGCATAATAGTTCTGGAGGGGCGACCGGTTTCCCTGTTTCGTACCGCCCGTAGCGGGTGAATCCGTAGACCCTGTCCAGTTCTCGTTCTCCCCGCCTTCGGGATACGTATCAGGAAGAGGATTCAGGAAATACCGCTTTCTTGCGATGGTTCCCCATCTCTGCAGATATCTTTTTCTTCTGCCACCGGACAGCTGCCTGTAAAATCCGGCTTCGCCTTCATGGTTGCCCAGAGCCATGAAACCGGGCACGGCTCCCAATAGCGGCGCGAAGGCGGTGCGCCATGATTCCCATCGCTTGAAAGCGCGTTTCTGATTCATGTATCCACGCCTGTCTTTCAGGAAATGCACCCCTGCTTCGTCTCCGAGAAAGACAGCAAAGTCTGGTTCTGCCTCAATTACAGCCCTGCTTGTCGCAGCAATATTATCCATTCGCATTTTATTTCCTATACAGGAATAGGAATGTGAATCTGCAATCATTGCCACGCGATAGGTTTCGCCCTGTTTTCTTCTTGTATGGACGTGTCGCACCGGCTGCACTTTCCACTTCTTCGTCCCGGGTTCACGAAACTGACACTGGAGGTAAAATTCTGAACCCGGTTTGAATCCATCCACGATCGTTCCGGCAGGTTTTGCAGTTGTAATTTCTCTGTAAAGTGTGAGGTTTCCCGGATCGTCTCCTTTGTAAATTCTTGCTTCCACTTTCCCTCGGGGTACCCATTGAACCGTGCATCCGTTTCCGGTCGGCCTGAACAATGCTTCCTGCGAGCGAAGAAGCTCCTGTATGGACTTTTCACGGTTGTCCACCGTTCTTTTGGTCTTATCTGAAGCCTGGCTTTTACTTTCTACCATTGCCTTCTCTTTTTTACTTCTGCTGCAGGAACTTGTGGCCAGGCCCGCCAGTGCTGTGGAAGCCAGATCTTTTATGAACGCTCGACGCGATGTCACTTTTGGCCCGAACTTATGCATCTTTTATTCTCTATTGCTGTTCAGGATGTCTGTAATTTCTACTATTTGTTTAAATACACCATGATTGAACAGTATCGAAGCGTAATATCAACAGTAGACTTGGCCATTAATGCAATTATTACAACAGGATAAGCAACCCATAATATTTATTATGGGCTAAGACCATTTGATTCGTATATGCTTTGCTCCATATAATTCATCTGGTTTGCCTGGAACGCTGTCTGAAAACCAGAGTAGAATAAATTGGTGATGCCATGCCCAGAAAAGCCCTCATTATCGGAATTCCCTGTACTTTGCTGCTTGCGTTGTTTCTGCTGGTTCATTTCGAGATTTTTTCATTCAGGAGACTGCCCAATATTGTTTTTATCAGCATCGATACACTTCGTGCTGATCATCTGGGCTGCTACGGCTATCCGCGCAATACTTCGCCTTTCATAGACACTTTCGCCCGGGAAGGAATTCAGTTTTCACAGGCATATACAACTATGGCAACGACCCTGCCTGCACATATATCCATGATGACGTCGACTCACACGATGACGCACGGAATAAAGGGGAACATGGATGCTTTTCATACACCTCTGGAAACATCAGAGGATCTGCTGACGTTTCCCCAGATGCTGTCTCGAATCGGCTACAGAACTGCCGGATTCGTAAGCGCGGCACCTTTAAGAAGTCACAGTGGCTTTAATTCAGGATTTCAGGTGTATGAAGAGCCTGTACCTGGGAGATTCAACGCGGAAGAAGTTACGACAAGAACGATTAAGTGGCTCTCGAATGATAAGGAATTCAATGAGAACGGGTCACCAGTATTCATGTTTGTGCATTACTTCGATACTCATACTCCCTACAAAGCGCCGGAAAAGTACAAGAAAATGTTCAGGCCCGACAGCAAACTGCATAAGTTTCTGAAGAAAAAGAAAGTAAACCTGAAACAACGCCATACGATAAAGAAAATTGCCAAATATGATGCAGAAATCCGTTTTGTGGATGATCAGATAAAGCGCCTGTTCGAATTTCTGAAAGACAAGGAGTTATATGAAGATTCATTAATAGTCCTTACCGCTGATCATGGAGAGGGCCTTGGACAGCATAACTATTACGAACATGGGAAAATCTATAACGAGCAGATACACATACCATTGATAATCAAGCTTCCAGCGGACATGAAAGAACAGAAGAAGATATCAAAACTTGCTTCCATAATGGATATCCTGCCGACCGTAATGACAGTTCTTGATCTTCCCGTTTCCGTAAAAGACAAAGAACAACTCGAAGGGATCAATCTGCTGAATGACAAAGAAAAAAGGGAATATGTATTTATTGAAAGAACACACCGGAAAGCACGGTGGAACCGCGGGCTGAAATATGCGTTGTTAAACAGCAGATGGAAATATCACTATTATGCTGAAGAAGATGATGAATTTTACAATTTAAGAGACGATTACATTGAAACAAAGAATTTAATAAAGAAAAAGCACGGCGTGGCGGATGATTTCAGAAAAGAAATTGAAGAAGAAATCGCGAAGCATAAAAAGAAAAAGAGGCGGCTCAGAAAAGAAGTAGTTGTCGACCCTGATGTAGTCCAGCAGCTGGAGGCTCTTGGATATACTACGGAATCAGAAAAAGATGAGGATAATAACTAATCCTGATATTCAGGCAATGGTCAGCTTGCCGGAGCCATTACATCACGAAGCACGCTGCTATGGGTCAGCACTGCAATGCCGGCCAGTGTGACATAATGCAAGGGGGTACAATATGACGAAATCCATACATTTAACGTTTTTTTTACTGCTTGTGGCGGTTCATGTGTCAGAGGGATGCGGCGGAGTTGAGAAGGAAAAAAAATTATGCCTTCAAGGGGAGGAAGAAGAATGTAAATGCAGCAATGACCAGTGGGGCATACGCTCTTGCGGCCCTGATGGAACATGGGATGATTGTGTCTGTCATTCTGCACAACCCGGCGGAAAACCGGATGATAATATTAATTACGACACTGACAAAGACGGGGATTCGGAATATGAATTTGATTTGGATGGAAGCATGGATTCGGGGTCGGATTATCCAGCAGATGCATCACCTGATTCGACAGAAGACAAATGTAGTTATGGTCCACTTGCCGGCGGGGTAACATGCACGGGCGCCAGGCTCTGGATGCGCACTGAAGAACCGGCGGATGTGTCTTTCAGGTACAGTGAACATGAGGACTTTCATCTGAGTTATCTTACTCCATCACAGCAGACGTCAGAAGACTCGGACTATACGGTTGTGGCAAAACTCAGTGAATTGAAGCCGGACACCATATATTATTATACTCCGCGCGTGAATTCGGAAGATATTTTCAGGCAAAACCGTCCGTATTTCAGGACTGCCCCGGAACCCGGCAGAAGAAGTGATTTTACATTTGTGATTCTTACGGATTTCCAGAATGCGCTTTCGCCGGGTACGGTACAAACCTATCGGTCCGCCCATGGTGCCAACCCGGCATTTGCCATAATAGGCGGTGATATGGATCACCGCAATCCCGGAAAGCACCAGAAAGATCTTGATTATATTCTTTTCTTGACCCGTGAGATGCTGAGACAGAACATTGATCGAAATAATGAAAGACGCAGAGATTTTGTAGATTTCATCCTGCGCAAAAGCAGTATTGCGCATCAGTGGGACGATCATGATTTCTGCTGCAACGATTCAGACGGCACTTATATTGGCAAGGAGATGGCATTGAAAGCGTATGATGAATATTTTCCTTCCTATGACAGGCCCTATCCTGAAAAGGGCATATTCCAGACGTGGAGATGGGGGCATGTTCATTTTATCCTACTGGACGGCAGGTATAACAGAACGCCGTCCGACCAGACCGACGATGAGCATAAAACCATGCTGGGCGGATTACAGAAGGAATGGCTGAAACAGGAGCTCAGGCATTCAGATGCTGTCTGGAAGATTATCCTGTCTGGATCCGTATTTAATCCTACTGTCAAATGCGGTGCCGACAACTGGTGCGAATACCGTACGGAGGGAAAGGAACTTACGGATTTCATTAATAATCAGGGGATTAAAAACGTAGTAATAATTTCAGGTGACATCCATGCAGGCGCTATAACGGATGGTACGAACAGCGTATATAATACATTCTGGGAGATGGCTTTACCCGGTGCGGACGTCATAGTACCCGGGTGTGATACGACTACTTACCGGGGACGCGACAAATTCGGAGAGTGGACACACGGAACATGGGGAGCTGGATACCGTCTGATGAATCCTGTTAAAACCTGCTTTGGGTACGGCCAGGTGGATGTTCTGACCAATCCTCACAGGCTGGTTCTTTCAGTAAGGAATGAATTCGGAGAGGTCATGCTTTCTGCCGAGGTACACGCTGATACAGCACGGCGTCGTGGTGTCTGGCACCCAAATTGAGGCACCGAAATTAAGCTCCTCCGAACCCCCGGGAGGAAGTCCGTCATCGAAACAGAGCTCCCGGGAGCCCCAGAACGATGCAGCGCCACATCTGCAACGTGTTTTTGTTTCCTGAAACGATGATGGAGACATTGATGTATGACCTGCTCAGCTCTCCCAGAGTGCCTATGCTCTATGGAAATAACGAAGGGCAAGCTGAATTAACGTCATAAGGATTTATTCCATCCACATCAACGCGCATAGCAGGCGAGGAAAATATCTCCGTGCCCTCTGGATGTCAGTGTGACCTCGCCGTCCTCCCCGGGGCTGAAGGTGGCCGTTTCCTTGAAAAAGCCGGTGACTATGGCCGTATTGTTCGACAGAACGTCTGAATCATAGGCGTGATCCCGGGCAATGCCTCCTGCATGCCTGGCCCACAACAGCGACCCGTCGGAAGCGTACTCGGCCACAAGCATGTCACGCTCGCCAATGCTTTCGAGAATGGTTTCGTTGGGCTCGCCTGACCCGAACACGGCATGATCTCCACCGACGAAACTGCCGTTGACGAGAATGGAACCCGACGGCGTTACAGTAATGCCGGAGAACATTTCGATGGGATCATGCGCCGTGTGATACGAACCTCCATGCCTCAGCCAGATGAAATCTCCATTATCGCTGTACTTTGCCAGGAACATATCATTTTCGCCGAAAGTTGTTACCGTGATTTCGTCGGACTCGCCTTTTCCAAAAATCGCTCCGTCCTGTATTTTGCCCGAAATGTAAACCGAACCGTCATTCGATAAAGCAAGAGCGTGACCTAAATCACTGTCCTTTCCACCCGCCTGCCTTACCCACACGAGGCTTCCGTCCGGATCGAACATGGCAAGAAAAATATCCATGCTGTTGTAAACGGTGTCCAGCACGGTCTGGTTACCTTCTCCTTTTCCGAATGTCACCCGGCCCATGAAAGCGCCCGAAAGCATGACTGAGCCGTCTGGCAGAAAGCCGATGCCGTGGCCCTTGTTGTAATCATCCCCTTCAGCACTCTTTGCCCATATCAGAGCGCCGTCGCTGTCGTACCTGGCGATGAAAATGGACACGTTGCCCAGGGAAGTCAGGCTGGTTTCTTTATCGTCACCCTCGCCGAAGACGGCGGTATCACTGAAGCATCCGGTAAAGACCACGTCGCCGTCCGCCTTTGCGTCCAGGCCGTAAGGGCCTGACGGGTTGCTGTATTCCGTACCCGGTCCCCCTGCTCTTTTCGCCCATGCAAGGGTCCCGTCCGGATTGAAACTGGCAATGAAAATATCCTGGTCACCGTACGGGGCAAGTTCGGTTTCATTATCCTCGCCCTGTCCCAGTACGGCTGTTCCTCTGTAACTTCCGTGAATGTAAAAAGACTCATCTGAAAGAGCCTTTATTGCCAGCCCACCTGACTCCCCCGTGCTCCTTATCTGTTTCACCCATACAAGTGATCCGTCATTTTTGAACCTGGCAACATATGCGTTTCCTTCTTCGGCTGCAGTCAATTCACTCTCGGCGCATTCACCGGATCCGAACACAACACAGCTGGAAAACAGCCCCGTCAGCAGAAAATCACCATTTTCCAGTACAGCGATTGACTGGCCCTTGTCCCTGCCTGTTCCACCAATGTGCTTAATCCATAGAAGATCTCCGCTCTCGCCGTCCGCATCGGCATCAGAATCACCGTCCGCGTCATTGTCACTGTCATTATCACTGTCATTATCCGTGTCGTCGTCGATGTCCACATCATTATCAACATCAATGTCGACACAGGCATCATCACCGGAATCAGCGCCTCCGTCGTCCTTATCACATTCACATTCCTGCCAGATTTTTTCATCAAAACTGCAGAACTGAACTCCGCGCGCACCGTCGGCACAGTAACACGACCGTGAGTCGCCGGGAGTGCATTCCGAATCACAGGCGCTGTCGTACCCCATGCAGTTTCTGGCACTCGTGAACCACAGTCCGACAAGGATGATACAAATCCTGATTAAAACGTAAACAAGTGGGCGACTGGCTTTCATTTGTGTTCTGCCCCCTTCCCCTTTTTCCGTATTTTTAATTTTACCACACGCGCACCATGTCACAAGGTTTTTATAAGTTGAAAATATCGCGCCGTCGTGAGCGTAAGAACCATAAGCACCCTGTGCGCTTGTTGAGTTAACATAAAAACCACTCATATGAATCAAATCAACCGGGCGGAGACCAGACTTCGCACTGAGTGCTACGTCTGGCAGGCAGTGCTCCGCCCCTACTGCAAATCGAATCAAATCGATCACACCGTCCGTTTGTCAGCCCTTGCGGCTTGGCGCGGCGTAGCCGCGCATCGTGACCGCGCTCCTCGTGGGCGCGGTCGAACGGGCAGGCACGGTGCAAAGGGGCGAAAACATGGTTTCGCCCCTACCACGAATCGAGTCGATGTCGTCTATCCGCCTCCGCGGACTTCCTCCTTCGCCCTTCGGGCTACGGCGGACAAGCCGGCGTGATCCACCGAATCGATCAAACCGTCCGTTTGCCTAAAAACCCTTTCGGTAGTAATTACACTTCATGAGCCCTAAGAGGAAAAACGGCGAGCTTTGTGACATCAGGAACGTGCTTGAGGATGTCCTGACAACGGAAGGATTCAAAAGGCCCTACTCCAGGATCTGCGTAAACTGGGACAATATCGTGGGAGAAAAAGTGGCCCGGAATGCATCGCCCTCAAGGCTGAGGAACCGCATTCTCTACGTAAAAGTAAAGAATCCTTCATGGGCCACCGAGCTTTCCTTTCTGAAGATGGACATACTCAAACGCATCGAAGATGTCACAGGCCCGGGAAAAGTCCTGGATATCGTATTCAGGACATCGTGAAAGCGCATCGGCGTAACACTCCGCATTGACAAGGCAAAACCCGCGTAAGACAATGAATTTCTTCTCGCAATAACGGCCGGAGGAAGCTGTGCCCGACAAAAAAAAAGAAATTGTCATAGAAGGCAATATCATCATCGGGACCATCCTGGTCAAAAACGGCTATCTCACGCGCGAGCAGCTTCTTAAATGCATAAAAATCTACAGGAAGCCGGACAACAAGCTCAGGCTGGGCGAGATCGCGGTCGAGCAGGGTTATGTCACGAAGGAAGTCGTTGAAAAAGCCGTCCGCGCGCGGGACAAGTATGTAAAAGAGCAGAAGAAAAAACAGGCAAAGGAATCAAAAAAGCCGCCCAAACCGCCCAAGCCGCCTGCACCGCCGACCGCGAAGAGCACTAAAACAAAAGACGATGCAAAAGAGCTGCTCATGAAATGGCTCACAAGCGCGGTAAAGGGAAAGATCAGCGACGTGCATGTAAAAAGCGGCAAGCCCCTTATCGCGCGCAAGAACGGCAAACTCATGGAAATGAAGATGCCGCCCATCGAGCTGGAGAAAGCGGAAGCTATTCTGAAGTCCGTCCTGGATGAAGAACAGCTCGAAGAACTCGAGAAAATCCGCAGCGTGAGCCTGAGCCTGGATTTCCCGGGCGGCGGCCGCGCACGTGCGAGCATATTTTATCATTTCCGCGGAATCGACGGCGCTTTTCGAATCATCCCGCCCGAGATTCCGACACTGGCCGATCTGAACCTTCCCAGCATACTGGCCAGGTTCACCACCTATTCACAGGGGCTCGTGCTCGTCACCGGACCTACCAGCAGCGGAAAAAGCACCACGCTGGCCGCGCTCGTCGACATTATCAACAGGGACCGACGCGACCATATCCTCACGGTTGAAAACCCGATTGAGTTCGTGCACCCGTGCCATCGAAGCCTTGTAACCGAACGCCAGGTGGGCATGCATACGCAGGAGGTTTCCGCTGCCCTGAGGGCCGCGCTCAGGGAGGATCCGGACGTAATCGTAGTTGGAGAGATGAACGACACCGAAACCGCGCACCTGACCATATCGGCGGCCGAGACCGGGCACCTGGTTTTCGCCACGCTGCATACGAACAACGCGGTGCGATCCGTAAACCGCGTTATCGACATGTTCCCTCCCGAGGAGCAGCCTCAGATCCGCACGATGCTGTCCGAGAGCCTTCGCGGCGTCATATCGCAGAGGCTGGTACCTAAAGCAGCGGGCGACGCTCTGATACCCCTGGTCGAGATCATGTTCACGACAACGGCCATATCAAATCTCATACGCGAGAGGAAAAACTACCAGATACCCAATGTAATCAAGATTTCCAAGAACAAGGGAAACACCACGTTTGAGGACTACGCAATCGATCTGCACGAGCAGGGCCTCATAGACGACGAGGTCCTTGCCGGGTGCATGGAAAAACAGGGAGTCCAGTAAATGGCCACTCTTGATCCCCTTCTTGTTAAAATGGTCTCTGCCGGAGCATCGGATCTTCATCTGAGCGAAGGACAGCCCGTACGCATGAGAGTACACGGTGAGCTTGACGTGGTATCCGACAAGCCCATGAGTGAAAAAGACATGATCAGCATAATGAAGGAAATATGCAGGGAGGATCAGTGGAAAAGTTTCATGGAAAACATGGAGCTGGATTTCTCGTACGGTCTCGATGGAACGGGAAGGTTCAGGTGCAACTATCTGAAGCAGTACAGGGGGTTTGGAGCCGTGTTCAGGGTCATCCCGGAGGAGATCATACCGATTGCAGAACTGTCCCTTCCCGATGCCATACTGAAGTTCTCAAAGATAGAAAGGGGCCTCGTGCTGGTCACCGGTCCCACCGGAAGCGGCAAGAGCACTACCCTGGCCTCCGTGATCGACGACATAAACCGGAACGACTCGCGCCACATCATCACCATCGAAGACCCGATTGAGTTCGTCCACCAGAACAAGAAGTCCTACATTACACAGAGAGAAGTGGGGCAGCATACGGTCAGCTTTGCCAGGGCGCTGCATGACGCCATCAAGGAGGACCCTGACGTAATACTCGTTGGTGAGATGAGGGATCTGGAGACCATCTCCCTTGCCATAAGCGCGGCCGAGATGGGCGTGCTCGTATTCGGGACGCTTCACACGAACAGCGCGCCCAAGACAGTGGACAGGCTCATAGACGTGTTCCCGTCCGGGCAGCAGGTACAGGTAAGGACAATGCTGGCGGATTCCCTGCGGGCAATCGCTGCACAGCAGCTTCTTAAGAAAAAAGACGGCAGGGGACGCATTGCCGCGGTGGAAATACTCGTCAGCGGCCCGGGGCTTGCAAACATCATCAGGGAAGGGTCGATTTCAAAGATCTATTCCTACATGCAGGCAAACCGGTCCCTCGGCATGCAGAGCGTTGACGAGGCCCTCATGGAGTTCGTCTCAGAAGATCTCGTTTCGGCGCAGGACGCCTTTCTCAAATCCACTGATAAAAAGGCATTCGAGGAATGGATGGATGAGCAGGGAATCGAACTGGAGCCGTAGATACGCCCGTCAGGGCGGAGCCTGACCGGGGCGGTATTACAAGTGTGAAGCATGCGCATGTGGTCGATTCATCCCCATTATCTTGATTCAAAAGGTCTGGTGGCGCTGTGGCGCGAAGGCCTGCTTGCACGCAGCGTTCTCAAGGGAAATACCACCGGCTACAGGAATCACCCTCAGCTCGAAAGGTTCAGGGAATCCGGTGCGCCCCTGAAAATGATCGATGCATACCTTTCACATGTCTGGAAAGAAGCTGACAGCCGCGGCTACAGCTTCGACCGCTCGAAAATCAGGTACCGGCCGATCGAGGGCGGACTTACCGTAACCCGTGGTCAGCTTGAGTTCGAATCAGAACATCTCGTCAGAAAACTCAAAAAACGCTGTCCCGGAAAAATCGAAGCGATTGAAAACGCGGTCCGGCCGGAGTCGCATCCGCTTTTCCGTGTCGTGGAAGGCCCTCCCGAAAAATGGGAGCGGCTATAGTGAAACTGCTATTCCGGAGTAACCATTTCGCCCGGACCCTGAACGGGCGCCTCACCGTGCCTGTTCTCCATGTCCCTTGCCAGTCCGGCATTACCGGGTTCAACGCAGTAGCACACCATGCAGTTCCTGTTCCTGTCCAGGGAACACTCTCTTTTCGTCATGCACATCATGTGAACGTTTTCCGGGCATTCTGACGCACTTTTCGTAGTGGCGCAGGAAAGAAAAGACAAAAGGCAAAACGCTGCAGTGATCTTGAAGAATCTCATTCGGACTTTACTCGATCGACATGGCGACAAGCTCGACAATGTCCAGGACTTTGATGCCGCCCTTTTTCTGCTTTTTCATGGAGGCGGCTCCCTTTTTAAGATTTTTCTTGCACGCCGCACATGCGGAAACAAGCATCCCGGCTTCCGTGTCCAGCGCATCCTGGACCCGTTTCTCGGAAATGCTGCCGCTCATGTCCGAATCAAAGGCCATCAGGCCGCCGCCGCCCCCGCAGCACCTGGCCATGGCCCTGTTACGCGCCATCTCGACCAGCTCCACGCCCGGGATTTTCTCAAGTAGCTCTCTCGGGGGCTCGTAGTAATTCATGTGCCGTCCCAGGTCGCAGGGATCGTGATATGCCACCGTTGCCTCGACCGGCTTTGTGAGCTTTATCCTGCCCTCATCGACAAGGCGGTTGAGAACGTCAACCACGTGAAGAACTTCTACATCAAAGCCACCGGGCAGATCCTGATAAAGATCCTTCATTGTCCTGTAGCACCCGGCACACGGCGTCGTTATCATTTTCGGCCCGAGTTCCCGGAGCCGATCCCTGTTTGCAGTTGCAATCTCCTCGTAGCGCGGGTCCCGGGCAAGAAAGGCGAGATAGCCACAGCACAATTCTTCCGTGCCCTGCATGGCGTACTTCACATCCGATGAATCCAGAATTTTGAGGAGTGAAGGCACGGCCTTCAGATCGCCGTAAGACGGTGTGCATCCCATGAAAAGAAGCAGCTCGGCATTTTCGGCCGGGAGTGCCGCCACCCTTTCCCTTTTCTTTTTCGGCACGGTGTCGGCCCTGTCCCTGGCGGGCATGCCGTAGGGATTGTTGTTTTTTTCTATGCTGTCCACTGTGGCCTTCAGCGATTCAGGCATGAATCCCGCCTCTACAAGCTGCCCCCGGGCCGACTGTATCACGTCGACCACGCGCAGCTGGGACGGGCATCCGGTAGTGCAGTTCATGCAGCTGGTGCAGGCGAAAAAGCGTTCTGCAAGCTCCTTGGACGGCTCAAGCTGGCCCGCGTACATGTTGTAGGCAAGGATGTTTCTTCCCCTGGCATTGTAGGATTCAAGTCCGGTAACATCGAAGGTGGGGCAGACCGCCCTGCAGAAACCGCACTGAACGCATGCCAGATGCTGGTTGTCCTCGGTCTCGCCGAGCGGGTGCACGCCCGACGGCTTTTCCACGGCGCGGTCAAAGCAGAAGTAATCGTAAATATCCTTTACCGAATCATCCATTCCCATCTTGTGCGGATTAAGAATGTTGTTAGGATCGAATGCCTTTTTAATCTTGCGCATGTATTTCATGCGCTGGGGCCCGAGTTCTTTTTCGATGTAAGGAGCCTTGGCCATGCCTATTCCGTGCTCCGCGGTAAGGGTTCCGCCCAGGTCAACCGCGAGATCCACGAGCTCGTGGGCCACCCTGTATACCAGGTCCCATCCGGATTTGTCCCTCGGATCGATCACAAAACCCGTGTGAAGATTGCCGTCCCCCACATGACCGAAAGACGCAATCTCGATGCCGTGCTTCTTCGATATTTCTTCTGCCCTTCTGATGGCATAGGGAATTTTCGAAACAGGTACTCCCATGTCCTCCATTACGTCAATCAGCCTGTACCCTGGCTTGAACAGCGAAAGCGATGACACAAGCCCCTTGCGGCCCTGCCACATTTTCAGACGTACATCGGGGTCATCGGACCACTCGGAACTCACTGCATTGTTCGACCTGCAGATCTCCACGATTTTCTCCATGTCCTCCCTGACAGCGACGGGATGCCCGTCGACCTCCATCAGAAGCATGGCCTCGGCATCGGGAAGGCCGAGCTTCATGGCTTCGTTCACTACCCTGAGGCTGGTTCTGTCCATAACCTCGCAGGCGGATATCTCGATGCCGGTGGAAAATATTCCGCTGACGGCATTGCCTGCATCCTCAACATTGTTGAAGTACGCTGTTGCAAAGGCCGTGTACCCGGGCATTGCGGATATCTTCACTGTTATCTCGGAGATTACGCCCAGGGTTCCCTCCGACGATATCATCAGGCGGGTGAAATCGTACCCCGATGATGTCTTGGGCGTTTTCGAACCCGTCTTCATGATGCTGCCGTCGGCCAGAACAACTTCGAGAGCAAGCACGTGATCCTTGGTGGTACCGTATTTAGCCGCCCTGAGGCCGGATGCGTTAAGGGCCACCATTCCTCCTATGGTGGCAACCATGGAGCTTCCGGGGTCGGGAGGGAAAAAGGACGAAGGTGCCAGAGCTGCGTTGAGATCGTTGCAGATCACGCCTGGTTCCACCACGGCATACCTGTCCTGCTGCCTGATATCCAGGATCCGGTTCATCCTGGACAGATCCATGATTACGGCCCTTCCCACGGGAACGATCGCCCCGGTTACGCTGGATCCCGAACCCCTGGGGATGACGGGAAGCCCCTCGCTGTTGCACATCGAAAGTATTTTACAGATCTGTTCGGTTTCGTTTACGAAAACTATCGCCTCGGGCACCCCCGAGTGCACTGACATGTCCCTGGAGTAACACAGGCGTTCCAGGTCGTTGTCGATTACGTTTTCAGGTCCTGCAATTTCCTTCAGAGCCTTGCCGAAATCCATATGACTTCCTCCTGTCCTGTCCACCCCAACTTAAAACCTATCCGGTCAGTTCATGCAGAGTCAACAGGCGGATGGCGGGCAGGGATTACGCTGGTACTGCCACCCGCATTTCCGGCCGCGGTTCTGCTGGACCAGCCATATTTTACGATTAACTGAAGTCTTTCAAATAATTTTCAGCAATTCCCCGGTCACATCCAGATAGGGCTGCAGTTCTTTTTTACGGCTAAGCCTCGTTCTCATGTACCTGATACCGTTTTCACCGCACTTCAAGCGGAAAGACCTGTCGCTGAATCTCAGCAGGGCATCACGAAATTCTTCGTAGGAATCCGGATCCACGGTAATCCCTGCCCCTGCCTCCGACACGTACTGCAGCATTGGGCCGAAATTGCTCGTAAGAACGGGAAGCCCCGATGCCATGTATTCAAAATTCTTTATTGGAATGTTTCTTTCATATTTCCTTATTCTTTTAAGTATGCACAGACCGATGTCGTATTGTGCTATTTCCCTGAATACATCCGCGTGATCAATATGACCGCTGAAATTGATTCTGCCTGCAGATACAAGCCCAGCAGCAAGGTCGTTACTGCGTCCAAAGACATGAATCTGAACAGTAAATCCATGTCCTTCGCTGTTGAACCTGGCAGCAAAATCCGCGGCCGTGGGTATGCCCCTGGATTCATTAATGCCCCCAGCATAAAACAACCTGAGATCTTTCCGATTGTGTACAATTGGTTTTTCCCGAATCCATGAAGGATCTGGAATGTTCCTTACCATATTCACTGAACAGGCAGAGAACACCGGTTGCCGGTAAAGATTGAGCAGATATTCATCAGTGCAGAAAATGGCATCCATGCTTCTGATGCATGCAATCTCAAGAGCCCTTAATCTCAGAGCCTTGATTAAGGCCTTAGGTGATTTTCCTCCGTATTCGAACTGTTGATTGAAATAATCCTCATGAGAGTCGTAGACTACGGGAACTCCTGATATTTTCTTTATAACCCATGCATAGGGCAGCTCTCTGGCATCTGATGCCTGCACAAGATCGAAGCCATGATCTTTTATATACTTTGCCAGATTCAGGTAGCTCTTGCGCTGAAACATATTCATGTTCAGATTCAGATTCTCCGGCAGTGGAACTACCTGCATGTATTCATTGCGTTTTGGGTGAAGCTGAATCGAATCCCGTCCCAGATAGTAACAGGAAACGCCGGGGTAAGTTTCCTGAACAGCCTTGGCAAGCATGTACGCAAGTCGGCCGTCATCGACGGAATGCGCAAGGCCCAGAAACAGGAATTTCTTTTTACTATATTTCATATTTTAATCGCAAAATATTATTTCAGATTTCCAAGAATGATTTCAGAAGTAATGTCTATCGATTTCGATGCTTTACTCTTCAGTAACGGTATGACACTGTGCAGTTTTTTCTGTATCTCCTTCCGTTTGTTCCAAATTTCCAGTACGGAATCGTTCAGTTCTTTCTGTCCTGAATCCTGCACAGAGAAGTTGTATGCACCAAGTCCTGCATCATTCATCAATTCTCCGTATTTGTGTGACCATCCTATGGCTATCGAAGGAACGTTCTGTGAAAGTGCAGCTACAAGACCATGAAACCTGGAACAGATGATAATGTCCATATTTCCGATTACGCTCTTTATTGTTTCAGCCGGAATTTCTCTTCTTATGAAACTTATCTGCTTATTTCCATTCGTAGAGCGCTCAAGCATGTCGAATATTCCCGTATCAAGCTTAGTGCCGCCGGATTTACCGGTGCTGAATTCATGCATTATGAAAAACACGTGACCACCAAGCCTGCTCGTACAGAACCTGGCAGTATCCATAAGAAGCCTGACATAGCTGTTTTCCGTTCCGGTTCCTGAACACCGCCCGTACACATGCTGGTTTGGAATTATCCCGATTCGAGGAGGCCCCAAGGGTCCTGCGCCGGATTCGGCTAGGATCCCGGCCCCTGTGGATCGCGAATCACCCCGAAATAAAAACGCTATGTCAGGAGATCTCAGGATTCTTTTTTTATGAAACCGGGTCAGAGAAAGCAGCCACCTGTATGACTTGCTGTCCCTCGCAAAAACCGCACTTGACTGACGAACGATCGAGGAAACGTTACATGCAATCATCCGGTTATTAAATGGTCCCCATGCCTGTGGAAAATAAATACAGGGTTTTTGCTTCTTGAACATGGCAAGGACCAGTGCCCTGTGATAGGAGGAAATTCGCTCTCCCGTTTCATCGCTAAATGCGAAGCCGCTAATGTCCACCATTGCATCAATGTGCTCTATCTGCTGGAAAAAAGTCGCTTTTGAAGGAAAAATTGCGACACTGTCAAGAATTCCCGGGCTTGCGGCAATCCCCGCAGCCAGCGAGAAAATTTTTTTCAGATTCCCACTCCCTGTTCGATTAATCGGTTTGACGCCGGATTCCAAGGCGTTTCTGCGCATCTGCTCCGTATTAACCGGCATGAAAAACTCCGCATGCGGAATCCTCCTGGCCAGCTCCCGTCTTGCCGTCTTCAGCATGGCCTCAGCACCCTTATTGTTGAATCCGCCGCCGTGTATCAGGATCCTTTTCGGCATATTCAGTATTTCCTAGAGCTTGTTGAAGAAACGCATCTCATCAATATGTCTTCTTTCCGAATAACAGACCATGCCGTCTGGATCAGGATAACCCACGGACATCATCAGAACAACGCGCTCGTCGGGGGAAAGACTGAGAGTCTCATAAAGTCTTTTTTCATACTCATGTACTTCAGGCCAGTTTATCAGACAAGAGGAAAGACCCAGTGTCTCAAGGGCATAAACAATCGACATCGCAGCCAGGGAAGCATCAATATAAATCAGATGACGATCACGCTCGGACTGAAATGCTCTCAATTTCCCGACAAAAAGCATCAGGCAGGGAAAATTTTCGTAAATACCTTTCACACCTCCCCCTATGGATGCAATCCTTCTTACGAGGTAAGGTTTATCGAAGACCCTGATCTCGAACGGCTGTCGATTGCATGCGCTGGGAGATTGAAGACCGGCAAGTATGGCTTTGTCCAGCAGCTCTGCAGGTACGGGTTTCTGAAGATACCATCTGACGCTCTTGCGGTTTAATACAAGAGACATGAAATCATCATACTTTACGATGAACTTTCTCTTCTTCTGTTTGAACGGCACCCTGAGGTATTCCTTTTCCCCAAGGTTTCCACGGTAACGTTCATATCTTGACCGTGCTTCGTTGATGACATCATCTTTAGAACAACTGTCAAAATATCTGTCCAGCACATCCCTTGACCAGAAAATAAGAGAATTATGAGATTTGTCCTTTTTCTTTTGGGAAGCAAGCATGGAGAAGTAATCCACAACTTCCAGTATGTAGCTCTCTGCGTAAACGGATTTCCTCGGCCTCATAGTAAGACCTTTTTCTATGCGGTGAATATTACGGCGAAATGCGAAAAGCCCGGCGTCATCCGTATCATTGATGTTCATTTGCGCATGCTGCATGACTCCATGATAAACACTTCTGATCTCATGATAAAACGCGTTTTCCATGAAATAGTAATAGAAAGGTATGAGTTGAGGAATGTCTTCAAAAAAACCTTTGAACGTTTTTCTTAAACCACCGGCTGCCATTCTCAATGCTTTACGAGAAATAGATTTATCAGCTTTCAATTCTTAACGCCTCCTGAACGTAGAAGTAATTTTCCTGATACTATTATGCAGTGGATAAATACTCAAACGTGACCATAAATACAAAACAAGGACATACATTCCCGAGGCTGTAACCATGCAGATGCAGAATCTCATCCAGACAGCGGAATCAGCCATGAGATGTCCTGCTAAATATGACAGACCTGCGCCTGCAAGCATGGCCGTCATCGGAATCAGCACAGGAACGTATAATTCCACTATGCCCCCTTTGATTATACGGGCGAGCAGAACATAGCGGAATATCTGAGCCGTAATGCCCGTAATTGCCAGAGTCATTGGTATTCCTACAAGCCCGAATTTTGTCGAAAGTGGAAATATGAGAGCAGCAACAATAATAATCATCACAACATGGAATACCGAGACGAGATGTGGCTTTCCTATAGCCATGAAGAGTGTACTGTTGCTTGAGCCAAGACCCCTGCAGACACCCCACACGGCAAGCCACTGCATCGCCGGTGCGGCCTGTTTCCATTCAGGCCCGAGAAATAGTGCAACAAAGTCGTGCGAAAGGGCCAGAATCATGGTTCCGATAAAGACTACTCCTGCAGCAACTGGGATAAATGTGTCCAGGAATGCCTCTTTCAGACGAACAGCATCATCCTGAATCCGACTGAAAGCCGGAAATGTCACCATATTTATTACGGCCGCTATTTTATTCGTGGGCTTGTTTGAGAAAGTAATGGCCAGCTGGTAAACACCAAGCGCGGAAGCTGAAAGTATTTTACCAACAACGAAATCACCACCACGGGTTAAGATAAAAGCAAGTATGGTTGAAATGAATATCCAGGTTCCGAATTTTTGAAGTTCTCTGAATTTCTTCCATTCAAATCCAATTGAGCCACGTTCTTCACTGATGAAATACGAAAAAACAGCTCCTGCAACTGCAGCCGCAAGGTTACCGACGACAAGGGCCCATACTGTTTGGTCATACATCGCATAAGCGATGCTTGCTCCGGTTGCCACAACAGCCTGCAGTGACTCGAGAATAAATGCCTTATGAAACTTAAGCTCTCTCTGGAATAGAATTACACCTATGCACCTTGTTCCCACGATCAAGGGCGAAAGCGCTAGAATCTGAACGGGTTTTATGATTTCGGGTGTATTGAAAAAATCGGCAATCGAGTACGCAGCAAAGTACATTACAAGGCCCAGCAGAATTCCCCTTGTGAACTGGACGGTCCATGCCGTGCCCATGTAGTCCCTTACCGAACTCTTGCGCTGGACAAGAGCCTGGTTGAATCCTGTCTGTGATAAAAGCTCGATTGTGTGCAGGGCAAGCAGGGCCATGCCGAAAAGGCCCATTTGACTAGGTCCCAAGAGCCTTGCAAGAATAATGGTGCGGATAAAATTAAGCCCTTCCGAGGTTCCGACAGTGCTGATCCGCCATACGGCACTATGAACGGTTCTTTTTTGAAGATCAGGGTCTGACTTGCCCGGAAATGACTTTAGAGAGTCAGAGGTTCCGCTATCTCTGTGTTCTTCCATACAGAATCATATTTTATGTGCTTTTCTCGCGTAAATCACCACAAAACTGCAAAGCGCTATCAGCGCAAGAATTCCCACGATCTCCCCTGTGGTTTCAAGTGCCCCTTCCGGGTACAGAAATCCGTGAAGTCCCGCCTTGGCCTCGGAAC
>Ga0272442_10004204_pt1 | contig 19829 bp, 18 predicted proteins | sample SSMForm2O_FD_200262 | JGI IMG/M metagenome (GOLD analysis project Ga0272442, IMG submission 200262) | Marine sediment archaeal communities from Little Sippewissett salt marsh, Falmouth, MA, United States - SSM-Form-2O | ecosystem: Environmental > Aquatic > Marine > Wetlands > Sediment ... | reverse complement strand
CAGTATTTCCGGAAGCACCACTACGGTAGAGGTATGATGTTCCAGGGCCCCAAACCCCCCTGCATCCTCCTCCAACCCGGATAGGTAGAGCAGGATGGTATATTGCCTGGTTCCGTCAATCTCACCGAGAAACGCCTTTTGGGCGCGCATCATTCGTTCGATAAATGCTTTGAGATCTTCCGCTTTGTAAGCCCCCGTAGGCGAATAAACACTCAGATTCACCGTAATATCGTCCAGTTCTATGGACGCCCCCTGTTGGGCGGTAACCTGAATAGGATTGTCAATCACTTCGAAATAACGCCCGGCCCTGAAGGCAAAACCGCCTGGATCGGAGCTCATGGGGGTAAGGGATGTATAGGGTTTCAGGTTCTCAGGAGTGATCAGGGTGATCTCGTAAGGGGTTTCTGTATACCCTTCAAAATACCCCACAAAACCGTGCATGTTAAGCATGAAATGGGTGCCTTCAAGGATATTCGTCCCAGCGGGTGAAAAAACGTCATTGGAACCCTCCCCTTCGGAGTCATAACTATCGTTGACATAATATGCAATACGATCCAGGGATGTCGCCTGTGGGATGACCCAGCTGTTTACGTCCTCCCGGAAGACGGGCAGGGGATTGCCTTTATAGTCAAAGGCTTCGAGCTGTTCTATAAACTGTCCGTAGTCATCTATGCTATAGGTGCCAGGCACCGTTTTGGGGATAAAAAAACGAACCGTATCCCTGTCAAAAGCGCCTGGATTCAAATCCACGCGCACCCGATCCCCATTGACGGATTCCAGGTCAAGGGTAGTGGTGACGGCGACCTCTGAGGCCGATGGCAGGTTCTTAACGGCTGCGCAACTGCCAAGCAAAACAGCCCAGAACAATAAGGATAGGATTCGTCGCATAGGGATCATTTTCAGGTTTTGGCCTTAAAAAAGTACAAGTTATTGAATTTGTAGACAGGATGTTCAGATTCGTAAGATTCCCGATCCTCCCAGACTGGTTCTGTCAGGGGGAGTCGCAAACATATTTTGACTATTTTTGTTGGGATTTAAGCCCTGTTCCATGCCATACAAGCGGATACTTTTAAAACTAAGTGGGGAAGCCCTGATGGGAACTCAGCAGTACGGAATTGATCCAAGCCGCCTCGACACCTATGCGGAGGAAATTAAAGGGGTTGTGGACCGGGGCACAGAAGTGGCCATCGTCATCGGAGGGGGGAACATCTTCCGGGGCGTAGCAGGTGCCAGCAGAGGCATGGACCGGGTACAGGGAGACCATATGGGGATGCTTGCGACCATAATCAACGGCCTGGCCCTGCAGTCTGCACTTGAAAACAAAGGGGTGGACACGCGCCTGCAGTCCGCCATCAAGATCAATGAAGTGGCCGAACCCTTCATCCGTCGGCGGGCCATGCGCCATTTGGAAAAGGGCCGGGTGGTCATCTTTGGAGGGGGAACTGGAAATCCCTACTTCACCACCGATTCTGCCGCTGTCCTCCGGGCCATTGAGATCGAGGCGGATGTGATCCTGAAAGGCACCCGGGTAGATGGCATTTATACCAGCGATCCTGAAAAGGACAAATCCGCCACGAAATTTGACACGATCAGCTTTAAGGATGTCCTGAAAAGAGGCCTAAAGGTCATGGACACTACGGCCTTCACCCTTAGCCAGGAGAACGAGTTGCCGATCGTGGTCTTTGATATGAACAAGCAAGGGAATTTACTAAAGATCGTATCCGGAGAAAATATCGGAACCGTTGTAAATCTCTGAGAACAAAGATAAGTCATCAAGTAGAAGTACCATCTTATGAACGAAGAAGTTAAATTCATTCTGGACGCCACAAAAGAAAGCATGGACAAAGCCATCTACCACCTTGAAAAAGAACTGGTAAAGATTCGGGCAGGCAAAGCCAACCCTTCCATGCTGTCCTCCGTAATGGTCGAATATTATGGTAATATGACGCCCCTCTCCCAGGTATCCAACATCAATACCCCGGATGGCCGGACCATCTCCGTACAGCCCTGGGAAAAGAGCATGATCCCCGTGATCGAAAGCGCCATCATGAATGCCAACCTTGGCTTCAACCCGATGAACAATGGGGAGATGGTTATTATCAACGTCCCTCCCCTGACCGAAGAACGCCGTATACAGCTGGTAAAACAGGCCAAGACCGAGGCAGAGGATGCCAAAGTAAGTGTGCGCAGTGCCCGGCAGGAGGCCAACAAAGAGGTTAAGGCCCTGGATGTCTCGGAAGACCTTAAGAAGAATGCCGAGATCGATATTCAGGAACTCACGGACGACTACACCCAAAGGATCGACCAGATCCTTGAGGTAAAGGAGGCCGAGATCATGAAGGTGTGATTCATATTGGAGAAAATCTTGCTATAGCCTCCCCGCCGGAGGCTTTTTTATTCCAGTCCGGAGCCCAGGAAATACCAAATAAGGATAGCCGCAACCAAGGAAAGGCTGCAAAGCACGATCAGGATGCGGTAGAGCCTGCGGGCAGTCCTCCTGTATTTCTGGTGTTTCGAATTCAGGACAGGTGCATTTTAAGCTCTTTAAGTTAGTTAATCTTCTCCTATAAAGGCATTTATTGGGTACAGTGGGTATGATTTTCTACCTTTGGCCGCGAATGAAGTAGATGGTAGCAAAACTTACACAGGGATTTTGGGCAAAGACGGCCCGGATCATACTCCGAAATCGGATTTTGATCCTCCTGCTGATCGCGGCTATCACCTATGGGTTGTCCACGCAGTGGGAACATATGCGGTTCGCCACTTCGGAGGTGAATTTGCTTCCGGATGAACATCCGGAGAACCTTCAGTACCAGGAATTCCTCAAACTTTTTGGGGAGGAAGGAAACATCATCGTGCTGGGCATTCGTGATTCCTCCCTGTACCATCCCGAAAACTTCAACCAGTGGAATATCCTGAGTGAAAAACTGGAAGCCTTTCCCGAAGTGGATTTTGTACTGTCCTCGGATAACCTTCAGGAGTTGGTCCGGGACAAAGAAAAGCAGGAGTTTGTCCTCAAACCCTGGATGGATGGCCCGATCCAGAAGCAGGAAACCCTGGACAGCCTCACCCACATACTCTTTGAGCAATTACCCTTTTACGAGAAACTGCTTTACAACAAGGAGAACAGAACACTTCGAACAGCGGTATATCTGGACAAGGATATTGTGAACACTTCTGTTCGGAAGGATTTTATCCTCAACGACCTCAATATCCTGATAAATGACTTCGAATCGGAGACGGGCCTTGATGTTCGGGTATCCGGGATGCCGTATATCCGAACGATGAATGCACAGAATATCATTGATGAAATCGGCAGTTTTATCCTGGCCGCCCTGCTGGTGACCTCCCTGATCTTTTTCTTCTTCTTCCGTTCGTTCCGGGCCACCCTTATCTCCATGGTCGTCGTCGTTATCGGGGTGATGTGGGCTTTCGGGACCCTAGGGTTGCTGCGCTATGAAATCACCGTGCTCACTGCCCTTATCCCGCCTGTGATTATCGTGATCGGGATCCCGAATTGCATCTTCCTGATCAACAAGTACCAGCAGGAAGTGAACAAACATGGAAATCAGGCCCGGTCCCTTCAACGGGTGATCACCAAAATCGGGAACGCCACCCTGATGACCAATGTAACCACTGCATCAGGCTTTGCGACATTTGTCATCACGAACAGCAAGCTCCTTACCGAATTCGGGATCGTGGCTTCACTCAACATCCTGGGGATCTTTGTGCTGTCACTGCTGATCATCCCGATCCTATACAGCTTTATGCCCCTGCCCAAAACAAAACACCTGAAACACCTCAACAAGCGGTGGATCGATGCCTTTGTGAACTGGATGGAGCGCATGGTCCGCAACCACCGGATTGCCGTCTACTTCGTTTCCGTCGCCTTGCTTGTTATCAGCATCATCGGGATTTACAGGATCGAAATCTCAGGCAGTCCAATTGAGGACATGCCCAAAAGTGAGGAGTTCTTCAGGGATATCCGATTTTTTGAATCCGAATTTGACGGGATCATGCCAGTAGAAGTGGTAATCAATACAAACCAGCGCAACGGGGTCCTGAAACAGGCCACCCTAAAGCGCATGGACCGCCTGGACAATTACATAGAACAGACCCCGGAGTTATCCCGTCCGGCATCTGTGGTAAACCTGGTCAAGTACTCCAAACAGGCCTTCTATAACGGCATTCCCAAATACTATCAGTTGCCTACTTCACAGGAAAGCAACTTCATCCTGAACATTGCCCGGAAATCGAGAGAAAACGGAGACCTATTAAAGAGTTTTGTGGACACCACAGGGCAGATCGCCCGGATGACGACTTATATGCGGGATGTAGATACCGACCGGATGGAGGATCTCGAACTCGGGCTCCTGGAAGAAATCGATCGTATTTTTCCTGCTGAACACTATGACGTATACCTTACCGGAAAGGCGCTCCTGTTTTTAAAAGGGACTAAATACCTGGTGCGGAACCTCTTGATGTCCCTCGGGCTGGCCATTGTTTTGATCGCCTTGTTTATGGCCTACCTTTTCCGCTCCTTCCGCATGATCATCATCTCGCTTATCCCAAACCTGCTGCCGCTGGTGATCACAGCAGGGGTCATGGGCTTTGCAGGGGTCCCCATCAAGCCATCCACCATCCTGGTGTTCAGCATTGCCTTTGGGATCTCGGTGGATGACACCATTCACTTCCTGGCGAAATACCGGCAGGAACTGGCCACACATCGCTGGCGTATAAAACAATCCGTTTATGCGTCACTACGGGAGACCGGCGTGAGTATGTTCTATACCTCCATCGTGCTTTTCTTCGGATTCTCGGTATTTATTATTTCGAGCTTCGGAGGAACGGTCGCCCTGGGGGCTCTTGTTTCGGCCACCCTGCTCTTTGCCATGCTTGCGAACCTGATCCTCCTGCCTTCCCTCTTATTATCCCTCGAGAGGAGCATTGCCAACAAAAAGATCCTGAAGGAGCCCCAGATCGACATCCTGACAGAGGAAGACGATACGGAAATAGAAGCTCCGTCGAACCCATAGTCTTGTCCATTGCAGCAAGTCATTTTGGATCAATACCGTATCTTTGCCCTTTAAAAATACAGCTCTCGATTTCATGAAAACAACCCCGATTAAAAACCTTCTGACAGACCCGAAGTTGCATCAGGAAGTATGTATTGCCGGATGGGTGCGCACCTTTCGCAGCAACCGGTTTATTGCATTAAACGATGGTTCCAGCCTAAAGAGCATTCAGTGTGTGGTTGATTTTGAGTCCATGGAAGAGGGACTCCTCAAACAGATCAATACCGGAGCAGCCCTGCAAATACAGGGAACCCTGGTAGAGAGCCAGGGAAGAGGACAACAGGTGGAAATCCAGGTCGGGCACCTGGAAATACTGGGAGGGGCTGACCCTGACCGCTATCCGATACAACCCAAGAAGCACACCATGGAGTTCCTCAGGGAACAGGCACACCTGAGGGTTCGCACCAACACCTTTGGTGCGGTAATGCGCATTCGTGCTGCGCTGGCATTTGCCGTGCACCACTATTTCAATTCCAGGGGCTTTTTCTATTTCAATGCTCCCATCATTACGGGTTCGGATGCTGAAGGGGCCGGGGAGATGTTCCGCGTAACAACCCTGGACCCTAAAAATCCGCCGCTTACCGAAGATGGGGAGGTGGATTTCAAGTCAGATTTTTTCGGGAAGGAAACCAACCTGACAGTTTCAGGTCAGTTGGAAGCTGAGGCTTATGCCATGGGGCTGGGAAAGGTCTACACCTTCGGGCCCACCTTTCGGGCCGAAAATTCAAATACTTCGCGACATCTGGCAGAATTCTGGATGATTGAACCCGAGATGGCTTTCTATGATCTGGATGCCAATATGGACCTGGCAGAAGACTTTATTCAGGAAGTGATTCGGTACATTCTGAAACACTGTCAGGAAGACCTGCAGTTCCTGGAAAAAAGGCTGCAGGATGAAGACAAGAACAAACCACAGGCAGAGCGAAGTGGCATGCCTCTGATGGAAAGGCTGCGTTTCGTGACAGAACAGCCGTTCAAAAGAGTGACCTATACGGAGGCTATTGAAATCCTGCGAAACAGCAAACCCAATAAGAAGCGAAAATTTGCTTATCCCATCGAAGGATGGGGCACGGACCTGCAAAGCGAACACGAGCGCTATCTGGTAGAGAAGCATTTTAAGTGTCCGGTGATCCTTTTCAATTATCCGGCGCAGATCAAGGCCTTTTATATGCGGCTGAATGAGGATGGAAAAACCGTTCGAGCCATGGATATCCTTTTCCCCGGAATTGGAGAAATCGTTGGGGGCTCACAAAGGGAGGAGCGCCTTGAAGTCCTCAGGCAAAAGATGGAGGAACTCGGCGTAGACCAACAGGAGCTTGGATGGTATCTGGACCTGAGAAAATTTGGGACAGCAGTACACAGCGGCTTCGGACTTGGTTTTGAGCGACTGGTGCAATTTGCCACCGGAATGGGCAATATACGCGATGTCATACCCTTCCCCCGAACACCACAAAACGCAGCGTTTTAAAGGGAATTGCGTAATTTTAAGCGGCGGTATGACCGCTTACAAAATCCCCATATGCTTAAGCAACACCTGCAATTCAAGCTTTCTCAAAAACTGTCTCCTCAGCAGATACAGCTGATGAAACTCATACAGCTGCCTACCCAGGCCTTTGAGCAGCGTCTAAAACAGGAATTGGAAGAGAATCCGGCCCTGGAATCCGGAAAGGCAGAAGCAGAAGGATCGGAAGATGAATTTCAGGATCCCTACGAGACCGGTTCAGAATCCGATGTGATCGATACTGACGACATCAACATCGATGAATATCTCAGTGATGACGAAATCCCCGATTACCGGACCCGAAGCAGCAATTACGGGGAAGAAGACGAAAAACAGGTGCCCTATGCAGCGGGGATTTCCTTCAACCAATACCTGTTAAACCAACTCAATACCGAATACCTGGATGACCAGGAGTGGCAGATTGCCGAATTCCTGGTCGGCAGTATTGATGAGAGCGGATATATTCGGAGGCCTATTCCAGACATCCTGGATGATCTTGCCTTTACCCAGAACATCTTTACGGATGAAAAGACCATTATGGGGGTCCTTAACAAAGTACAACAATTGGATCCGCCAGGGGTGGGTGCAAGGTCACTGGATGAATGCTTGTTGTTGCAGCTGGGGCGAAAAGAAGGTAGCCCCACCATTGAGCTGGCCCGGGAAATCCTTGAAAAGTCCTTTGATCATTTTACCAAAAAACACTACAAAAAATTGATGCAGCGCCACAATGTGGACGAAGCATCGCTCAAAGGGGCTATACAGGAAATCGAAAAATTGAATCCAAAACCCGGGGGGTCCTACTCGGGAAATTCTAAAATGGTGGAACACGTGGTCCCTGACTTTACCATCAGGATCGCAGAAGGGGAGCTGGAACTTAGCCTCAATAGCCGGAACGCCCCTGAATTACATGTATCCCGAAGCTACTCCGACATGTTGGCCGGGTATAAAAGTGCCAAGGATAAGTCCAGGACCCAGAAAGACGCCGTGTTTTTTATCAAGCAGAAGCTGGATGCCGCCAAATGGTTCATCGATGCCATAAAACAACGGCAGCAAACCCTCTACACCACGATGAACGCCATCATGAACTATCAGAGGGAATATTTTCTAACCGGGGATGAACGGAACCTGAAACCCATGATCCTGAAGGATATTGCGGATCAGATTGGCATGGATGTTTCCACCGTTTCCAGGGTAGCAAACAGCAAATATGTAGACACGCCCTACGGCACGAAGCTGATCAAGGAGTTTTTCTCTGAATCCGTCAAAAACGTAGAAGGAGAAGATGTTTCCACACGAGAGATAAAGAAAATCCTGGAAACTGTGGTTGGTGACGAGGATAAGCGGAAACCACTCACAGATGATAAACTGGCAGGGATCTTAAAGGAGAAGGGATACCCCATAGCGAGAAGAACGGTTGCCAAATACCGCGAGCAACTTGGAATTCCCGTAGCTCGCCTCCGCAAAGAAATATGATGCGCCTTTTTAGTAAACTGATCAGCTTTATACTGCACCCCCTTTTTATCCCTACCTACGGCACAGTATTTTATTTTATGGTGACCCCCAAATACAGCCCCCTGGAAATGCAGGGCGGAAACATACTTCCGATTTTTATCCTTACCGTCATCATACCGTTAGCAAGCCTGCTGATCTTAAAGCAATTGGGGATGATGCGATCCCCCTTGCTACAGTCGGCCGAAGAACGGATCTACCCCCTGTTGATCTTTCTTGCCCTGATCCTTATGGTATTGCTAAACATCATTCCCAACCACTACACCGCAGAGTTATATTACTACTTCATGGGAATGGCACTGGCCACGGCGAGTTGCCTCTTCCTGGCATTGCTGGGCAAGGTGGTAAGCCTACATATGGTTGGGATCGGAAGCTTGTTGATGTTTATGGTGAATCTCAGCATCCACTTCGAGAAGAATATTGTGGTGGCCATAAGCCTCTGTACATTGGCTTGCGGATTGTTAGCCTCCGCCAGACTATTCCTTAAGCTGCACGGCCGGGCTGCCTTGCTCACCGGATGGCTTATAGGCTTGATATCACAGCTTATCCTGGTCCAATTCTGGATGTGATTGTTTTGGAGAGGGGGTGGTGATGCAATACACCCCTATAGGATGTAGAAAATAAGCCCGAGATGCAGGGGTATCATGTTCAGGGACTGACCGTCCTCAATGGTGATCCCGTCCTCAAAAAGATTATTCAATCCGTAGTACAAATGCAGATTGAAGGTATTGTAGCCTACGTTGAGCATAAGGCCGTATCTGAAATTTTCAGAATCCGGATTAAAAAAACTATCCTTGAATTCATCAGTGACAAATTTAGAACGCGTCCCTACGATATATCCCAGTTTGAACCCGCCGTAGATCCGCCAGAATTTGTGTTCTGTACGGGTGGAATTCCGCCATCTGAATTCCAAAGGAAGTTCGATGATGTGCGTTTCCAGTTTGTTGCGATTATAATCAGATCCACTCAGAATCTCATATCGTATATTCTCCCCTTCCTTGAGCGCTCTTAAATTGGTATAATAGGAATTAAAGGCATAGCCCAGACCCACACCCAGGGCAAAAGTACATGCTCTGTTCAATGGAAAATCCCGGATAACACCGCCCTGCAATCCATAGGACAATCCATTCTGGGAAACCCCATCCGGCATATCCAGCAAAATGTTATAGGTCACCCCCATATAGAACTGGTCTTCGCGGTAAAATTCCTCGAATTCGTCCATTTCGTCCTGCTGCGCCGCCAGCGTCAGGGAGAAAAGCAATACAATGCCAAGTATCGGGTACTTCATAGCGATCCGAAAAAAAAACGCTTCAGGGTGTGAAGCGTTTTTTCAATAACTGGTTTGAAAAAATGTTATTGAAGGTTCCGGAACGCGTCCCCTTCAAATGTTGTATAATTCACTTTGAGCGCATTTACCTTTCTCAATTCCTGCTTGATATCGGAGATGAGCCCCATGTTCGCATTTTTGTCCACCTTCATTGCCGTGGTTAATACGTTTTGAAGTTCCTGCGGTTTTTTAGCGCGCTCCTGCAGAATAAAATCGCCTACATCAGATACATTGGCAAATTTATCATTCAGCTGGATCTTGGGCTCTGTCCCAAAAACCTTGGTGTACTGGCTCGTGGGTTTCCCCACATAGATGTAGATCACCCGGTCTTTCTTTTCGAGCTTCTTGGTCTCGCTCGCATTGGGAAGGGTGTTCTCCACCATCAGCGTGCTGTCCTTCATGGTGGTAACCGTCATGAAGAAAAACAACAACATGAAAACAATATCCGGCAGGGAAGCGGTCGAAACCGCAGGTAAATCCCCATCCTTTTTCTTATTAAACTTTGCCATGCAATTCCCTTATTAATTGGTGTTCGTTTCTGCTTCTGACAGTTTCTGAGGAAACAAATCCTGGATCCGTTTCACCTTGTCCTTCAGATCATCCCGGACGCTGGAAGGTGTTTCCGGATTTAGGAACTCGGCCTCCATGTCAGTAAAATCCCGTCCGAAAAGCCGTTGTGCCTCCCGGTTCCTGAGATCGTTATACGCCCCAACCAATTCGTTCTGCACGGTGATATAGGTGCCATACTTGGTCTCACGGTCATTCTTCAATGAAATGATCGCCTTGGTCGGGTTATCCGAAGAAGAAGCTTCCTTGCGTCCTTTGCAATAATTACAGGTTCCGTCACCGCCATTATCAAGAAAATCAATCGCAGCCTGCCGGAGTTGCTGAAGGCTCAAAAGCTCTTCCTCAACCAGCAACTGGCCATTCTTGTTGATATTGACCGTGAAGATATTCTTCTGCTTGATCACAACATCCGTATCCGGCGGCTCAATGGGCGGCAACATGCGGTCCAGCCCTGAATCCGTTTCAATGGTTGTGGTTACCAGGAAAAATATGAGCAGCAGGAAGGCGATATCCGCCATGGATCCTGCATTTACTTCGGGTGGTCCTCCTCTTCTGGGCATAATCCTTTGGTTAAGATGTTCTTAGCATTTTCTTGATTCCTCCCCACAACATGGATACCACAGCGATAATCACGAGCAGGAAAAACATGTTCAATCCAGCGCCAATGTTCTTCACAACGCCTTCGGTAGTCGACACACCTCTGCCTGCCATGGTTTCAACCGTTCCATCGGCCCCGTTCGAAAGGACATATGAAAGGGCTACTACCACGAGAAACGCTGCAATACCCACAAGGGTTTTCTTTAAGCTTTCTGGTTTGGAGATCATGGTTTTAAGCGCAAAAACCAAACTAAATACCACTGCGATGGCCAGGAGCAAATACATGATCATGAACATCCAGTGCACCGCTCCGCTTTCCACAGCCTCTCCTACAGGTACATCACCGCCAGGTAGCTGTGACCAGAGGATAGCAGCTGCAGCCCCAAGAACTGCCAAACTAATTTTTACAATCTTATTCATAATGATGTCTTAAGGTCCGACTTATTTGTTGTGATCTACCAGCATATCGATCAGCGTGATCGAAGAATCCTCCATATCATTGACGATACTGTCGATCTTGGCAATGATATAATTGTAAAAGATCTGCAGGATGATCGCTGTAATCAGACCAAATACCGTAGTCAAAAGTGCCACCTGTATATCTCCGGCAATCAGGGATGCACTCAGGTTACCCACAGCACTAATCTTCTGGAAGGCCTGGATCATACCAATTACCGTTCCCATGAATCCAAGCATGGGCGCAATGGCGATGAAAAGCGACAACCAGGAGACGTTTTTCTCCAACTGTCCCATCTGAACACCTCCGTAGGCAACTACTGCTTTTTCAGCGGCTTCGATGCTGTCACCGGCACGGTCCAGTCCCTGGTAAAAAATTGAGGCAACGGGGCCTTTGGTGTTACGGCAAACTTCCTTGGCAGCTTCGATACCGCCAGTAGCAAGTGCGTCTTCAACCTGGTTTTTCAATTTGGTGGTGTTGGTGCTCGCCAGATTGAGGTAAATGATACGCTCGATTGCCACAGCCAGTCCTAAAATCAAACAGAGAAGAACAATACCCATAAATCCGGCACCTCCCTGGATGAACTGTTCTTTGAGAACCTGGGTAAAACCACGATCCTCAGAAGCTGCAGCTGCTTCCTCCTGAAGCATGACAGTAGCGGTGGCCAGAGTAGACGAAATATTCGAAGGAATTGCGTTCGCATTAGCGCTTACCGTATTTGTACTGAGGACAAATAGCCCAGCCATGGCCAGGATGGAGAATACTTTTTTCATTTTTTCAAACTTAAATTTAGATTAGTTATTACGGCTAAAGATATAAAAAAAATGGAACTAAAAAATTAAAGCAACCCCTGGTTTTTCTTGAATTCTCTAAAAATTACAGGGCTTGAAAAGCAAATCGCTCAGGGATGATAAAAATCCTTGCGGAATTATCAATACAAACGATCTTGGCAGAGAGGAAGGGATTCGAACCCTCGATGCACCTTGTGGGTGCATACGCACTTTCCAGGCGCGCGCCTTCGACCACTCGGCCACCTCTCTAGAAACTTGTTGTGGTTTCCCGCAACAGGGTGGGCAATAAACAAAAAAAATAGGATTTTCTAAAATTTTAACTTCAGAAATTACAGCATTTCACCCCTAAGGGAAGTCTCAAAAATAGTTTTGAAGGACCTTGGGGAGACCCCGCTTCCCAAAAGATACATCAGTTTGCAGAGGGCCGCTTCGGTGGTGATGTCCTTGCCGTCGATCAGCTGCATTTCCGCCAGGGCGGCACTGGCCTTGTATTTGCCCATTAAAACACTGCCCCCGGGGCATTGGGTGACATTAACCACATGCACGCCTTTGTTAACCGTCTCACGGAGCAAATCCGTAAACCATGAAGCCGTGGGGGCATTTCCCGCCCCGTAGGATTCCAGTACGAGTCCTTTCAGACCGGGGGCCTCCAGCAACGTTTGAACCCAGTCCGGGTGGATCCCGGGAAATATCTTCAGCAAGCCAACCCTGTTGTCCAGTGCGGTATGCACCTGCAGGGACTTTTGTCCCTTTGGACGCCACAGGTACTCCTGATGGATCTTCAGGTGCACGCCCGAGGTTCCCAGTACCGGATAATTGGGAGAATCAAAGGCCCTGAATTGCTCTGCACTCATCTTTGTTGTCCGATTGCCCCTGTAGAGCGTATTCTCAAAATAGAGGCAGACTTCCTGCACTACCGGCCGGTCCTGCTCCCGCAGGGCAGCCATTTGTATAGACGTGATCAGGTTCTCCTTGGCGTCCGTCCTGAGATCCCCAATAGGCAGTTGGGAGCCGGTGAGGATCACCGGTTTGGCCAGGTTTTCCAGCATAAAGCTGAGTGCCGATGCCGTATAGCTCATCGTATCGCTCCCATGAAGGATCACAAAGCCATCGTACTCATTGTAATGCTTTCCAATCTGCTCAGCCAGCAATTTCCAGTGGCCCAGCCCCATATTGGAGGAATCGATTGGCTTCAGAAAGGAAATGGAATGAATGACACTGTCCAGCTGGTAGAGTTCCGGAATATTTTCGACGACTTTGTCAAAATCAAAGGCCTTCAGGTGTCCGGATTCATAATCCTGCACCATCCCGATGGTTCCCCCCGTATAAATCAGCAGGATATGTGGTTTGCGATGGGTCATAACTACATAAATTTAGGCCTCTGTTGATAAAGAACGTTTCAACAACCAAAAACAACCCTTGAATTCTCAGTGGTTATCCGGGCAATTTCCGCCCTGCTTATACCATAAAGGTCTGCCAGGCGTTGCACAACCAGGCCCAGGTATGCACTTTCGTTTCGCTTTCCCCTGTAAGGCACCGGGGCAAGGTAAGGGGAATCGGTCTCCAGAACAATATGCTCCAGAGGTATCTGATGGACAAACCGGTCAATTTTACCATTCTTGAAAGTCACTACGCCTCCGATCCCCAGTTTCATATTCAGGGAAATGGCGTGCTCCGCCTGCTGGTATGTCCCTGTAAAGCAGTGGAATATGCCCCGAAGTTGCCTGTGCTTCTCTTCCTCCAGCACCTGAAATATTTCATCGAATGCCTCCCGGCAATGGATTACAATGGGGAGGTTGAACTTTTTCGCAAGGCGGATCTGCCGCTTGAAAGCGATGATTTGATCATCCAGTCGGGTCTTATCCCAGTACAAATCGATACCGATCTCGCCAACGGCCACATATCCTCCCTGTTCGAGTCGCTTCTCCACCAGGTCCAGCTCTTCCAGAAAGTCTTCTTTCACATGGGTGGGATGCAGGCCCGCCATTAGATAGACCTCCTGGGGATAGCGCTCTTTGCAAAGTTCCATGGCAGGAACATACGAAGAGTCAATCGCCGGCAGGAAAAACCGGCCTACCCCGGCCTCCCGTGCCCGGTTCATCATGGCGTCCCGGTCTTCATCAAAGGCTTCAAGGTATAAATGGGTGTGGGTATCCGTCAGCATGGCACAAAAATAGGATTATCTTTGCCAAAAACAGCCCATGGCTTCCCTGAAAAAGTACCTCAAAAAAAAGGGGTTTGTTCCGGTAAAGATGTACCGGACCGGCACGGACCATTTCGAGGTGGAAGCCCGGATCAACAATGTACCCGGACGTTTCATCGTAGACACCGGGGCATCCAACACATGTGTGGCGCAGGAGATGGCTGAGCGTTTCAGCCTGGTTTCTGAACCGGATGAGGTTAAAGCCGCTGGAGCTGGTGCTATCGACATGGAAGCCCGAATCTCATCGGAGAACTCCATCCAGGTCGGAGGATGGAAACGGAAGAAGTGGCCGGTGGTACTCTTCGATCTCAGCCATGTAAACCATGCACTGACCTCCCAGGAATCCGGGGCCATCGATGGGATCATAGGGGCAGATATCCTCAAAAAGGGAAGGGCCGTGATCGACTACAAAAAGAAGATGCTCTACCTTAAAACGTAAATCCCTAACGTGTTGATCTTATACAGACTGCCTGTATAGACAGAAGATCAAAGCTCCAGTGCCTTCTTGAGGTCCCCATCCATCAGGTGCTCCTCAGGGTTTTCAATCCCTTCCTTAACCGCCACCAGAAATCCGACGGACTCCCTGCCGTCAATGATCCGGTGGTCATAGGAGAGCGCCACATACATAATGGGGGCGACAACGATCGCTCCATCCTTAACCACCGGACGCTCCACGATGTTATGCATTCCCAGAATACCGCTCTGGGGTGGATTGATAATAGGCGTTGAGAGCATGGATCCGAAAACACCTCCATTCGAGATCGTAAAGGTTCCCCCTGTCATCTCATCCACGGTAATCATTCCATCCCGTGCCCGGGTGGCCAGTCTTTTTACCTCTTCTTCGATCCCCCGGAAACTCAGGTTCTCTGCATTGCGGATCACCGGAACCATAAGTCCTTTGGGGCCGGATACGGCAATACTGATATCACAGTATTCATAAGTGATCATTTCCTTTCCGTCTATCATGGAATTGACCGCCGGAAACAACTCCAATGCACGGATAACGGCTTTGGTGAAAAAAGACATAAATCCGAGACTCACCCCGTGCTTTTCCTTAAAAGTCTCTTTGTACTGTTTGCGGATCTCGAAAACGGCAGACATATCGACCTCGTTGAAGGTGGTCAGCATGGCGGTTTCGTTCTTGGCGGAGACCAGCCTTTCGGCCACCTTTCTTCTCAGCATGGAAAGCTTGCTTCGGGATTCAGCACGAGAACCACTTCCCGGGGTACCCATGGATGGAACCGCATTTACGGCATCCTCCTTCAGTATCCTGCCATCTTTCCCGGTTCCCGCTACGGAAGCCGGATCAATACCCTTCTCATCCAGGATCTTCCGGGCCGCAGGAGAAGCCGTTCCAGTGGCATATGATGTTTCCTTTACAGGAGTCGGTTTCTCGGGTTCAGGGGTTTTTTCAGGTGCTGCAGCCTTGTTATCCCCGGTTTTGCTTTCCACCTTGCCCTCTGGTTTTTCTGCACTGGTATCAATGAGGCAGACCACCTCTCCCACTGCGACTGCATCCCCTTCCTCGGCTTTCAGGGTGATGATACCACTGGCCTCGGCCGGAAGTTCCAGGGTTGCCTTGTCAGAATCTACTTCTGCGATGGCCTGGTCCTTTTCCACAAAATCACCGTCCTGTACTAGCCACTCAGCTATTTCGACTTCTGTGATGGACTCCCCGGGTGAAGGGACTTTCATTTCTAATATCATGCAATGCGATTTTTAACAGTTCTCAAATAATTCAAATGCATCCGTTGAATCCATGACATAGTCAGCGGGTTACCTTCTTTCTGTACATGGCAGCGGACTGGTTGTCTTTTGTTTTATCAAAAACGTAGTCGATCACCTGCTGGTGTCTCATTTTGGATCGGACGGCGCTGCCTGCCGCAGGGGAGGCATAAATTCGGCGGGAAGCCACCCTGAAGGTACTCGCCCTGTCATAATGCATCAGCAAATGACTCCACGCCCCCATATTCCTGGGTTCTTCCTGTGCCCACACCAGGTCGTCTGCCTCCTTGTATTTTTCGATAATCTGATCCAGTTTTTCAGTGGCCAAAGGGAACAATTGCTCTATTCGAACCAGAGCAACATCCTCTCGCCCCTCGGCTTCCTTAACGGCGAGGAGATCGTAATAGAACTTCCCGGAGCAAAAGACAAGGCTTCGAACATCCTTCGGACGGGCTGAAAGGTCATCTATTACCTCCTGAAAACTGCCTTCAGCGAGATCTGCCACGGTTGATACGCATTTGGGATGCCTCAGCAAGCTCTTGGGGGTAAAGACAATGAGGGGTTTGCGAAACCCTACGTGCATCTGGCGCCTCAGCAGATGATACAGGTTTGCGGGGGTGCTGCAGCAGGCCACATACATATTGTCTCTTGCACAGAGCTGCAGGTATCGCTCCATCCGAGCAGAGGAGTGTTCTGCCCCCTGCCCTTCATATCCGTGTGGAAGGAACATCACCAGGCCATTCTGCAATTTCCATTTGTCCTCAGCAGCAGAGATATACTGATCGATCATGATCTGAGCCCCGTTGCTGAAGTCTCCGAACTGGGCTTCCCAGATCGTTAGCGTATTCGGGCTCGCCATCGCATACCCGTAATCGAAGCCGAGGACCCCGTATTCGGATAAGAGGGAGTTGTAGATCTGAAAGCGACCCTGTTTGGCTCCGATTTGGTTCAGGAGCAGCACTTCCTCCTCACTTTCCTCAACTTTCATAACGGCGTGCCGGTGAGAGAAGGTGCCCCGTTCCACATCCTGACCTGTCATCCGTACATCATATCCTTCATCCAGCAGGGTGCCGTAAGCCAGCAATTCCCCCATGGCCCAGTCCAGCCGGTCGGTCTCAAAGAACATCTTTTTGCGTTCCCTAACCAGTCTTTCAACCTTCCTGAGGAACTTCTTCCCTTTGGGCAGTTCGGTAATGACCCTGGCAATATCCTCCAGCCGTTTTCTGGGAACCGCAGTATCTGCACCCTCAAGCATTTCCCATTCCCGGACCCGTTCTAAACCGCTCCATTCATCCTGCATAAAGGGCTTGATGACCGTCTTCTCAATCTTGCGGCTATCTTCAAGTTCCTCTTCCAGGCTTGCTTTGTAGGCTGCTTCCAGATGTTTTACATGGTCCTTGTCAATGATCCCTTCTGAGAGGAGTCTTGCCGCATATATGTCCCGTGGATTGTTATGGCTTGCGATAGCCTTATAGAGCTTAGGCTGTGTAAACCGGGGTTCATCCCCTTCATTGTGCCCGTATTTCCGATATCCCAATAGGTCCACAAACACATCGCTCCTGAAGCGCATCCGATATTCCAGGGCGAAAAGTGACGCATGGACGACAGCCTCCGCATCGTCTGCATTTACATGCAGTACAGGCGAGAGGGTAACCTTGCCTACATCGGTGCAATACGTGGAAGTACGCCCGTCAAGGTAATTGGTCGTAAATCCAATCTGATTGTTGACCACCATGTGGATCGTCCCGTCAGTGCGGTATCCATCGAGACCGGCCATTTGAACCACTTCATAGACCACGCCCTGGCCGGCTATGGCGGCATCCCCGTGGACCACAATGGGGAGCACCCGGGAAAAATCCTCCGGGTAATGCGTATCCTGTTTGGCGCGCGTAATCCCTTCTACTACGGGGCCCACTGCTTCGAGGTGAGAGGGATTCGGGGCGATATTCATGTTGATCTGTTCCCCTGAATCCAATTTTCTTTCCGAGGTCCAGCCCAGGTGATATTTTACATCCCCGTCAAAGATTTCCTGCTCGTAATCCTTGCCGTCGAATTCACTGAAGATGTCCTTGGCCGATTTGCCGAATATATTCGTAAGCACATTGAGCCGTCCCCGGTGTGCCATTCCCATCACAAACTGGCGAACGCCCATTTCTGCTGCCCTTTCCAGGATACTGTCCAGGGCCGGGATGAGGGATTCATTCCCTTCGAGGGAAAACCGTTTTTGCCCTACATACTTGGTGTGAAGAAAGGCCTCAAAGGATACCGCCTCATTAAGCTTGAAAAGGATATGCTTTTTCTGCTCCGGGTTGAAATCCGGATGGTTTGCATTGACATTCAGCCAGTTCTGAATCCACTCGACCCGTTCTGGCTTTCGGATATACATATATTCCACGCCAATGGCGTCGCAATAGATTCGCTGAAGATGCTCTATAATGTTGCTGAGCTTGTTTGGGCCAATCCCAATGATCTCCCCGGCGCTGAAAACGGTTTCAAGATCAGCGGTTTCCAATCCGAAATTCTCAATATCCAGGGTGGGGGAATACTTCCTTCGTTCCCGAACCGGATTGGTTTTGGTAAACAGGTGCCCCCTGCTCCGATACCCGTCGATCAGCCGAACGACCTGGAACTCCTTGTGCAGGGATTCCGGCATGGTCATCGCTTCCCCGGCCGCAGTATACACCTGACCTCGCTCGGAATCGATCCCCAACTCACCAAGAGCACTTTCCATCCCAAAGTCAAAACCCTGGAAAAAAGCCCGCCAACTGGGCTCTACACGATCCGGATTCGTGAGATACTGATCGTATAGGTCTGAAAAAAAAGCGGTGTGAGCCGCGTTCAAAAAGGAATACTTATCCATTATAAGTTTCGCTTAACTGGTATCGAAATTAACACCAAAAATACAACATTTCGAACGTAATCCTTTAACTTTAACCCATTAAGATAATTCGTTAAGTCATGCAATCAGTAAGGGCATCCTGGAAACCTATGGTGGTATTCGCAATCCTGATGGGCTGTTTTTGGAACGTTTCCAATGCACAGTCCACATATAGCTCCCAGGACTTCTGGTCGAGGGTGCGTTTTGGAGGGGGGGTCTCCCTTGGCTTCGGCAATGACGCTGTGCAGATTGGCCTGGCCCCGAGCGCCATTTACCAGGTTAACAACTATTTCGCTCTTGGGCTCGGCCTGAACTATACGTATTCCAAAATCGGGGATACCAAATGGAATGCGTTCGGAGGAAGCGTTCTCGCCCTGGCCAATCCGATTCCGGCCCTACAGGTATCTGCGGAATACGAGCAGCTGTACGTCAACCGGGACTTTGGATTTGTAAGTGACTCCTACTGGCTTCCCGCCCTTTTCCTGGGGCTTGGTTTCAATACAGGCCCCGTTACCTTTGGGGTGCGATATGATGTGCTCTACGACGACGGACGAAGCCTGTACGGCAATCCCTGGCTGCCCTTTGTCAGGTTCTACTTTTGATCATAGCGGGTCCGGAGCTCAACCTTTTCCCACTCCCGTCTCAATACCAGATAGCACACCTGCCCTGCAACTTCCACGGCATCTGTGGGTTCAATATGTTCAAATTCCCGCTCGGGAACGTCCACTGTATACATTAGGTTTAGGTAGGCATCGAAGCGCTCCATCAGTAAATAGTAGAGATTTTCACGCAAACGCTGAATTATCCCAGCTGAAGTGAATTGCGAAACCTCAGCTTCTGCCAGTGGAAAGGTCAGGTTAATGCGTTGGTAATCCTTGCGCAGTTGAAACAGCAGTGCTGTGAGCAGGTTCCGCTCCTTGGCGTTATTGAGGATATTCAGGGCATCTTCATAAGTAGGCTCCATACGTCCGCCACCGGGTGGGTACTTCCCGAATCATTTTACTGTTTGTAGATCCTTCCCTCTTTCATGACGAACCGGACCTCCTTCAGCACGCCCACATCCGAAAGCGGGTTCCCCTCTACGGCAATGATATCTGCCAGATACCCGGCCTTCAGCTGCCCGAGGTCATCACCCATTCCAAGCAGGTTTGCATTGGTGATGGTGGCCGCCCTCAGCGCTTCTTCCGCAGGCATCCCGG
>Ga0272442_10004203_pt1 | contig 19829 bp, 19 predicted proteins | sample SSMForm2O_FD_200262 | JGI IMG/M metagenome (GOLD analysis project Ga0272442, IMG submission 200262) | Marine sediment archaeal communities from Little Sippewissett salt marsh, Falmouth, MA, United States - SSM-Form-2O | ecosystem: Environmental > Aquatic > Marine > Wetlands > Sediment ... | reverse complement strand
TTCGTGTTGAGGTAGTTTTAAAGCTTTCTCCAACCAGTGATTTATATAATAGCTAAATGAAGGGCTACAGGAATGATTGTTGAAATTTTTCTTTTCTTCCAGCCGGAAAAGGCGTTCTAAGAGGTTGAAAATGTCAACAAGAGAAAGACGTTTATTTTTTTGAAACATGTTACAGCATTTTATCATAGGCGGTGCATCCTTGTTATACGTTTACCTTGACTTGACGGGAATGGTATAATTCATAATAAAGCTTTAAGTTAGTATGTTAAAATTAAGGATAAAGGTTTAATGAAAAGCATATCAGTTATATTCCCCTGTTACAATGAAGAGAAAAACATTGCCAAGCAAATATCTTCTGCCGATTCTGTGTTAAATAAAATAACTGATGACTATGAAATTATCATCGTAAACGACGGAAGTACAGATAAAAGCCTTGTTCTATTGGAACAAATGGCGCGAGAGAATGATAAAATAAAAATAATCTCTCATAAAACAAATCTCTGCTATGGTGAGACGCTAAAAAGTGGCTTCAGGCATGCAACCAAAGATTTGATATTCTATACTTCTATGGATAACCAATATGATTTCAGCCAGATTAATATTTTCCTTAAGTATATTGATAACAATGACATTGTAATCGGCTATCGAGCCCAGAGAAACGACCCTCTGTATAGAATTTTTATTGCTCGAACATATAATTTACTCATCCGTACTTTATTCGGTCTGCAGATACGCGATATAGATTGCGCATTTAAATTTTTTAATAAAGATATAATTCAAAAGTTAAATATGCAATCCCGTTATTCCTTTATAGACGCGGAAATTTTAATAAAAGCGCAAAGAGCGGGTTATTCCATTAAAGAATTAGAAGTAAGACATTATCCAAGAATCTTCGGTTCATCCACTGTAGGATTTAAAACAATATTCTTAACATTAACAGAAATAATAAAATTTAGAATGGGATTCCTTAGTTAAAGCACAGGAAGGTTATTTAGATGGGAGAAAACTGTAATCATCATAAACTTTTGAAGATACTGAAAGAAATTGTAGTTGTAATAGTTCTGTCTTCTATAATTTTAATACCTTTTTTAACAAATGGCATAGTATTGAAATACCTGCAAAAATTGACAGGTACAAGCTGCGCCTTTTTAGACCCCCAGTTATTCCATGGCGACGAAAACCAGTGGCTTCGCAGTGCTAAATATTTTAAATTGTTTTACATAGACAAAGCAATTAATAGTAAAGAATGGGAACAATATGATTCCTATGACCAGCCGCCGGTTGGCAAATATATAATCGGGCTAGCATTAGTTATTACCGGACAGGGAGATAAAATAAAAGAACTGCAAGGTATAAGTAAATGGAACTTCGATCATGATTACAATTGGAATGTTGCTCATGGAGCAGTCCCCCCTCCACAATTACTTAATTTTGTAAGATTAACTATGGCACTAATAGGGGTTCTTACGTGTTTATTAATTTATTATATCGGCAGAAAGACATTCAGCATGAAAACAGGCATAATAGCATCCTTATTATTAGCTTATAATCCTCTAATGGTTGCATATAGTAGAAGAGCTATGACAGATTGCCCACTCCTGCTCTTTTTGACGATAAATGTGGTATTAATAATGTTTTTTTATCAAGCTTTTCTTAGGCAAAAATCTTTTAATGTTTTTGTTTTTGCTATATTAATAGGTATAAATACCGCTCTTGCCGCTGGAACAAAGCTGAACGGTGGTCTTACTATGATTATTTTTATAATTTTCTGCATTCTTATGGTTATAACAATTGCTATCCAATATAAAATTTCCGAACGTTCCCACGCAGATAAGATTAAAATGCATAGGGGTATAAAAATAATCACCAGCAGTTTTCTACTTTCGATATTTATTGCGGGAGTTGTTTTTGTGGGTATGAATCCGTATTTATATCGTCAGCCATTAAAGAGAACGATTAAACTGATAGAACACAGAATGTCGGTAGTGCATAATCAACAAAAATATAATCCCAAAGCTACCTTAACTTCATTAAACGAAAAATTTAGTTCTGTTATTAAAAGAACCCTATTGCCGGGGAATTATGTTATTTTAGGAAGCATATTTAAAATACCGATTGACTTCGGCCTTTTTATTTTGGGTTTATTTATACTTCTATATCTTGAAATTAAACATTACATTAAGAATTGTATGATATCTTCAAAAAGTGTTGTTATCTTGTGGTTTATTATAACTTTTTTGGGAATAATTATTTGGATCCCCCTTGATTGGGACAGATATTATCTGCCAATAATCCCATGTATAGTAATGATGGTAGGTTATAGTATAGATAAGATCATTGTCAATGGATGGAGTTTACTAACAAAAAAGAAAATAGTATCAGGGTATTGAGCCTGTAAAAGGCGTAAAAAATAAAAATAGTTGTTTTCACAAATGAAAAATATTATAATCTGATAAATAAATCTCAGAATTGTTCTATGAAGTGGCGTAAAGGTTTTACTCTAATAGAGCTTTTGGTAGTGATTGCAATTATGGGTATATTAAGTGCACTATTACTGCCAGCATTAAGTATAGCCAGGGAACGTGGCAGAAGAGTAGTTTGTTTAAGCAATCTACATCAACTTACCCTCGCTTGGATTCAGTATGCAGACGATAGCAATGGCAATCTTCCATGTGCAGATGTAGGGTATAATCCACCGACTTGGATACAGGTTACTCTTGGTCCCGATGATACTTGCCCCTTAGATTATTCTACATCTACTGAAACCTGGGAAAAAATTATAACAAATGGACAACTATGGCCTTACGTTAATGATTTTAAATTGTATAGATGTTCTAATGGCGAGCCTGGGCATCTGATAACTTATGCAATAGCTGATGAAATGAATGGCGCGCCAACACAAGATGTGGATCCGTCCCGTTTTTTCCCCTACGATGCTACTGCGGCTGCAAAATTCCGAAAAATAGGGCATATCCCAAGCGGAGCCTCGTCTACAAGAATGGTATTTCTTGACGAAGGTGAAGCACGTTGCGGAAGTTGGTCTGTTCTATTTAGCAAAGAGGCGTGGTGGGATCCTCCGCCAATAAGACACGGTAATGGGGGCACCTTTTCTTTTGCGGACGGCCATGCTGAATATTGGAAATGGGGAGACCCCCGTACACTAGAAACTACCTGGGAAGACCATGGTATTGAGCAACTAAATAATCTGGACTTGCGTAGGGTACAGAAAAGTATGTGGGGATGTAATGTAAAGCAGTTACAGGGTTGTACAGGTGGGTTATGTTGCCCATAAAAGCTTTAATTATATATATTAGATTTTAAATTTGAAAGTATGAGAATTACAAAAAGGAAAATAATCTTCTTAATTGGAGGTTTAGTTTTCTGCGTGATTGTAGTATGGGCGTTTTTTATATACAAATCAGATAAATCAATTGGCCAGTTTAAAAATGATGATTGGCAAGTAAGAGAAAAAGCAATGCAAAGTTTGACGGATATGGGAAAACTTGCGACTGGACAACTTATCAAAGCTTTACAAGATGAAGATGCGGATATCAGATGGAGAGCCGCTAAGATACTCGGAGACATAGGGGATAAAAATGCAGTATACCCGCTTATAACAGCACTAAAAGATGAGGATAAGCGAGTCAAATATAGAGCCATAGAAGCCTTGAGTAATATAGGAGATAAAGCCGTAGTGGAATTTATTGATGCGAGTCTAAAAGAAGAAAAAGATTTGGATATGCAGATGAAAATGATGTTGGCAGTGCAGACAATTAAAGAAGAAGATTTTGTAAACTGGCAAAGACAACAATTTATAGAGCGGAACGAATGGGCAGTCCAAAAGTCTCTGCGGCGGCAATTTAAAACAGAACTTGAACAACAAAGGCAGAAATTATTATTAAATCCTGACTGGTTAAAAGCCAGGGAATCCGAAAAGCGAGCAGATTTAATGAACTTGTTACAAGAAAATGAGCAGAAATTATTGAACGAAAGAGAGAATTGTTTAAAGTTACAACAGTGGTTGGAAGAAAACAAAGATAAGATGACATCACAAGAGTTATCGAAAAAACAAAGGGGACTTGAAAGATATAATCAAACATTAATAGAACTAAGTGAATGGATAGAACAACACAGAACTAAGTTTATAATATGGCAATAGAACGAAGATTCATGAAAAATTATAGGATTTTTGTTTATTTTCTTACACTTTTTATTTTTTCTATAATTTCTACAAATAGTAGTGCAAATACAAGTCCAACCTGGCGCAGTTCTTCTTTCGCCGGCAAATTCATAACCGCCATTACTTGGGATAAAGATAACCGTTTTTGGATAGCAGCCGAAGAAGCAGGAGTAACCGTAGTAGATAAAAGGACCGTTAAAACGTTCGACATCCCTTATTGCTATGCAATTAAATGTGATAACAGCGGCCGCGTATGGATTGGAAGTTTAAGGCAGGGTTTGTTTTGCTATGACTATGGCGAAATGAAGAACTACAATACTTCAAACGGCCTGCCGACAAATAGCATATATGCCATAGCTTTTGATAAATACAATACTCCTTACTGCGCTACGGGACCGGGTTTGGCAAAACTAAGCGAAGGCAAATGGGAAATAATATATTTGCCGGATGATTTACCCAAAAGTGAAATCTCCTGTATAAATTTTGATAGGGAAGGTAACCTTTGGGTGGGATTTTTCTTGGGTGGAGTTGCCAAATTTGATGGTATAGATTGGAAACTATACACCTACAAAGACGGGTTAGGTGGATATGAAAGAATAAATGACCTTCTCGTAGCCAGAGATGGAACCGTATGGGTAACAACTTGCTATGGAATTAATATATTAAAGCCTTATGCAAGCCGTTGGGACTATGCTCTAATGTTCCAAACATATTACCCAGCAAACTACTTTCTAAACATGACAGAAGATGATTCAGGTAATATTTTATTTGCTAACCGTCATGAAGCTATCATCAAACGAGGCATTAATGATTCCAATTTAAATAGAATTGTTTCCCAGGAACAATTACCTGACAGTTTTGTTTACTGCATAACTACGGATCAAGACGGTTATATCTGGGCAGGAACTTATGGAGGAGGAATAACAACAAATAATCCATCGTTTAAATTTCCCCGAAGCATAAGTAAAACTCTCATTACCGTAAAAGAACTTCCCTTGGAGAAATTTTCTGAAACACCTTATCAGAAAGAATTGATTTCTAAATCCTATAAACTATTAAAAAGTTCTACGGAAAGAGAAGGCGCATATTATATTGGTGAGGACTGGATTACCCGAGGTGACTGGATAGGGAATTATGGGGAATATGCATGGATTTTGTGTGCTTATTACCATTACTATAAACCGATAGAAGTGGTTTTTGACCTTGTCGGCGGTTCTGATAGATTAGATATCTTTAGTTTTAAACATATTTTTTATCTTCCATATATAGGCGAAAATGCTGATCCGAACGATGGCATAAGAGGTTGGTTGCCATTTCAACAATTTATTGATAACCCAAAGGTTCTTCAAGACCCATTAGGTGGCGGCAGGCGTCACACGGAATGGGATGACCATGCGGAATCCTACGAACGCTTTTTAATGAGAGAAGGCCCCCATATTTATTTAGACCTTGGCATTTCGGAGGAAGGAATCTTTATTGTTTCATTCTATTTTATGAATAAGGATGGGCATGAGGGGGAATGGAATAAGTTTAGGGATTATACCATTTCGGTGAAAAGGATGTCGGATTTAGAATCTGAATTTGAGGAAAACCCTATTTTAGCAAACTGCAGAGTGCATGATTTTAGAGCGGGCGTTTATAAAAGATTTATGCTTAAAGGTCCCGCAAAGTACACTATAAAGTTTGACAAGGAAGAAAGTTATAACACCTGTTTTTCGGGGGTATTTATAGATAAAGTAAAAGAACCGTGAAACTAATGACTACTTGACATTGAGGATTTCGGTGTTATAATAAAAGTGGAAAAAGGAGGTGGGAAAAGATGGATATAGAAAAACTGAAAAAAGCGGTAAAGAAGAATGGGGTGAAGTTACCCAAGAAGGGAATTTACGACGTTTCTGGTGGTGAAGGGTGTATTGCATGGTGTCCTGCGGGTGGATGTTATACAACTTGCACTAGTTGGTCGGCATATGGTTGTTATACGTTCTGGTATAGCTAATCTAATATATCCGTTAAACATCTTTAGTTGTTGAAAAGTTCTATATCAGACTAGGGTTAAGAGAAGGCATGACTTCCTGTGGTATGACCCACAGGAAGTCATGATGTTTATTAGTAAATTAGTGTCAATCTTTAAAAATGATAGAAAAAAAACTCCTTTTAAAAGAAAATACTGTTTTAGGTCTCCACGAAAATATTCGTCTACGTCGAGAAGAAACTAGCATTAGTCTTTATTGGGCGGTGCCACCAGCTGAAGCCAACATATATGGTGGATCAGCTAGTATATATATGCCTTCGGCGACTGCAGTGACACTAGCTTTTTTTGATGGGAAACGTACTTTAAAAGAAATATTCCAAGCGGTTAAGTATATCTGGGGAAATTCACCTCTTACGTTTGATGATTTTTGTAAAGGTTTAGAAAAATTTGTTTTTGTTAAAACTCCCCCCTTTAATTTTAATGTGCCAGTCCTTATTGAAGTTATAAGAGATAAAAAGCAAAAATTTATGCGTTATACTCCAGAGTCCTTTATTATTAAAGGAGATAACTTCAATACCACAGTTCATGTCTCAAAATTTCCTACTACAATAAGTGTCATGCCCTCTATGGAGTGTTTTACCGATTGTGTTTATTGTTATATGTGGCCTCATCCCAAATATTCTCCTATTTCCTTTTCAAGATGGAAAGAATTACTTGAAGAAATGGGGGAATACGAATTATCACAATTAGGTTTTAATGGTGGTGATCCCATGCATTATGCGTATACTATAGATATGTTAGAAATTGCTTCCACTTTCGAGCCTCATCCATATATTTCTGTAGCTACTAAAGCCTACATCTCGCCGGAAATAGCACAGCGTATTGCACGCATCATTAATTTGGAATTCCAGATAAGTTTGGACAGCACCGACCAAAAGATTGCAGACGCGATGACTCAAAGAAAAGGCTATGGAAATAGAGCAATCGAATCTCTTAAAAATCTTGTGAAAGCAGGAATAACACCTGCTGTTAAAGCAGTATTGACTCCCCAAACTATCAAATCTATGTCGCAAACAATATTGGATTTACATAGTTTAGGCGTCCATCCTATCAGAGTTACAAATTATTTCCGATCACCGTCGCGTCACAAAGACGAATTATTTAATAAAGCAGATGAATGCGAAGAGTTTTTGAAAATAGTTAAAGAAATTGAAGCAAAGCATGGTATTGAAGTTCAGTTGCAGGGTAGTCCTCCTGAAGTAATAGGGAAACCATTGCAATTAACCTTTGAGCAGCGTAAAAAGAGGTGGGATAATCGCAGTGGGTGTAGTTTAGGTAAAACCATATTGTATATTTTACCTGATGGCAATTTACTGGGGTGTGAGCAAATTCCACAAAAGCCGGAATATTTCCTTGGCAGTGTTGCTAATAAATCTATATATGAAGTATGGAACTCAGAAGAGTTTAAGGAAAAGACATATGAAATTCCACGCGAGAAATATAAAGGCACTGCCTGTTACAATTGCCCAGAGTTTAAAGAATGTCATTCGGCTTCTGGTAAGGGATACTGTATGCGAGAGTCCTATAAGTTGTGGGGGACAATATATGCTCCAGAACCCAACTGCCCGTATAACGACAAGGAGCTTCCGCGGCAACAGTAAATGTATAATATGGATAGTTTTTCTATCATTATAGATATCTAATGTTCAGATAAGTAACTAATAAAATGGAATATAGATGAAAGTTAATTTGAAAAGTCAAGATATCGATAATAAAAACAAATCTTTAGTAATGCATGTTCTTGAAATTGAAAAACAAGCTTCAGGAAAAGGTTTAATTTCTTCTTTTGATGTTTATTCTCTTATGAAGGTTTTTTACTATACAAGAGATAGGATAAGAGAACGTATAAAAAATAAGGTGTGTATCGTTGATATACTCAAGACAATATATGGAGTAGTTGGAGAAATATTTGAAGTTTCCGGCAAAGAACCATCTCTCCTTATGGTTGAAGGATTAGAGAGAAAGAAATTGGACTGCGATTTAGCGTGTGGGATATACATTTCTATTGCTCGAGAATTGAATCTTCCTATCTATGGTGCTCTTGTCTCTTCTCATGCTATTCTTGTGTGTAAAACTAATCCATTTATATGTTTTGATACCCTTAAGGGCTCTTTCTATGATAAACCCTCTCTGGAATTCAGTAAAATAAATGTTCCATTATCTCTGTCCGATAAACAATTTATGTCTACTTACTATAATACTGTGGGGGTAAGATTTGCTGAGATTGATAGACATAAAGACGCAATTTTCTTTTTTGATAAGGCATTAAAATGTTATCCTCTGGATGCTCGTCTATATTATCATAAAGGGGTTTCTCTCGCCCACTTAGGACATTATAAGAAGGCAGTGAATTTGTGTAAGAGAGCAGTTAATCTAGACTCTTCTGACTGGAAGGCCCGTTTTAATCTGGGGGTTTGTTTGGCGATGTCAGAAGAATACAGAGAAGCAGTTAATTCATATAACTGCGCCCAAAGATTACACCACAAAAGGGATTATCGTATTTATTATCATAGGGCTAATGCTTTATTGCACTTGGGGCAGTTAAATCCAGCAATTAAGGATTATAGGATAGCTTTACGTATATGTCCCTCTGATGAAAGAGTTCGCAGCGATTATGAAACGGCTGTTCGTTATTCTAAAGAACCTTGATGGGATATCTTGTTAAATAACTATTGTTTTAGTTTGTTTTCTGTGAAAATTTATTTCAAAGGGGTAATCTAATAAATTGAATAATAACGAATATACTCGACAAAAGGATAAACCCTTAAATATATTTTTGTTAGTTTTCGAGAGAACGGCAACTGTTCTTAAAGACATTTTTCGTGGTTTCCCTTTATACAGCATATCTGTGGTTTTCCTCACTGCTGTTACCGGTTTTCTCCCTGTTGTTAATCTGTGGATTTCTAAATTGCTTTTAGATAGCGTGGTGGCTTATCTTTCTAAAGGCGGAGGGGCAGAGTTTTTAAAACCGGTTCTTCTGATGTTAGTATTGCAATTAAGCGCAGGGGTAGTTACTCTACTTCTCATGGAGGGCAATTCATACCTCTCGGCAAAGTTATCTCAACTAATTACTTTTGATATTGAGCAAAAAATATATCAGCGTTGCTTATTGATGGATTATAAGTTTTTCGAAATACCGAAGCAGGAAGACAAGCTTTTCCGAGTTCAAAGGCAATCGGCGTTAGCATCCGGCGGTATCTTCTCCACAGTTGTTTCTATAACAAGAAAAATAATAACTATTATTTCCTCAGGTATTGCATTATTCTTTTTTAGTCCTCTTCTATGTCTTATTGCTTTGAGTATCGCTATCCCCAGTTTTATTTTGAATATAAAATTGGCTTTCAAGAATTATGAGATAGTGAAAAAACGTTCTGAACGCGAACGTAAAGATGATTTTCTTGCTTATATATTAGTGCGTAGAAACTATGCGAGGGATAATCTGTTGTTTGCCACGGGAAATTATTTCTATGATATGTGGAAAGGGCTGCGGCAAAAAACACTGTTGGAAAACCTTAAAATACAATTTAGTAGAAATCAGATTAATAGTTTGGCTGGCTTTATAAATCAAGCCGCTAATTTCGGCTCATATATTTACATTGTCTGGGTTACAGCCAAATCAACGGGAAGTATTGGTTCTGTGGTGATGTATGTGGGATTTTTCGCTAATGCCCAGGGACAAATTCAAGGCATTGCTGATGACTTTGCTAATTTGTATCGAAATACTATTTTCTTGAGTGATTATTATGAACTCCAAAAAATTGAACCAGAGATTGAACGAAAAGAAATAGGAGCTCCTATTTCTTTTATTAATTCTATAAAATTCGAAAACGTGTCTTTTCAATATCCTGAATCTCAAAGATATGCCTTACAAGATGCCTCTTTCGAGATTAATTCAAAAGAAAGCGTATGTCTTGTTGGCAGTAACGGGGCGGGAAAATCAACTATTATTAAGTTGCTACTACGTTTATATGAACCTAATTCAGGAAAAATCTTAATTAACGGGAAAAATATTCGGGATTATTCCATAGAAGGGCTGAGAAAAAACTTTGGGGTGCTTATGCAGGATTTTAGTATTTACCCTTTTTCTATAAAGGAGAATATTATTATTGGTGATATCAAGAAAACAGAGAATGAACCAAGACTCTGGGAGTCAATTGATTCTTCCGGCCTTAGGGAAAAAGTGGAATCTTTTCCTAAAAAAGAAAACACTATGTTGGGGAGAATGTTCGGCAGTGGCGAGGATTTATCCGTTGGCGAATGGCAGAGATTAGGATTGGCAAGAGTCTTTTTCCGTGACGCTCCGGTAATTATTTTAGATGAACCTACTGCCGCTCTTGACCCTAAAATGGAATCTCTTATTCTTGAACATTTCCGTCAGATGACTAAAGGTAAATTATCTATTATTGTTTCACACAGGTTTTCCAGTGCGAGAATAGCGGACAGGATAATAGTTGTTGACCAGGGTAAAATTGCAGAAACCGGAACCCATCCGGAATTGCTTAAGAAAGACGGTCTATATGCCCAGTTGTTTAGTATTCAAAAACAGAGATATGTCGGCGACGAACATTGAGATGCGATTTTTAGATGTTGAAACTCTTCCCGAAATACACTTCGCAGGCTTTTGGGTTGTTGAGCAGTTCCTGGGGAGTCCCTTCGCAGGTGATTTCGCCGTCGGAAATAAGATATGCCCTGTCTGTAATTTTTAACGTATCTTTGACATTATGATCGGTAATCAGTATTCCGATGCCCTTGCCTTTTAATGAATTTAGAATGTTCTGTATGTCTTGGATTCCTAAAGGGTCTATACCCGTAAACGGCTCGTCAAGCAGTAAAAAATCAGGAGATATCAGAAGGATTCTTCCGATTTCCACTTTTCTTCTTTCGCCTCCGGAAAGGATATAGGACAAACTGTTTTTAATTCTCCCAAGCCCCATTTCTTCTAATGTCGAGTTTAATTTCTTTGTTTTTTCTCCTTTACTGAACGGCAAAAATTCTAAAATTGCCTTGAAATTTTCTTCTACGGTTAGTTTTCTAAAAACTGAACTGTCCTGAGGAAGATATCCCAATCCTTTTCTTGCCCTTAAATATAGGGGCAAATTCGATATATTTTCGCCGCTTAAGATTACTTCGCCTTCGTCGGGTTTATATAATCCCACCATAATACGAAAAGTTGTGGTCTTTCCCGCGCCGTTGGGTCCCAAAAGCCCGACAATTTCTCCTTTATTTACATTTAAAGATATGTTTTTAACTATCTTTTTTCTGCTTAAGTATTTAATTAAATCTTTGCCTTCCAATTGCATGTTTTTAATTTTAATGGAAATATGTCGAAATAAATTGAAATACTATTGAAATGCATTGCCGTTTTGCTTAATCCATAGCTTCTTAAAATTGCAATATATATCCATTGTATTTCTACCGTATATCTATCGTATTTCTATCTTCTTCATTCCCAGTTCGTATCTCTCCTTTTACTCCTTTGGTAATATTAATAATTTCTTTTTCTGTGTCGAAAACGATTTCTTCTCCTTGAAAAGTAGCTTTGTCCGATGAAATCCAAGCGTTTTGTTTTAAGACAATAAGATTTTTATCGGGATATATTTCTATTATTTCCGCGCCGCCCTTTTGTTTTTCTCTGCTCAATGTGGCATTTTCTTCTGCCAATATTTTTTCTATTTCATCATTGTCGTCAAAAAGCGTGGTCATTTTCAGACAGCGGATTTCCCCTTCATCGTCTTTCATCGTAACATTGCCGGTAAATACGGCTATGCCTGCTTCATATTCCCATTTCATGGAATCTGCCGCAATTTCGCGCTTAGCAGAGAGTTCCTTATCGGCAACAATGTTTTCGGCGAAAATTCCGCAAAATAAATTAATTATCAGAATAATCGCGCTTAAATACGTTATATTTTTTAAATTTAAGATTTTTTTCATTGTCCGATGAACTTCATTGTAACATCTTTCTTAATAGTGATGATATCTCCCGAGGGAGAAAATTCTATGCCTATGCCTTTAATATTCCATCTCTCTGCTTCTATTTCAACATTATCTTCATTACGTATGATTTCCGATACGGAATCCCACAGTAAACTATTGCATTTTATTGTTGAATTTAAATAGCCTATCACTTGGACATTGTTTTCCATATATATTTCGTCCCCGCCTGCTTGCTTCGCATCGAAGCGGGCAGGTTTTTTCTCGCTGGAAGCGGAATTAATAACAGGGACATTTTCTTTTATTAATCCGTCATCGGCTTTTATAGTAAAAGGTTCTCTATTCCCGGGGTAAAATTTTACTTTTACGCCTTTAAGCGTTTTTAAGTTTTCGTCAAATCTTGCCGAATCGGCTTCAAGTTCCCATTTGACGATTTTCCCTTCCATCTTTTTGGCTTTAAAACCTTCGGTTACGGATTGGCAGAAGATTGAAGTTAAGCCGAAAACAAAAATGAATATACAAAAGATGGCTATATGTGTTTTATCCGGTTTTTCCATGTTTTAATTCGGGCTTTACATTCCAGGGGATTGTTCCTATTGAAATGAAATATTTGATGGCTTCTTCCACTCGAATATCAAGCGGTATCACGTCTTTTTCCGGTACGATTATTAAAAAACCGCTCATCGGGGTTGGCGAAGTAGGGATGAACACATTTACGTGCGGCTCTTCCCCGGCTATAAGTCTTTTCCCGATTTTTGCTGTTATGAATCCTATGGAATACAACCCTTGGCGGGGATATTCCACGAGAACAACCTTTTCGAAAATTTTTATTTTTTTTCTGCTTAGGAAGGGCTCAAATATTTTTTTTGCGGTTTCGTATATCCATTTTACCAAGGGAATTCTGCGTATGATTCGTTCCGCGAATTTAAGGAGTTTTTTCCCGATGACATTCCTTGCGGTTATGCCTATAAAAGTAATTCCGATAACGCTTAATACTATTACGAATATAGACCATAAAAATTTCGGGAAAGCAGATGCATCTTTAGGCAGAAATATTAAAGAGAACGTAATGATTTTAGATATGAAAAACCATATGACCCATAATGTAATAAAGACAGGCAAAACTACAAACAATCCCGTTAGGAAGTTTTTCCTTATCTCTGTGGCTATAGTTCGTTCTACCTTATCCATTTGCTGTTTCCTCAGGCCGCGTTTGTTTTAATAATTTCAGTATTTTCTCCTGTTTATCCCACATCTTTTTTTTTGATTTCGGGTCGTAATCGGTTTCTCCCAAAAGATGCAAAGTCCCGTGGGCTACCAGCCTTGCGAGTTCATCCTCCAGTTTTTCATTGTATGTTTTAGCCTGTTTTTCGGCTTGAGTGAATGAAATGACTATATCTCCTAAATATGCACAGTCTTTCTCTTCGGCGGGAAAAGCCAATACATCGGTAGGATAGTCTATATGCCTAAATTTTTTGTTTAGCGCTCTGATTTGCGGCTCGTCCGTTACGAGAATGCTGCAGGATTTTTTGTGTCTTTTCATAAACGATAAGGTTTTTTTAAAAGTTTCAAATATTATTTCCCGATGTTTTTCAATCTTTTTCTTTTTTTTCGATTGGATGATTAGTTCCATTTTTATTTTCGTGCGTTTCGGCGGTTTGTTCGTTGTTCGGATATTTAATTCTGCTGTGGAAACTTCCCGTAAGAGTTTGCACGAAACTTTTTTGGATTAAATGTAAGTCTTTGAAGTTAAGTTGCGACTCATCGAGTTGTCTATCGGTAAGTTTTTCTTTGGCTAAATTTTCCACCATGTTTCTTATTCTTGCGGGAGAAGGGTCTTCAAGTGTGCGCGAAGCTGCTTCCACCGTATCCGCCAACATTACTATTGCCGCTTCTTTGCTTTGAGGCGTCGGTCCGGGATAGCGGAAAGACTCTTCCTCGATTTCGCTGGCTGTATCTTTTTTTAATGCTTCCTGATAGAAGAAAGACGTTAATGTCGTTCCGTGATGCTGCCTTATAATATCTTTTATTTCCTTGGGAAGCTTATATTTTGCCGCCAGCTGAACGCCTTCTTTTACATGTGAAACGAGGATCAGCCGGGAGAGCGCAGGGTTTACTTTTTCGTGTTTGCTTTTTGCGTTTATGGTTAAATTCTCTACGAAATAAGGGGGATTTTTGATTTTCCCTATATCGTGATAATAAGCGCCTACTTTTGCAAGCAGTGAATTCGCGCCTATTTGCTCTGCGGCGGCTTCAGCCAAATTTCCCACCATTAGGCATGACTGGTAAGTTCCGGCAGCTTTTTCTTTTAATTTCACTAAGAGAGGATGATTTAATTGAGATAGTTCCAAAAGTTTAACGTAGTTTAATTTTCCGAACAGGTTTTCTATGAACGGCAATATTTCCAAAGCCAAAAACGCCGAAACCAAGGCGCTGCCCATCCCGAACGAACTTTGTATTAAAATGATTTTGGTGTCCCATCCCTGTAGAATGCCCCAACTTGTTATGAAAACCGCTCCCATGATTCCCGAAGCAAACCCGATTTTGAACAAATCGAGGCGTTTATGTATGAAAGGCATGCTCAAGGAAGCCAATCCCCCCATAATGATGAAGGTGAAAACTATATCTATGCTGAAATTTGATATGAATCCTATTAATCCGCCCAAGATTATTACGCAGGAAAGCGCTTCGCGTCCGCCGATAAAAGAAGCAAGGATCATTCCCGTTAAAGTCGCAGGAATGCTATATCGAGAAATATCTATGTTTAGAATTCCGTGGGCAAGTAAAAGAGTGCCGAGATTTATTAAACAAAAGATTAAAAATTTTCGCGGCTGGGTAATTACGGAGGAATTATACCTGGAAAGGTAAAATAACATTATAAACAAGAAAATAAATATACATAAAGCTATCCCGGTGATTTTGAAAAGGTTATCTTCAAAATTATGTAATAAGTTTAAGGATTTAAGGACAAGCAGGAGAGTGGATATATAAAAAACAATGCCTATCAGCCATGAATTAACCCTACGTATGAATTCCAGAAGTTTTCTGAAATATTTGAGTTTTTTCTTTACAGCGATGTAAATTTTTCTTCCTATTCCGCTTTGAGGACGAGGAACCTTATTTTCAATCTTATTTATTGTTTTTTCTTTTTTCATAAGCTCTTATAATTTCTTGCACTAATTTGTGTCTAACAACATCTTTTTCCGTAAAATAAACAAATTCAATGCCTTTAATGTCTTTAAGAATGTGTTGGACTTCTATAAGGCCCGAAGCTGTGCTTCCCGGTAAATCAATCTGTGTTATGTCTCCCGTAACTATGACTTTGGAACCGAATCCTAATCGCGTTAAAAACATTTTCATTTGTTCCGTAGTGGAATTCTGCGCCTCGTCAAGAACGATGAAAGAATCATTGAAGGTTCTCCCCCTCATATAAGCAAGCGGCGCTATCTCGATTATATTTCTTTGCAAATACTGATGCAATCTTTCAACTTCCAGCATTTCATATAAGGCGTCATAAAGCGGGCGAAGGTACGGATTTATTTTTTCCTGCAGATCGCCAGGTAAAAAGCCTAATTTTTCTCCCGCCTCTACGGCGGGACGCACCAGAATTACTCTGTCCGTTTTTTTTGTTATCAGATGATGTGTGGCCATAGCCATCGCAAGATAAGTTTTTCCCGTTCCGGCCGGGCCTATCGAGAAAACTATTTCATTTTCTTTAATTGCTTCTACATATTTTTTTTGGGCGGGATTTTTGGGAACGATATGTTTCTTGCCTGCCCCATAAGTGAATAAATTCCCTCCGGCAACATCTATGCCGTCTTTTAAAGACTCCTCAAATTCCGAACCGACTTTATTCCTATTGAGCGCAAAAAGAATATCATCCTGCGTCAGACCACCGATATTTTTAGATAGTATTAAAAGTTTTCCTATGAACTTTTTTGCTTTTAGGACGTCTGTCTGTTTTCCTTTTAAAGCAACATCGGTGCCTCTTCCTATGACGGTCATATTGAACTCTTTTTCTAAAAGGCGCAGTATTTCGTCGTTTCTTCCGAAAAGTTTTACTATCTGTTCTTTATCAGTAAAAGAGATTTTTTGGGTGACTGTTTTAACCATGTATTAGTGAGATATTAGAAAACGCTCAAAGAGAAGTCAAGGCACCGATATAAGGATGAGTTATAGATATTTTACCACTAAATCGCCGATTTCGGAGGTGGAATAGCCCATTTTACCCGCGGCCAAAGATTTTATCTGCCCGCGGACGATTTTAATTACCGATGCTTCTATCGCTTTGGCGGCTTTAGTTTCCCCCAAAAATTCCAGCATCATCGCCCCGGCGCAAATAGCCGCCAAAGGGTTTATGACGTTTTTGCCCGTATATTTCGGCGCGGACCCGCCGATAGGTTCAAACATGGAAACGCCCTTCGGATTTATATTGCCGCCGGCGGCGATTCCCATCCCGCCCTGAATCATGGCCCCCAAGTCGGTTATTATATCTCCGAACATATTGTCCGTAACGATAACATCGAACCATTCGGGGTTTTTAACGAACCACATTGTTGTAGCATCAACATGGGCATAATCGGTTTTGATATCCGGATATTCTTTTGCCACATCATTGAAAGCCCTCTGCCATAAGTCCCACGCAAAAGTCAAAACATTGGTTTTGCCGCAAAGCGTAAGTTTTTTTGCTTTATTACGTTTTCTTGTAAGTTCGAAAGCATATCTGATGCAGCGCTCCACGCCTTTTCTTGTGTTGTGTGAAATTTGTATAGCAACCTCGTCCTTGGTGTCCTTTTTTTGGAATTCGCCCATGCTTTTATAAAGTCCCTCTGAATTTTCTCTTACCACTACGAAATCTATGTCTTCCGGTTTTTTGTCTTTTAAAGGGCAAAAATCCGCATTATAAAGTTTCACCGGGCGCAGATTTATGTACTGGTCCAAAGAAAACCTTAAATTTAAAAGAATTCCTGTTTCCAATATTCCCGGATTTACGTCGGGATGGCCTATTGCGCCCAAATAGATTGCAGAATATTGTTTCAATTCTTCGATATCTGCTTTATCCAAGATTTTCCCGGTTTTTAAATATCTTTCCCCGCCGAAATCGAACATTTTTGATTCATATGCGAAAGCAAACTTTTTGCTTGCTGCTTCTAATACTTTCATCCCTTCTCTTATTACTTCGGGGCCTGTTCCGTCACCCGGAATAACAGCGATCTTATATTTTTTCATATAATTTCCCTTGATTTGAGGGTGATATTATGAGGGAAAACGCCCTTCTAGTCAAGTTAGTTATTTTACCCCTTTTATGTTACCAAAATTACAAGAGTACGAAATCCCCCCTTGATTTCGAGTGAAATCAAGGGGGGATGAAGAATAAATACTTTTTAGTCAACCCCGTTAGAGATAAGAAGTGCCCCTGTCGAATGTTCTTAAGAAATGCCATTAGTTGTTATGAAACTACAAACAAGTGGTCCTTCTGACGGTCGCCGTTGGGCGACCTATCTCTAACGGGGTCAACCCCGCACCAGAACAAGTTCGGTGCGGGGGGGCAAGGGTCTTTAGCCTTTTTCTCTCTACTTTCTACTTGCCCCGAACCCTATGTGCCGTGCCCCGTACTCTATGTAGTTCGGGGGTTTGGGGCTCGCTACTGAGTTGAACATTATGTTAGAATTGGCGCATTATGGATGATATAACAGGGAAACTAACAAGTTTTAAGGATAAGTTGAAGGATATATGGAGGCTTCTTTGACTTAGGGAATAAAGAGAAGGAAATCGGCAAGTTGGGCGCGGAGATTGAGAAGGATGGTTTTTGGCAGAATGTACAGCGCGCAAAAGAGGTGATGAAAAAACTTGATCTTTTAAAAGAAGAACAAATCAAGTGGAATAAACTGCATAAAGAAATCGAGGATGCGCATCTTTTATACCAATTGGCGCAGGAAGAAGGAAATAATGAGGCTATACAGGAAGTTTTAGCCGGTCTTTCTAAGATAGAAAAAGAGATAGAAAAATGGGATATGGAAATTTTACTAGCCGATCCCAACGATAAAAAAGGCTGTTTCATTACGATAAAACCCGGTGCGGGGGGAACGGAGTCTTGTGATTGGGCGCAGATGCTTTTACGTATGTATGTCAGGTGGGCTGAACGAAACGACATGAGCGCGGAGGTTGTGGATGTTAGCCCGGGCGATGAAGCGGGAATCAAGTATGCAAGTCTGCTGTTTCCGAAAGAATTATCTTACGGTTATTTGAAAAGCGAGAAAGGAATACATAGGTTGGTGAGAATTTCTCCTTTTGATTCCGCAAGAAGACGACACACTTCTTTTGCTTCCGTAGAGGTTATGCCTAAAGTTGAAGAACTGGAAGTAGAGGTTAATGATTCCGATTTGAAGGTTGATACGTTTCGCTCTTCCGGCCCGGGCGGGCAGCATGTAAATAAAACCGATTCCGCGGTCAGAATAACGCATCTTCCGACGGGCATAGTTGCCAGTGTACAATCCGAGAAATCCCAGCATCAGAATAAAAGTATTGCCATGGAAATGTTGAAATCGCGGCTTTATCAGCATTTTCAGGCGCTCGAAAAAGCAAAGCAGAAAAAATTGGCCGGCGAGAAAAAGGATATAGAGTGGGGCAATCAGATACGAAGTTATGTCCTTTATCCTTATACTCTGGTAAAAGACCATCGCACGGGCACCGAACAGGCGAATGCCGAAGAAGTTTTAGACGGGAACATAGACCCTTTTATTTTTGATTATCTTAGGGGGAAGAAAATTAAATAATGATTACGCAGATTTCTGAAAAAGATTACACAGATTATATAAAAATAAATTCTAAAAGATTGAAAAAAGATATAATTTTAAAAGCCGTATCGGTGCTGAAAAAAGGCGGAGTAATCGCGTTGCCTACCGAAACGGTTTATGGCTTGGTTGGATGCTTGTTTTCTAAAAAGGCAATCGAAAAAATATATAAAATTAAAGGCAGGAATTTTTCCAAACCCTTGTCCGTTTTTGTTCCCGATATAGACAAGATAAGTTTATATGTTGAAGAGTTCCCGGATTTTGCGTATAAGTTGATGAAAGAGTTCTGTCCGGGGCCTTTAACAGTGGTATTTAGAAAAAAAGTCGGATTGGATGTGCCGTTTAAAACTCAAACATTAGGATTTAGGGTCCCGGACCATCCCGTGCCGCTTGCTTTAGTTAGGGAATACGGTCCGTTGGCTTCGACAAGCGCCAATATTTCCGGCAGGGAAGAGGCTTTAAGCGCGGAAGAAGTTAAAAAATACTTTGACGAGAGAATAAATCTCGTTCTAGACGGCGGCCAGACAATTTTGCAAACTCCTTCCACGGTGGTTGACTGCACCGGCAATTCGCCTAAAATAATAAGAGAAGGTAAAATAACAAAAGAAGATATAGGAAAAGTCATAGGGAAATAGATCCCCCCTAGTTTTCTTTAGAAAACTAACAGGGGGGACTTCGCACTCCCGTAGGGAGTGCTTCGGGAGGATAAAAATGGATGGAGGTATTCCAATAGCTCTGGGAAGCGACCACGCCGCTTTCCAGTTGAAGGAATTCATAAAAAAGGAATTATCGAATAGAGAATATAATGTGTATGATTTCGGTGTATTTTCCGAGGATTCGGCAGACTATCCTGTTCAGGCAAAATTGGTAAGTATTGCCGTCGCAAAAGGGG
>Ga0272442_10004202_pt1 | contig 19831 bp, 20 predicted proteins | sample SSMForm2O_FD_200262 | JGI IMG/M metagenome (GOLD analysis project Ga0272442, IMG submission 200262) | Marine sediment archaeal communities from Little Sippewissett salt marsh, Falmouth, MA, United States - SSM-Form-2O | ecosystem: Environmental > Aquatic > Marine > Wetlands > Sediment ... | reverse complement strand
AATACCCGACAACCTCCTCAAAAGCCTCCAGGTCAAGCCCCGTGTCATAGGGAGTGTTCTTGAGGGCTGCCACGACAGTTTCTGTCGGGGGCTGGGAAGTGCCCCATGCAAGGGGAGAGATTGCGGTGTCCAGGATGTCCACTCCTGCTTCACAGGCTGCCATATAGCTCATGGGAGCCATTCCCGAGGTACAGTGGCAGTGCAGGGATATGGGTATGGAGACCTCCTTTTTCATGGCACCGATAATGCTTGTAGCCTCACTGGGGGCAAGCAGCCCGGCCATGTCCTTGATACAGAGGGAATCACACTCGAGTTCTTCGAGCTGTTTTGCCAGTTCCACATATTTCTCCACGGTGTGCACCGGACTTATGGTGTAGCAGACCGTGCCCTGTACATGGGCTCCGAGGCCCTTGGCCACATTGATCGAGAGTTCCATATTCCGGATGTCGTTGACAGCATCAAAGACCCGGAAAATGTCAATGCCGTTTTGATAAGCTTTTGTAACGAATTTTTCAACAACGTCATCCGAGTAGTGCCGGTACCCGACCAGGTTCTGCCCCCGAAGAAGCATCTGGGCATAGGTATTGTCCATTTTCTTCTTGATTTCCCGAAGGCGGTGCCATGGATCTTCATTCAGGTATCGGATACAACTGTCAAAGGTGGCACCTCCCCACATCTCAAGGGAGAAATACCCTACCTGGTCCAGATGTTCGACCACTTCGAGCATGTCCCGCGTCCGCATCCTGGTGGCCAGGAGGGACTGGTGTGCATCCCGGAGGACGGTTTCAGTAATTTTTACACTCATGGATGAACCTCTTTAAGATTGAACCGAAACAACGCCATATGTCATTTCAGTGGGGTTTTCCGGAGCAAACAGGAATCTCCGGAATTGATAGTAATTTGCAATTTATTCACCGTTATTTGAAGATCAAGGTTTTAATTGCAGTATTATCATAATTTTAATGTTTTAATTTCGATTATATGGTAACTCGAATATTATCCGGCGGATCCGGACCGCAGTGCGTCTCATTGGAACAGATTCTCATTGGAACAGATTCTCATTGGAACAGGCCTCTGTTGCAAGTCTTTGTTCAGTGGATTCTATTCACGGAATTTCTCATTACAACGAATTCCGGGTTCAATGGAGTCCAGCTTAACACTGTTATAGTTGAGTTCGATCGCAGTTAATTCAAATTAATTACAGTTCTTAAGACAGGTTTTGGAATAAATAGAGCATAATCGCTCATTTATAAAGACAATCTAGAAAATCGATATTTGCAGGTATCGCCCTTAACATAACCCACAAAACTCGATAAATATTTGCGTTGTTCAGAAATATTGTATATTACTATTGTTAACAAGTAATATACCTTTCGCTGTCGTTGACATTAAAAAATAAACAGAAGTCTCAGGAGGTTGATACCGATTACGAAAAAAGACTTGTTGATTTGTTAACAAAGAAGCCTGTTAACGCAATAGCCTGAAAGCCCTGAAGATTTGAAGAATAAGAAGAGAAGGACATAAAAAAGTAAAGAGGATTTGCAAGGGTTTGCAATCCCTCTGTTTAGTGAATTACGTGACCTGCAGAGAAATAAACCAGAGGGGAAATAAACCAGCAAGTAAGTATACAAGCAGGCAAGTGGGCCGAAAAAATGGCTAAAAATTATAATTATTTACACAGGAATTTCTTACCCACAAAATACCACTGATCAAACACGCCATCAGCATCCGTGTTGTCCACGATTTCTCCTTCGACCCCCACCCTCCTAAGGGCTTCTGCCAGGATTTCAATTTCGGGCCTGCTTTTTACGGTGAAAAGCAAAAGCCCGCCTTCACTTACCACTTTTGCGGCTTCGTTCACGATTCTTATCCAGAGGTCCTTATTAAACTCATAGACCAGGCCCAGCATGAAACCCATAACGACATCGAAACTCCCGGGCTCAAAATGCCTGGAAAGCTGCATCGCATCCATAACAAGGGTTTTTTTCGGGTTAAGAACCCCGTGCTCAAGCCCCTGGCAGACCGTGCATTTGTTAAGCTCGACTGCAATGGGATCCAGGCCCAGCCTATAGAGGGCAAGTGTGGACATCCCGTTCCCACAGCAAATTTCAAGTACCCTGCCTTCGAGCGAGAAACCCTTTTTTTCCAGGTCCTGAAAAATCTCCGAGACCCTATTTATCCTCCGTTCGGAAAAAACACTACCGTAGGACTCGGGTCTTGTGCTGCATTCCGAGCAGAGGTTTCTGTTTACGAGCATGAGAGAGTAATATTCGTTTACTGCGTCCCTCCAGGATTCGGAAGAAACTTCAACTTCCCTTTCAGGAGGATTGAGAGAAAGAATGGACCCGGCAAGGGCTTCAAACTCCTCTTTTTGAGATTTCACCGCAAGGGCTCCCGTAAATACCGACCAGAAATCCACAGGAACGTCCTCATCCCCGGGGTTGAAGAGCAAGACCCCCAGCGTCTCCTCCCCATCCCGGACCCTGAGAAGCGGGACCTTCTGGCATTCCAGGAAAGCCCGAACCCCTTCCAAGAAATGGAGGGTAGATCCGATATTCCGCTGGGAAGCATAGCTTTCTTCAACAAAATAAATCTCTTCATCGATGTCAAGAAGTTCCTGTAAAAGCATGTTTGATTAGATTCGGATAATGTAATATCAAGATTTCGAAAAGAGGAACGACTACATAATGACGGTACATATTCAAGGATTTTCAGGATATTCAAGGATTTTCAGGATATTCAAGGATTTTCAGGATATTCAAGGATTTTCAGGATATTCAAGGATTTTCAGGATATTCAAGGATTTTCAGGACATTCAAAGATTTTCAGGACATGTTTTACAGAAGACATTTTACAGAAAATGTAAAGCTTAATTTCCCAAATACCCAGGAATTTTGTCCATAGAGGAGTCTCCCACTGTCTTCTGCTTGCGAAAAAATAAAGAAGTAACTTATTTAGTTCCAAAAAAATGCATATAAGAAGTTCTAAGAAAAGAAAAAACCTTCTAGAAATAGTTGAAAGGCAACAAAGAAATTGAAGAGCCTGAAGAAGTAAATAGAGGGATAAAAAGGCATAAAAAGAAGAAAAAGCTCTAAAAAATACCCCGATATAAGCAAAAGTATATAAGGACCTAATTACAAAATCAAAGGTTGAAAAGGATTAATATTACTAATTGAAGATAATCGGAGGATAATATGGCTAAAGTTATACCATTTGCACCAATAGAACGCTTAATAAGGACTGCAGGCGCTCAGAGAGTCAGTGAAAGTGCAGGAATGGCCCTTACGGAGATTCTGGAAGATTACGGACTTGAGATATCCAGAGAAGCCATAAAACTTGCAGAACATGCAGGTAGAAAAACCGTAAAGGCTGAAGACATAAAATTAGCAAAAGAAATGCTGTAAATGCTTAAAAAATACTGTAAAGTTCTATGAAATATCACAGAACACTTTAAGCTCAGGCAATTTCAGAATCAAAAGTTATAAATTGAAAATCAGGAAATCTGAAAATTAGAAAACGAAATGCTGAAAACAGCATTTCCCTATTTTTCCATCTGCCGATTTCTGCTTATGCAGCTGCGGATTCCACTTCAACCACAGTGAGGGATTCCAAAGGACAGATTTTTGAACATGCTCCACAGCGGACACAGAACTCGTCGTCAATAACAGCCTTTCCGTCAATAATCCTGAGGGCGAGGTCAGCGGTATCGGGGTCAAAATCATCGCTTTTCATCAGCTTTGCGTTTACAGGGCAGACGGAATAACAAATCCCGCACCCAATACACTTTTCGGACTGAACTATTTTCTTGTTTTTCTTATCTGCCTTTGCCATTACAATCACCTCTAAAATTCCAAACGATTTCCGGATAGGGGGTAAAATATACCGTAGAATGTTATATAAGCAAGAATTAAAGCTTAAAATAAAACCAAATTTATATTTGTTCTGTTGATGATATATTTGACATTGTTAAGGTATATGAAGATTTCGAACATTCGTGCAGAAGAAGGAAAAAGTAGTATTGAGAGCCCCCATCGTGAAGGAGAGGAAGGGAAGAACAGGAAAAGAATAGGGAATGGAAAGAAAAGATAGAAGGAAAGGGAAAGGAAACGATAGGGAAGTAGAAGGAAGGAAAGGGAATTAAAGGGAAGGAAAAGGGAGGAAAAGGGAGGAAATGGAAAAAAGCACTTTTAAGGAAAAGAGTGAAACCGGAAAAGTGTTACCCCGAAAGCCCGCTGAAAAGCAGGTCAGCGAGTCCGATACCCATCATCGTAAGAGTGGTTACGACTATTCCCGCAATCATGACCCCTGCAGCGATTGCCGGCAAAGCGTGCTTGAACTTGATCCCGAAGACAAAAGCTGCCGCACAGCCTGTCCAGGCCCCGGTTACCGGCAGGGGGACAGCTACGAAGAGGGTCAGGGCAAGGGTCCCGTATTTTTCAAATCGTTCAGTATGGTTGCGGCGGGTCCTTTCGAAGAGCCAGGAAAAAAAGAGGTCAAAAATTCTGAAACGCCTGAGGAAGTCCGAAACCGGTTCAAGAAAGAGCAGGATAGGAACTACCGGGAGCAGGTTGCCAATCACCGAGAAAAAATAAGCGGGTAATGGCCCCATTCCATAGATACCCATTGCAACCGGAATTGCACCTCTCAGTTCGGAAATAGGGAGCGCAGCTATGACCATGGTTGCACACCAGTCGGGCACGGCCCGAAGCATTTCTACTAACGCTGCTTCTACAGACATTTTCACCTGCAATGATTAAAGGATAACTTATCTCAGACTTCCGTCAAGCTTATATTTCCTGCTTTCAGGTTTAAAACTTATTTCCCTATTCAAGCCAGTTTTCCTGCTTTCAAGTTCATATTCCCATCTTCCGGCTTATTCTCCGGAAAGCGCGAAATGTGCGAGCAGGGCTTCCAGCTGGATCTTTTCGCTGGCCCCTTCCGTGAGCCTGAAATCGATTTCTCCAAGGATGTCCACAAGATCGATAATGCGCCTTTCCGATAGCCCGAGGTCCAGCATATCACGGTTATCCAGGCCGGAAATTACCCTGTAAATCTGCCCTACTATATCTTCTCCGGAAAGCCCTTCCTCACAAAGCAGCCTATCAAGTTCCTTCTTGGCAGCCTTGAAGTTTCCAAGAAGGGCGGTTTCGATCAGTGCCTTGATCTCCTCCGGGTTTGCTGTTGCCGTGGTCCTGTAGATGGTCTCCCTGGAAATAGGCTGGTCCCGGTCGATGAAAGCTGCCGCCTGTAGAGAGTTTACGGCTTTTCTCATATCCCCCTGGGCCACATAGACAAGGGCTTCATACCCGTCTTCGGTGATGGAAAGCTCCTGTTCTTCCGCAATGAACTCCAGGCGCTTCCGGATAGACTCGTCCGAGAGCCTCCTGAACCTGTAGACAGCACAGCGGGACTGGATGGGTTCGATGATCTTGGAAGAGTAGTTGCAGGAAAGGATGAAACGGCAGTTGTTGCTGAAGCGCTCCATGGTCCGACGCAGGGCAGACTGGGCGTCCGAGGTAAGGGCGTCGGCTTCATCCAGGAAGATTATCTTGAATTGGGACCCGCCTATTGGTGCGGTTTTTGCAAAGTTTTTAATTTTGTTCCTGACAACGTCAATCCCCCTTTCATCCGAGGCATTGAGTTCGGTAAAGTTTTCACGCCATAAATCTTCCCCGAAAATTTCCCTGGCAATGGAAACCGCAGAAGCTGTCTTTCCCACTCCGGGTGGCCCGGAAAAGAGGAGATGGGGAAGGTTTTTCGTTGCCACGTAGGACTTCAGGCGCTCGATGGTCTCGTCCTGCCCGGCAACCTGGTCCAGCCTTACGGGCCTGTATTTTTCAATCCAGATCTCTTCTTTAATCGTAAAGTCCTCCATTAATGCTTGCACCATAATTGGAGAAGGTAATATTTAACCTTTCGAATGTTTGGAAATTGCAGTCGATGTCGCAAACGAAAACTAAGCAAGGTTATCAGGCTATACCTGCAGCAGGATTGTATACTCCAGTGCCGATTAGATATATATGGATAACCTTGCATAAATTACATTGTAAACATTATATGCATCTTAAACTTGCATGAGGAATCGAAAATGGACGAACTAACCGAAGCTCTCAAAGAAATGGCCCTGACCCTTGGAGCCTTCAAAGCGGGAATCGCAACAACTGAAACACTTGCGGGAGGTCCCCCTTCTGCAGACCTGACCTATGTGCTGCCTGAAGCAAAATAATTCAGCAGAAGCTTGCGAATGTATTTTTGTGCAAATGACGACTTGAATTAGAGAGAGGAATCTATTAGAGATGAGAGGAATTTAACTCCCCGAAAAAACAACCGTAAAGAGGTTTTCATATGCCCGTACTGAGTATTATCGCCTGCAGGATGTTTGAGGATGAGCTTGCCCATGTCCTTTCTAGTGATAGGGAAATGGAACAGTTGATTGTGGCGGAAGGCAGGGATAGTTACGGGTTGCTCCGGAAACTAAAGTCCGGAAACTGCCTGCCCCGAACAGCACCCCTGGACAGGGTCCCCCTTCTACTGGGAAACGGGCACGTATCCGGCTCTGGCTTCATGAAGCTTACAAACCCCCTGCTTATGCTTCCTTTTTTCAGGAAAATTCATGAGAAGATGAAGCTCAAAGCGGCTCAAAGGGTGACAGTGGTCGTAAACCCGCTCAGGCTGGGGCTTCATGACGATTTTGATCTCCTTAAGTTTGAAGTCTACGGAAAGATCAGGGAGATGGCAGCGTTTTCGGATGGAATTCTCATATTTTACTGCAGATGTGGGGAAGCCCTGGAGAGCCTGGAAGAAGACTTTTCGGGATTTGAGTGCCCCCTTTACTACCTGAAAGACGGAAACGGGGAAGTTGTGGCAGACTGTATAAGCGCCGCCCTCGGGGGAAACGCCGCCTACGACGAAACCATGTACGCCTGCAGGGGGACTGGAGCTCTCTACTTCACACCCATGTGGGCTTCGACCTGGAAAGAGATGGGAGAAGAAAGGAGAAAATCCCTTAATTATGATGACAGTTACCTGAAGGATGCGAGATACTCACGGGTTGTAAAACTCGATACCGGCCTTTCATATGACCCTGATTTCCATAAAAATATCAGTGAGTTTGCCCGAAATTTCAACATGGAAATTGTAGAAATAAAAGGAAGTGTAGAACTTGCAGAGGAGTCCTACAGGACCGCCAAAAAAGGTGTTATCCAGCATACTCAGGAATGATTTCCCAAAAAGATGGCTTTGTTGAAATGTTTCCTTTAGCCCCGATAAGGGCTTTTTCCGAAAATTAAGTAAGGGCTCCGCCAGTCTGTCTGGGGGCTCACTTCAAATTACCACAACTTACAAAACCAACCGGGAGTAACAGTCCACGATCGTCTTCAAGACCTGGTACCCTTTGTCGCTTATAACATAGTCTCCCCTTTCGTTCCGCTGCAAAACCATGTCCGAATCCTGCAGTTTCCTGAGGTGGAAAAGCAGGTTTCCGCCGCGAAGCCCGGTCATTTTTGAAAGTTCGGAGAAGCTTCTGGCCTGCGTAGCCACTGCCTGCATGATCATAAACCGGTGCTTATTCGTGATGGGTTCAAGGACTGATTCGACCACAACATCTGCAGAAACTTCCGAAATCGGGAGTACGTCTCCCCCTTCACCCGCATATATGCCCAGGGAACGCATAAGGTCTATCTGTTTTTCGAGCAGCCGGGTGACTTCCGAAGTACACTGGCTGCAGTGCTCATAAGGAAGATTTTCCTTAATTTTTACCAGGTTATCCCTGAAAGAATTTACCACCGAATCAGCAACTGAACCCGATTTTATGCACTCTGCCGATTTCTCCAGAAATTCAATGAAAGCAAGAGAACAGCGGGAATTCATCGGGCAGTCTTTGACCATTTCTCTGCTCAAAGAAGTTTTTGCGTCAGCAACCTCTTTCTGGAAGAATACTTCCGAGTATCTGTCTCTAAGCCCTTCAAGTAGCGAATCCGTATGTTCCTGATTTGAACTTTGTATGAAGTGGTTTAATTGACCGCTCAGCTTTGAGACTTCTTCTTTTAACTCCCGGAGCTCCGAAGAGTCCACCACAATGGAACCTGACATATCCATACACCTTTTTTGAGAATTTCAAAATCAAGATATGACTATATTAGATTAACAATTAAGTATAGTAGAATTACCTAATAATGCTTTCTGTCCTTTTAAATCAATGCAAAAAATGTTAAGAGAGTTAGAAGGCAGCAATAGAAAAGCGGTAGAAAAAAAATAAAGAGAATGAGAAAACAGCAATAGAAAAGCAGCAGAACAGGAAAATAAGAAGTCAGAGAAAGATAGAAAATCAAGGAAGCTAAATCAAGGAAGCTAAATCAAGGAAGCTAAATCAAAAAAAACTCCTTATAGAGAGTAAATCAAAAAAGAGAAAAGAAGGGGAATTGTCCCTGGAAAAGGACAATTCGAATTCTCAGGTTAAATCTGTTTATCTTTATTCGCCGTAGGCAAAGTCGTAAGCGATCTTCCCAATGATAGGGATCATGAACTTTGAACCTGTGTAGGCAATGTACGTCATAATCAGGATGAGTAGCATCGCTGCCATTCCAGCGCCGTCTGCAAGGAACCAGCCTATACCCTTGATCCAGGCCATCAGGAATATCAACAGGGCAATCGGCATAAAGAGCAGGACCGACTGCATGGCATGGAAGCGGACGAACTTGTTCTTGCGCTCAAGGAGCAGGAAGACCAGACCGGAAACCCAGCCGACGGGGTAACAGAGGGCTGCCACGATATTTTCAGGCAGGCCAATGAAAGTCTTGTAAGACATATTTTCCACCTCTTGTTATATTTTCAAAGCCAGAAGAGAAAATCGGGCCGGGATTACCGGACCTCGATTATTCCCTGCGGACAGACCGCGGCACATGCGCCACAGCCGGTACACTTTTCCTGGTCGATTTCGGCCAGGAAGTTCGTGACCTTGATAGCCCCTTCCGGGCATTCCTTTTCACATTTTTTACAGCCGATACAACCGTTTTCACAGACCGACTTTACGACCTTACCCTTATCGTGGGAGCGGCAGAGCACATGAACTTTTTCCGACTCCTTGGCAAAGGTGAGGATTTCGTTCGGACAGGCTGCGATACAGTTCCCACAACTTGTACAGAGGTTCTTGTTCACATGCGGGAAGCCATCTTCTCCCATTGACAGGGCATCGAACTGGCAGGCACGGACACAGGTCCCGAGCCCCATGCAACCGTAGGTACAGCCCTTCCTGGAGTCACAGAGCATCAGGGCAGCCTTACAGCCGTCCACACCTTCATAATCATAGAGGGTTACACAGCTTTTTCCACCGTTACAGCGGACGAAGGGGTATTCGGGTTCTGATTCCGAAACTTCCTGACCCAGGAGTGCTCCTATTGCTTTTGCAGTATCAAAACCGCCCACGGGACAGCTGTTTACCGGAGCTCCATTCTCAACGATCGCTTCTGCACAGGAAGCACAGCCTGCATATCCGCAACCGCCGCAGTTTGCTCCGGGCAGGAGTTCCGCAACCTCATCAATGAGGGGATTGGAATCGACTTTGAATACCTTTGAAGCAATGATCAGCATTACGCCGACCGCAAGCCCGAGACCCGCCAGAACTGCTACGGAGTTTATAAGTACTCCATCACTCAAGCGGAATCACCCCGAAGAAGTTGACGAAAGACATGGACATGATCGTTGCAACGAAGAAAGCGTATGTAACGCCTCTACCCACAGCTTTCGGAACGGAAACGATATTACTCCTCTCACGGATTGCAGCCATCAGAAGCATGGCAACGGTATATCCGAGCCCTGCTGCAACTCCGAAAGTAACACTCTGCGTGAAGCTGTAATCGTTCATGACGTTAAGAAGCACCGCACCGAGCACCGCACAGTTGGTGGTGATCAGAGGCAGGTAAATACCGAGGGAACGGTAGAGTGCAGGAACATGTTTCCTGACTATGAATTCCACAAGCTGCACGAGCGCCGCGATAACCACAATGAAAGCAATGGTCCGCAGGAACTCAAGCTTGAGGGGTACTAACACGAAATTATACAGCGCAAAGGATACGGTTGCCGCCATCGCCATGACGAAGATCACAGCCCCCGACATACCTCCTGCGCTTTTTACGTCCTTGGTCACACCCACGAAGGAACATAAACCCAGGAACTGGATGAGAAGGAAGTTCTTAATGAAAACTCCTTCAAGCAGGATTGTAAATAAGGCCTTTTCCACCATTTTAACCACCCTTTGCAGCTTTCTGCTGCCTGCGATAGTTTACAATAGTCATCAACACTGCAATTGTAAGGAAGGCCCCCGGAGAAAGGATCATGTACATGGCAGGGTTCATGAACGCACTAGCATCGATCAAGGTTACTCCGAACGGGTCAATGATCCCTGTCCCGAGGAACTCGCGGATCCCGCCAATAAGCACCAGAACCAGCAGGAAACCCGTACCTTCACCAAAGGCGTCGATAGTTGAGTAAAAGACCCCGTTCTTAAGGGCATAGGCTTCAGCCCTTCCGATAACAATACAGTTGACCACGATCAGGGGAATGAACACACCTAGCGATTCATACAACGCCGGCGTAAATGCCTCCATAACCATGTCAACGATCGTAACGAAGGTTGCAATGACAATGATTTCGATCGGAAGCCTGACTGCTCCGGGGATCTGTTTCCGGATTGCAGAGACCATTACGTTTGAGCCTACCAGCACGAACAGGGTACCCATAGCCATTCCGATCCCGTTTTCCACTGATGTAGTGACCGCCAGGGTCGGACAGAGTCCCAAAACAAGCCCGAAAGTCGGGTTGTCCTTGGTAATTCCACGCATAAATTCGCTTATCGGATTCATATCAGCCCTCCTGTGCGGCTACGTAATCCGCTGCCCCGTGCAGGGCATCCACCACGGCCTGTGAAGAGATCGTGGCTCCGGTAAGTGCATCGATCTGCCCACCATTACTCTTCAGGCTCACGTCAGACAACGGCTTGTCCGCGAACTGCCCCCTGAATTCAGGGGTGGTAATCAGGGCTCCGAGACCAGGAGTTTCGGAATGCTTCATCACCTGCACTCCTGTTATTGTGTTGAAATCCGACGAAACCCCGGCAATCAGTTGAATCGTACCCTGAGCTCCGACCTGATTCCTCCTGACCGCATATCCTACAACATTGCCTGAGGAATCAACTCCACGGTAATAGAGCACTACCGGATTACCTTCGTCGTCTAACTGATCCCCGGTTACAGGCTCGAAATCCGCTGCTGCCGGAAGGATAGCTTTCAGTGCTTCTTTCTGCTGCTCTTCCTGCAGGATTTTTAACTGGACCTGGGTAGGAATATAGGTTGCTGCAAGAGCAGCAGCCGCAACAGCAGAAATCAGAACCATTGCTACAATAACTTTCACTACTTCTTTGTTATCACTCATGTGCTACACCTCCCATGGGTTTTGGAAGGGTATTAACTTCGATGTACGGGGCTGCTGCATTGGCGAGCAGGAGTGCATACAGGGTACCCCACAAATAGTTGCCCGAGAAGTATCCGTAGAGCACTGTCAAAACCCCGCAAAGGATTCCGTAGATTATCCTTCCGTTCTTGGTAACCGGAGACGTCACGGTATCCGTAGCAATGAAAAGCACCCCAAGAAGGAAGGTTCCGGTAATCACATAGGAGACAGGGTCCCCGAGGACCACGGCCAGGATGACCGTTGTAAGGAAATAAGCAACCGGAATTCTCCATTCAATGAATTTCACGGCTATGAGTGCGACTCCGGTTAGGAGCACGAGAATCGGGGAAACATCTCCCAGGTATCCGGCTCCTGTTTCAAAGATCAGGTCCGAAAAACTGCTGGTAATCGGGGTAGACCCGGGGAGCATGTCCTGAGCCCAGGAAAGACTAAGGAAAACCCAGGCGGCAAGTGCCGGATGGAAAACATAGGACCCAATGCCTCCGAATGCATGCTTACCGATTCCTACCGCAAACATAGCTGCTACGAAGATCATCCAGGCAGGCAGTGTCGGCGGGCATATAAGAGCCAGCAAAAGCCCCATGTAGACAGCGTTTCCGTCCAATATCGTTAGCTCGTACTTAAACGCTTTTTCAATCACTAATTCGATACCCACTGCACCTAAAATAGAGGCAACAATATTACCCAGCGCAGCGAATCCGAAGAAATAAATCGCCGCCAAACTTATCGGGACAAGGGCAGCGACCCTGCCCCACATAAGATTCTTGATAGAGATTTTTGATCTTCTGTGGGGGGGAGGAGATACTGTAAAAGTTGTCATTCTGTCACCTCCGCAGGTTCAGCTTCCGCACACATTTGCAGAAGCTGGAGCTTGGAGAAGCGGATAAGCTGGACAAGGTGTTTCTTGGCCGGACAGACTGCTGCACAGTCTCCACACTCAATGCAACTCAATGCGTGGTATTCTCCGCATTTCTCGTACATTCCCTGGTCAGCCATAACCGCAATCCTGCCCGGAAGCAGGTTCATTGGGCAGACGTCCACACAGCGGGCACAGTGAATACAGGCAGAAGACACATCCCTGAGGACCTCGTCTTTTGTCTGGACAATAACTCCCGTAGTGTTCTTGGAAACCGGGGCTTCGTCCGTATACAGGGCCACCCCGACCCTTGACCCGTTGACAATGACTTTCCCGGGTTCACCTTTGTAACCGCCGCAAGCCTCGATCACGTCCTTGATAGGAGTCCCGAAACTAACGAGTACGCTTCCGGGGCGGTTAACCGCTCCCAGGACCGTGATCACGTTCTCAAGGTAAGGCTTGCCTTCATATACGGCATCGTATACCGCCTTAGCGGATTTTACGCCGCAGACCGCCACATGTACATCCGCTGGTTCGTAACCCAGAGGGATCTTTCTGCCCATTACATCGGCAGAAAGCAGGTTCATCATTGTGGGGGTGTAAGTGATCTTACCACCGGCAAGCACTATGATTTCGTCGTCAGTGTCCTCGAAATAGTAGTCAGCGTGCCGTTTTCCTATAAGCGGAGCAACTGCCAGGGGCTTTCCTCCGACCTTTGCGTTCTTGAAAGCCTTGATGGACTCCTTGTCATCGGCCCGGATTACGATTGCACCTCTCGAAATCCCTCCTGCTTCAAGCATAAGCCTGAACCCTTCGAGAACTTTATCAAGAGAATCCAGGTAAGCGTTGGTGATCAGGGGGAATGTCGCATTCATTATCAGAGTGTCGATCCTCTTCCCGGGTTTCAGGGCAAGATATGTGGGCTTTTCATAGTACTCAACAACGCCCGCTTCCCTGATGATTTCCAGTAATCTTGAAGGAGGGGCATCCTTCTCAGGCACGAAATCAACGGATTCCGCACACTCCGAAGGGGCGAGTACAACACTTAAGATCCTTTTGCCCATGGGGCTGGGCATCTCTTCAATGGCCTCCACAGTCCCACAGTAAGGGGAATGGATGTAAGCGAGGTCACTTCCCTCGCAATCCCCGATTTTCTGGCCGATGATTACTTCCTCACCTTTCTTGACCAGAGGGGCACACGCAATCCCGTCATGCTGCTTCAAGGGTAAAATTACCTTTTCAGGCAGTTTATCAAGTTTGATTACACTCAACGTTTGCCACCTCCTTAAAGTGCAGGCTCCCGTTCAACCTCTTCAGGTCTCGGCTTGTCCGGGTATGAAACGCCAATGCTCTTAAGCGCTGACGAATCTCCTCCGGGGTCCTCTGCATAGCCAATGGATTCCCAGTCAAGCACGGCTTCGCTTCCGTGGCAGTCCTTACAGGTCATCGGGTCACCCATTTCGCTTCCCTTCTTGACAATGTTATGGGAAACCTGGTAATAGAGTTCGACAGTCCTCAGGACGGCATTCGGATAATCCGGCTGCCCGTCTCCATTGGCATCATAAGCCTGCATTTCTTCAACCGTAACCTCACCGTCACCGTCGGCATCCGCAGCTTTTACATACTGCACCGGAATCGGATCTCCAGTGGAGATACTTGTGTCCGGGTTTGCGAGCACTTCAGGATCGGTGCCTGCGTCCCACCAGGTTCCGTTGATCTTGTTGAAGGGGGTAAGCATCACGTCACTGTCATTCCTGGTGTCCACTGAGGGCAGGACATCTCCGGAATTCCCGTTGTGCCAGGCAAGGACAGGCTGGAAGTCTTCTTCCCAGTAAACGTCTTCCCTTTCTCCATTCTGCCAGCTAAATGCCTTAAGCGGCGTTCCTCCAGGAAGCTCTCCTCCCGGAAGCTTGGGGATATGGCAGGACGTACAGTCAAGGAACTCCATGTGCGAGTCTGCGAAAGGCCCGTGGGAGATTCCTGCGTGACATCCTTCAGCGTCACAGCTCCTCATTGTATCATCATGGCTCTCTCCTATATCGGGGGTATCGGAGACGTTGCCACGTCCGATCTGGTGATCGGAGGTTATGATGTAAGCTTCCGTGTGATGGCACTCGACACACTCCACGCCTTCTTCTGCGTGGACATCGAGTTCTTCATAAAACTCTTCCGAGCCCCATGAAACAGCCCGAGCTTCAACTTCCCTGCTGTGGCAGTACTGGGCACAGGAGGTATCCTTGGGAGCTCCATTCACACCATCATGGAACACGATAAGGAGGGGGTAGGGGGTAAGAACATCTCCGGTGTAGACAAAGAGGTGCATTGCGTCAGTCTGAGCGGCGCGGTTTGAGACCTCCATTGCAGCACTGTTAGCGTTGGCATAATCTCCACTTTCGATTTTCTCTGCCCGCGCATCGAAGTCATAGAGCCCGTACTTTTCGTGGCACATCATACAGTTGACATCAACACCGTATTCGGAAAGTGGTCCCCCACCCGGGTGGTACTTTCCGAACTCAGCAACCCAGGCGTCCTCTCCGGACGTTTCAAGATCAAAGTTCGTGAGGGGAGACCACCGGTCCATGTCTACCTGTACATGATAAGAACTATTGACTTTTTCATAGACGCCGTAGTGACAGCCTCCACAGACCGAATCTTCCCATTCTCCTTTGGTCATGTAGTGGGATGCAATAGCATCATTTCCTGAATAACCAGAAGAAGAATAGGCGCCAGCGGCCACGAGAAGCAGCACAGCGACTCCCGACACCATCAGATTTAACCTATTCATAACGACCACATTCTTTCTTTTTTGTTCACGTTGTTATGTTCATGCTTGGCGAGTTAACAAAGTTAGACATTCAATGAATTCAATACTTTTTACAGTTTATGATAGACACTATAAGATCAGAGATGTCCAGGGCTGAATACGTATACGGCTAAAGGGGGATACACTGCCGATACTTCCAACCTTCATAATAGATGCACATCCCCGAATTAACAGGAATTCAATTAAACGGAAACCTAAAGTCGGAGAAAGAACTGTCATGGACAGCCAGACTGGCTTTATTTAGCATCAATTGGCTTCCTAAAGGTTTTTTACGATCACCGGCTTCTCCTTTTTTTACTGACATAGTCCATTTTATTCCTGAAAAACAAAGCTAAATTCGACTTCAATTGGAAATGTTTGCCTGAAGTAATACTTATTTCTTTCGAAATAAGTTTTAGGGAACGGAACATACTTTTATAAAGTACTAAAAATATATACTTTATATATAACACGCCGTGTATACTATTAAATAATATAAAATATACACGATATAATTAAAATTTACACAACATTAATATATATACCTTTCTAAAGAAAACAACATGATTATACATTACGGATAGGAAGAGGGAAGATTCAACATCAGTAAAGCAAAAGAGAGATCAAAAAAGATCCCATAGAAAGGAAAAGAAACCCTCATAGGGGGGTCATACATTAAATATATATAAAAATTGTAAAAAATATCTGCCAAAAGATACAGTCTAAGAAAAAATAGACTTACCTGAAAAGAAAAAGGCAGAAAAAAAATCGAAAAAAGGCAGAAAACGGGAGAAAAATAGGGAAAATACCGGAAACGGGCCCGGACAAAAAAATCTGATGTCAAAAAGAAAAACTATGATTCAAGACCCGGAAAAATGCATCAGAATGAAACCAAATAAAACAGACCATAGAGAAAAGTATCAAAACCGTAAAGAAAAGAATCAAACAAGACTGATGAAGAAAACAGATAAAAAGACCTGGAGTCCGAAACTAAAATAAAAAGTTACAAATAACAGAAGCAAAACGGAGCAAAAAATAAAATCCACAATCAATTCCCTGATCAATTTCTAATAGAGGTCCGGAAGACCAGGAAGGCCTGAGAAAACCGGAAATTAAAAACACTATAAAAACAAATGATCGAAACTGATAGAGCATGGATTCAAAGTACACAGCATTTTTTGCATTGATAATCATAACGTCAAGCCTTGTGTCAGGCTGTATAAACCCGGCCCCCGAAGAAGGAAAGGAGCTTCAACTTGTTCAACAGACGCGGAGCATAATGGACACCACCGTAACAATTGCAGTATATGCCCCGGATGAAAATGAAGCCAAGGAGGCCATAGACAATTCTTTTGGAGAGATCGAAAAAGTAGACTCCCTGATGAGCCCCTCAAAAGAAGACAGCCAGCTGAACCTGCTGAATAAAGAGGGAAAACTGCAGGGAGCTGACCCGGCATTTACCTACGTGCTGGAGCGATCCGTATATTATTCCGAAACAAGCGAAGGGGCCTTTGATGTAAGTATACAACCGGTACTTGACCTGTGGAAAAACAAGTTCAGCCCCGGAGGGACCTATCAACCCCCTACCCCCGGGGAACTCAACGAAACACTCAAACTGGTAAACTATTCCGAGATAAGGATCGAAGACGGAAATGTCACCCTTAAGCCGGGAATGAAAGTGGCTGTAGGAGGAATTGCAAAAGGATATGCAGTTGACATGGCCATAGAATCCCTTAAAGCGGGCGGAATCGAAAACGCCTTTGTAAACGCAGGAGGAGACGGAAAGTACATAGGCAGGAAACCCGACGGCAGCGCCTGGATAGTGGGACTCCAGAACCCCGATAAAAACGAAGAATATCTTACTGCTATCAAAGCAGAGGACGTGGCTGTCGCAACAAGTGGAAATTACGAACGGTATTTCAACGAATCCGCAAAGGTTTCCCATATCTCGGACCCAAGGACCGGTTACCCATCCACAAGCCTTATAAGCAGTACGGTGATCGCAAAAGACGCAATTGATGCCGATGCCTTTGCAACCGCTGTGTTTGTAATGGGAGAAGAAGAGGGACTCGAAATGATTGAAAATGTGGACGGCGTTGAGTGCCTCATAATAACGGAAGACCGCAGGCTTGTGTATTCAAGCGGGTTCAGGGAATACGAGGTCTGAGGCTATTTACTATTTTTAATTTTTACCCTTGATGAAACAATTTCCCGATTATTTTCAGGAATTGATTTTTTTCATCAACTACCTTTACTTTTTACCTATTATAAACTAACTTTATTTTCAACCAGAAGCTAACGTTATTTTCAACCAGAAGCTAACGTTATTTTCAACCAGAAGCTAACGTTATTTTCAACCCTAAACTAACTTTATTTTCAACCAGAAGCTAACGTTATTTTCAACCCTAAGCTAACTTTATTTTCAACCCTAAGCTAACTTTATTTTCAACCCTAAGCTAACTTTATTTTTAACCAGAAACTAATTTTAGTTTTTACCTTTTATGACCGGGATATTTAATTCCTGTTCATAAATCGATTTTCATTATCCAATTACCTTAATTCAGTCAAGGTAAACGGTATGCAGAGTCTCATAGATAGGACCCTCAGGGGTAAGAGTGCTCTTTTTGAGCATAATCCGGTTCACCCGCATGCTCCCGAGATTCAGGTCCTTTAATTCCTTAAGGATAGCCACAAAGGTTTTTTTCTGATCCTTTTTGAGAAACTTCACCCTGGCAAGGGTTGCATGGGCGGTAAATTTCCTGTCATCCTTTTCAAATTTGAAGGGTTCAAGCAGGGCTTCCACCTCATCATGGAGAGTCTTGAAATTTCCTGTTCCTCCCAGCCAGAGCACTTTCGGGTTCGAAGGTTTGGGAAAAACTCCCACTCCTTCAATCCGGGCTTCGAAAGGTTCACACATCATGGAATCAAGGGCTGCAGCCAGGGAAGGTATTTTTGATTCTTCCACATCCCCCAGAAACTTAAGGGTAATGTGAACGATTTCGGGATCCACGAACTTCAAGGGAAAATCCGCAAACCTGGACTGTATATCCTTAATCTGTTCCCTGAAACCCGGATCCAGTTCCACTGCTATAAAAGTCCTGATCAAAACATCTCACCAATGTAGATTAGAAAAACAGACATGAAAAAAGTTTCCATGCAAAAACTCTAAAAATTGGGAGAAGGTCTTTTACTGGCTCATTGTAAACCTCCATTAGGCCAGGAAGCTTTAAAGGACAGGCGAGAAGAAAAGAGACAGAAAGGGAGAAATAATTAAACAGGACAGAAAGGAAAAAATGAGAAGCACCACAGAACAATTATAATGTAGTAGATATAACATTATAGTGGAAAAGGACAGATTTAAGCCGGGTGTGGCCTCGCATAATGTCAACCTCAAGAAGAGGACAGGACCTAAAAAAATCGTTTGAGTGGAAAAACAAAAAAAGCAGAGGATCGAATGGACAGAGCACGCGTAATCGTAGAAGCGGCAGCCCGAATAGCCCGGGAACTCGATGCCGCTGCAATAATGGTTTCCGGAGAACTGAGCTTTGAAGGGGTTGAGACTGGCATCCCGATCTACTACACCACCATGCGCCCGAAAAGCATAATCGACCACCTGGTCGCTACCGGAAAAGAGGGAAAAGGCGCTGCAAAGGAGCTTATTGACCAGCTCAGTCGGGAATCCACCGGCAACATAGAACACCTGCAAAACGCCGTTGCCATCGAATACGTGCTCGGAGAATTGAAAAGAGGAATTGTTATCGGGGTAATCGAGACAAGGGATTCCAGCTCTATTATCGTGCACAACCTGGATGAAAACCCCCTGATAAAAGCCATGAAGGAATGCGAGGAAAGGGTCAAACCCGAAATAATCAGTGCTGTCCTGAAAATTGCATTTGACATCGCAGTTACGGGAAGGGAAGGAAAAAAAATAGGGACTGCTTTTGTCATAGGCGACTCCGAAGAAGTGCTGAAACGTTCCCACCAGATGATCCTGAACCCCTATGCAGGCCAGGAAGAAAGTGACAGGAACGTCCTGGACAAGAAAAACTGGGAATCGATAAAGGAATTTGCCCAGCTCGACGGGATCTTCGTGGTGGACGAAAGCGGCCTGATCCACGCAGCAGGGCGCTACCTTGACGTGGACGGGAAAAATATAGACATCGAAAAAGGCCTGGGGGGAAGGCACGTTTCTGCAGCTGCCATAAGCAGGGATACCGTTGCAGTCGCAATTACCATTTCCGAATCAGGGGGAGTAATCAGGGTATACAAAGACGGAAAAGAGAGTATCTGCATCGAATCCGTGCAGCCTGCAACCAGATACCTCTGATTCCTCCGGAAAAACCCAAAAATCCATTAATAAGCACCATTGATTAACCACCAGCAATAACCCACTTCATGACAACAGACGCCATATTATTCTTGCAATTGTTAAGACTGCAATATGGCCAGAAATCGCAATAAACAGTGCCATATTATTCTTGCAATTATAAGGCTATAAATATGGCCCGCAATCACAATAAATAAGGGGAAAGCCATGAAGAGAATGTTCTATATCCCTTTCAGCCTTAAGTTCCTGATTCTTCTGCTCATAATTCTAATGTTCGGGCTCGGCTCCCTCTTTCTAGGGGTAGTCATATCTACCTTCATGAAAATCGGCTTTTCCGCGGAAGATGCCCTTTTGATCCTCCTTTTATCATTAATCGGAA
>Ga0272442_10004201_pt1 | contig 19835 bp, 25 predicted proteins | sample SSMForm2O_FD_200262 | JGI IMG/M metagenome (GOLD analysis project Ga0272442, IMG submission 200262) | Marine sediment archaeal communities from Little Sippewissett salt marsh, Falmouth, MA, United States - SSM-Form-2O | ecosystem: Environmental > Aquatic > Marine > Wetlands > Sediment ... | reverse complement strand
CCCATTAACGAATATTTTAGTATCGATGTCCCTGAAGTCGCGCGCATAAACTGTAATGAAAAGTGTATCTACCTGCTCGCGCCCCTCAACAGTTCGCACAGTGGCATGTGAATATGAAACATAGAACACAGTATTGACATCAGGGTATGTTGGTCCTAGAAACTCAACCGAGTTGGTAGTAGTGTTCAGCTGGTATTCACTAGTACCAAAGGTGTGCTCGCTCCCAGCCACTGTCCCCTTCACTTCCGAGATAGAGAGGGCTTTCTCTACATCCAGTGAGTAGGAATTCACACCCGAACGATATGTGTGCTCTTCATCTTCTGTGGAAGTTTGGCGGCAACGAACTAAATCCAGAGGGGAAGATGTCTGACGCTCCGTATCCACATTCGCATAATCTAAGACAACTCGCGGGTACACACCATCACTTTTCTGGTTGGCATAGACGACGGACACCTCGATATTATATAATTGGTTACCACCCTGTACAGGGATGCTAAAAGATTTCGGTATGAAACCATAAATGGCTTTCTTTTGGTCATATGACAGTGTCATGGCTTGGTCACCTTAACTATACCAAACACATTGGCCTTGGCATGAAGTCCATAATCCATGTCGGCTGTAATCTTCCATTCGATGCCACTTTCGTCGATTACAATATCATCAATTTTAAGAACAGGATTTTTGGGCTGATTTAAACGGACAATAAGAAAAGAGTCCGCATCGATTTGGATACCTTGTTCAAGAGCAGTATACGCCCGCTTGGGCACAATAACCCCCTTGAACGACTTATCATCGTCGAAATTCTCTTCAACGTAACCATCCACTACCGTTGAACCCGATTTCGGCCTATAAGTTAGGGTCTGTTCGAACCCCTGGGTAATTTCCCCGAAGTCAATAGTAAGTTCCATCTTAATCCGTTATCCTTTCTAGCACGTTTGCCTCGCCGTAGAGTGCCGTGTATTGGTCACTCGCGAAATATAGAACCAAATCGTAAAAGTATCTTGCGGCTGTAATATCCATATCCGTCGGATCTAGACTAATAGTGAGTTCCCCTAGAAGGGCGTTTGTCACCGCAATCTTACCCTCTGTAAGTTTGACTTGAAGTATTGCATCCGTGTCAGGGTCATCCTTGTTTGTCTTGAAGGTCACAACGGCTTCAGTCAGGCCTGTTAGATGAACATGGTCACCCGACTCATCAAGGACAGTAACCTTAATTGTCTGCGATGACCGATTATATATGTCGAAATCCTCACTACTCACGAATCTCACCTTTCAAGTAGATAGTATTCATATGACCGACTAGTTCAGTTGTTCCAATATAACCATCAAGATAAATCATTAAAATCCCCGCACCCGTGTAGTTTCTTCGACCGAATTCTTGAAAAGGTCGGGAAGGTCATCCTCGAGTTCTTTAGCTGCCGGTGTCAAAAACCACCTGCGCGGAATAACCATCTTCTTAGTATCTGGTTTCAAATGAAACCCGTGATGATGAAGATAAGCTCTCATCTTATCGGTAATTGTGATAGTTACTGGGCCGAATTCGTGAATAGGTGCAATAGGATGATAAGAACCGAAACCTATACCTTTGCCAACTTGAACAACTCTAATTGAGTTACGAAGACCTGAAGTTTCGACCATAATTTTGCTGGTCGTTTTATTCTCTAAAGTCCACCCGTGCAACTTAGGCCAGGGGTCGTTATCAGGGCCCCCCTTATCAAAATAACCCTGTGCTATTTGAACCCCGCGCTGTGCAGCACTTCTCTTATAATTATCGATGCCCGGTGCTAAACCTCTTACAATAAAGGTAATATTACGCCTACCTCGGTCTATTACAACGGGAGTCCTTCCCACTACGACCACCGGTCCTTCCGGTTATTCAATGGTTGCATCATCTATTCGTGTTTCATCACGTGCCGGATCTAATGGCCTTGTATCAAAGCCTGCAGTTGATTCAATGACTACACCTATGTAGTCAGTCAACTCGTCTGTTATATCATCTAGCCGATTTTTCAACCGGTCACGGATATCTTCCCATTTCTTTTTAACGGAAAGATCCGCAAGTCTAGATGAATCCCAAACTCTTGCCACTATTAGACTATTATAAGCGGCATAAATCTTAATGAATCTATTAACTTTTGTTTGAACTTCATCAGTTAAGGTTCCCGTGAACCCCCATCTCTCCACCCATTCGTTCGCTTCTACAATCATCTCAGCGATAACTTCATCCGCCAGCGTATCTTCACTGATTTTATTCAACATGTTATTTCTAACATCGCTGACGGTTATTGTCACCTGACCACCAAGAAGACATAGGAGGACTTAAAAGGTTTTTATCGTGATGAGTAATATGTATGAATAGTGAAAATGAATTCGACTCTGTTTCCCCATTGGCTCTCCTGATTTTATGAGACTCCAAATAAAAAAATAGCTGGGGCGAGGTGCCCCAGCCTGACAAAGGTGGTGTGCGCTTACGCAACACCCGTGAGCTGCCGAATACCATCGCCCACAACGAGCACGGGCTCGAGGAACTTGGCAACGGCATACCCGATACCGAATGCAGCACCCATATCATACCGCCTGACAATCGTCGGACCGTCAAACAGCACGATGGCGGATGAAGTGGTATCCATCACGATGGCCGTCGAACTCGCTAAGCTGTTGGCCTTCATGATGCGGTACCCACCGAACGACTCGATGATACCGTCCGCCGTTGCTCCCTCGGGAAGCCTGTCCCGAACCAGAGGGTTCAGAACGAACGACGTGTAGGTATCCCTGGCCATGATGACCAGGTTGGGCTCATATCCCAGAGCCTCAATCGCGTCTGCGACACCTCTGATGTCGGTCAGAGGGTCATTGGTAGCTGTCGACCAAGAAGCACCGCCCACAGCCGTGGCCGTGGCCATCTCCTCGGAAATCTGCTTGTCCTCCATCCTGGCGATATCTCTACCGCCATCCTCCACCTGCAGATTCATCACGCTGATGCGTGACTTCAGCTCGGACTCGTCGGAGACCGCCACATGCACGACGTTCTTCCACTCCTCGAACGTTACATCCGAGAAAGAAGTGCCGGATATGGAAGCTTCCACGAGCTCAGGTACCTTCTCCTTGCCGGTAACAGTGGTACCGAGCGTAACCTTGCCGGTTATCTCCATACCAGTGTCAATGACCCGGCTAGCCGCTCTGAGGTTATACTTGGGACGAGCTATCCCAAGAACCTCTTCCACGATGACTTCAGCGGTGAGGCCATCGGTGATGTCGTCCTTGACTATAATTCCAGGAATTTTAACACCTCCTTAGAAACCTCAGTCGTTCAGCCACACTTCAACGTGGGTGTCGGCGGTTGCGGCATCCTTCGCAACGATGCCGGCCCGAAGCTTCTGCGCATCGGCACCGGGAACCCAAAGAACACACTTGCTGCCCGCGCCGGACTTGACGCCCTGTCCCGCCACCATCGCGGTCGATGTGTCCTTTTGAAGGAGTACCTTGCCCTTGAGAATCATGCTGCAGTCCGCCTGGCCGGAACCAGGAGCTGCGACGGTCTCGACGGGCACACCATAAGGCCCAACGCCACCGGAACCCGCGGCCTCCCATCCATCAGTATCGAAGTGATGGAGGATTTCCGCAGTTACGGCCGTTGTGGTCTTGGTCTTGCCAGGTTCTACGACGAACCAGGAACTAAGAATCTCTGTCTTTGTCATCAGAAACACCTCTCAGAGTACTGCCCGAAAGCCTACTCTCCGTCGTTCACCGCCCGGACAATCTCCACGCCCTCAAGACCCTCTGGGGCCTCTTCGCGACCGGTCATCTCCTTCCGGAGCTTGGCCTTCACGGCATCTCTATCTGAGAGCTGTGTTTTCTTCTGGTCGTCCTCGTGCTCAGCAGCAGCCTTCGGCTGAGGCTTGGTACCGTCCTTATCGGAAAGCTTCTTGTCGTCCTTATCACCCTCTTCGCCACCCTCTTCCTCCTCACCGCTGAGCTTTTCAGCCAACGACTGGGTGTCCTTGAGCTGGATATCCAGCTGTTCGGCGGACAACTTGGCCAAGGACTCTACGAGCTCCTCGACCTCTTTCTCATCAGACAGGCCAGCCTTCACGCGGAGATCCGCGATTTCCTGGGCCTTTGCCTTGCGCCCAGATTCCTCGACGGCGGCCAACTTCTCGTCGGCCTCCTTGAGCTTCTGGGTCAGTGCCTCAATCTCCTTGTCCTTCTCGGACAGCTGGGTCTTAAGGCCCTCGACCTCGCCCTCCAGCTTACCGTTCTTCACGGCCAGAATCTCAAGACCCTGGCTTGCAGTTCCCTGAGAAGGTCCGGGGGCACCCTGCGCGGGGGCAGAACGGCCCGGCAAATCAGAAGATTGGACCGGTGCACCATCACTCGAAGGTACACCAATCTCACTATCTTGGTCGTCTGGCATAACGAACCACCTGAACTATTTCAGGATAATAGTACATTCCTTTTAGAATATATAAAGGCAATGGGAAGGGTAAGTGGAAAAATCCGTGAATCCGAAAGATTTATATAGTTAAAATGGGATGTTCTTTATGCGCTGCGACGAAAGTTGCCACGCGACCTTGCCCCAAACAACCAGGGCCAAGGGATTGTATGTCCTTTGGCCCACATTTTTTATAATTCACGACCGCCTTACCTCGTCCCCCTCCTTTCCATTCCCCCCTTTCGAGGGTAGGGCGGTCATCTTTCCATTAAAATTCGGCCTAGTTCCTCATCGCTTATACGTGCTGGTCCTCGCCCCTGATGAGGACGAAGCTTCAAAATTCTAGCGATGCCGGACCTTTTTTTGTGCTCCCCTTCCAAGAAGAGAAGCACGGCCTCCTTCCACCATTCAACCTTAACATAAGGTGTGATGGCATTACAATTATCAATGCCTTGAATCCTAAGAAAGCCACTCCTGACCGTGCAGCCTATGCTATTTTGCATTAGATTTGCCTGCAAACGTTCCAAATCATATTGAGACCCTCTAACTTCGGCATAAGGAAAAATTCGAAGGCCTAGCTCTGACCGCGGTCGGCGGCTAATGCCTATATAACCCTTGGCTTTAGCTAGAAGAGCCAGGGAGCTCGCACAAATCAAAATCACACACCCTGCAGGCAGGTCTGTCAACGAATGTAACCCTATCGTAATTAACTATTTCCTCGATGATTCGACGCACAGGGTCTTCGATAACATCAATCTCTACCGAGAAGCCAGTATGGTTGCCTTCTTTTATCATTTCTTGTCCTTCATCATCATTGATATGCACTCGCACGTTGAGTTTCTGCTCTTCCTCATCCACCCAAAGCTTTACTACTTTGCCGTGATCGTCAGCTTCTTCGTGCTCGTTTACCCCAACTTTGTCGCGGCCAGGAGATATGCTTACGGGCTTCCCGAGTAGATTATTCTTTGCTGGAAGATTCACGCTTTCGGAAACAACTTCCCACGAATAGAAATCACCATTCCACACACCATAGGAAAGAGCTGTACCCTCGACCACCATAGTGTTACCTTCCATCCAGTAGTTATTCACAGCCAACTGTATGGATTGCCTGGTCTTTTTACCATTCGATAGTTCCTTGACTAGCACCCACATGTTGACAGTCACATCGTCGCGGGTCATAGCGAAGATATCCTTACCTAACTTGAATCTCTTTCGTAGATCACCATCTTCAAGAATGACTGCATTTCCTTCAGCAACGCGTTCAGCCCATGCAGGGGTATGTTTCGTTGAATTACCAGGGTCACCAGGCGGAATCAAAGACGATCGCTTTGACACCTTGTTCTTGAAATCCTTCGAATAGGCCTTGCGAGACTGTACTCGGGCTTTCCCTTCAAACGGGTTGGCGTCCATAACCCACATGTCATCGTTCAAAAATAGGTCAAAATGCACGGCGTCGTCGCTCTGGGCTTTATGTCCTTTCCACCAGTGCCGAATAAGGGTAAAGTCTCTCTCGTCGTTATCGGCTTCTATGACGGTCTCGAATGAGTTAAGACTGTGGGTACCATCCCCTACATTCCCCCTAGAGACGCCGAGGTATCTCTTACCTTGAGCATCTTCAACCAGGTGATGCTTTTCATCATAGGACCTGACAGTTGTTAACATAATATCCTTGGCCCTCAGGTATGCATCCCTTAAGGCAAGACGCCTTTCCTGGTTTTCTTCCTCCCAAAACTGGAACTGCTTTGGGATAGATTTCCTAATAGTGGCCGGAAGTGCCGAAAAACCTTTAGGCGGAATGTACTTTTTATCCGTGAGCACATCTGGGGTGGAAACCCTTTCTAGCCCACAAACCCACTTACCATTAACCCACTTACATTTCATGCGCTTCTCGGCAAGTGGGCCTGATTTGAAGAAGTATTCAGTTGACGTTTCGGTTCGGGCACCATGTTCTACGATGCCTTGTGGTTTGAAGTTCTCTTTAGTCATTAGGACCTTATTATCTTCATTACACTTTTCCACGTAGTTACCGACGTCAACGTAAATGCCTTGATCAAGAGACATATACCCATATTGTTTATTTTCGGGCGGCCAGTCTCCCGTAAGTTCATCTTTGGTAATAAGTACTTTACTATCATCGGCCTTGGCAATCATTGTGTCAATCGTTTCAACGGGGTCCCAAGATACCTTCCTTATGGGCACGGCGCCCTGTACTCTAATGCGGTTCTTATACTTGGTAATCTTATCGGCCGTAACGCGCACGATGTTGCCCTCATAGAAATGTTGGCCTGTATTCCGCGTTTTACCCACAAAAGCGTACACCTTGTCCCTATCGTAACCGCTGATAAATACTTTATCCTCCTCGTTGATGTCCATAGTGTCCGTAATTTCAATGCCCACCCTGTACGTATAGACTAGAGGCGTTTTGGTAGGTAGTTTCTGAAGTATCACAACATCGTAGGTCGGTACATTCTTATATAGATACCAATGACCCGTAAGCCCATCAAGCTTGTATCTAGAGAACCCCGTCTTGAAGATTGTACCTCGAGACGAGTTGAGTTTTGCGAGCTTTTTTCCGATAGTGACGGCTTGCATCTTATTCGTAACCTTATAAGAAGGTACCTTATTAAATATGCCCGTTTTAGGTACCTTATCCGTCGATTGCTGGAAGGGCAACTGATCGAGTTTCTTGAGTCTATCAGCATAGAGTTCTTCTGTTAAGTCCTCATCTCCGTAGTACATGATATCGAAGACATTTATCACCATGTGCTTATCTTCACCCTTGAATAACTTTTCGAAGTGGGAAAGAAACTCTTCAGCCGGGCCGCGCCCTTGATGTTTTCCATTTTTCCACATTTCAACGACGCCATCCATGATGAGGGTTTCCGGCCAACCTTCAGTTGATAGTTCTGCTACGAAGCTCGGTAGACGTTCCTCTATATCGAAGTGACCTTCTGACATAAATTCGAAGTCATCACCTTTCTTGTGGATTTGTACCCGGACCCCATGAAATAGCTTCTGTGCCACCATCGGGAAGAGGTCAGTGGAAAGCATCCCTTGAAATCGCGACCAGCTAACAGCCTCACGCACGCCATACCCCATCAGTGGTTTCTGTGATGTGAACCACGAGAAAGGAGTCACATTGGGTTTGGTTTCCCCGAAATCGTACACGAAGCGCACTTTATCTTGGAGACTAGGCGGGAGGCCTTTAAGTATATCAGACCTAACCTGGTTGTAAGTACCCTCAACACCATCTCCGACCCTCACCATGATACCGATTTGGTCGTCATCAGGGCCGTATGCACTCTCAGCGACCGGGCTCATATTTCGAGTCCTCTCGCGCGCATCAGGAGGCCATCTGGTAGGTGGTGCATCAATCGCCTTTAGAGGCTTACAACCATTGCCACCTTTCTCCTTGATAAGTTTGTCAAGCGTAGTGCGCATCTTCCGGAAATCGGTCGCATTCCACTTATTGCCCTTAATATCAGTAAAGTTTCTATTGCCTCGCCGATAAGTACCCCACCCCATATGAAGGACCAAGCAGAATCGCGATAGTCGATCTAGACTCATGTCCTTCCACTCCTTCTCGATGCCCTTATAGATGCTCTCGAGTTGCTTCTTTCCAAGTTCCTTAAGCATTTGTTCTTCGTCCTCGCAAAGCCCGTCACTCGTTTCCGTTGTTTGGGGCAAGGTTGCTGGTACTTCGGATAAATAACTTAGCTCACGAGGCCATCTTTCAATCTTAATGACTGGAATTGCGTGCTCTTTCATGAACTTCTTTTCAAGATCAGCATCTATACTCTTTGCGAATATCTGTCCGATTTTCTCGCGGCTGAAATCATCTGGGGAAGATAACTGGTCTTTAAGAAGCCTGCTACCGTCGCACAACACAAAGTATTCAGCATCTTCAAAGGTAGAAATATCGTCATCTTTCATTGCTAAGGCCGTACATAGGTTTTCCAATGTCTGCCCTTCAGTAAGACCCTTAAGTTTCGTACAGCCTGTACCGCCTTTCTTTTTCAAGGCCGAATTAAGAGCGCTCCAGAATTTCTTGAAATACGTTTTGCTCCACGAGTTCCCTTTACTGTCAGTATACTTATCGAACCGCCGAAAGGTGCCCCAGGCTCTGTGTAGCTCAAAGCACACAGGGGCTAGCTTATTTAACGGCGTTCCGGGGAACTCTTTTTCTGCACCTTTATAGAATGGCATTCTTTCACATCCACACGTAGTGACGACATTTCGGGCAAATCATTAAACCCAATAACTTGCTTCTGATAGCTTTTACCTTGCATCTTTTGCAATAAGGCGCCGGCCTATAACCTCCGTTTTTCACGCAGGTACTTCCGGTAATTGTACATGCTGCTGTTCTTGTTCATTCGTTTCAATGAGCTGTGTTAGCTTTTCGTTGATTTCATTTATACCGTCCTGTATAAGGTCTTCATTCGGTTGATTAGGGAGTTCTTGGGTTGGTTGCGGTCGTGTTGGCCTTGGCACTAATTCGGCAGGATCCAACATTTCAATCCCTAAAATCCAGAACATCTCTTTGCGCGTCATTGCATTATTAGCAACAGCGTAAGAGAGAGCTCTAATTAAGGCTGGGTCGAGAGTGGTGTACATACGCCATACATGTTGAACATTAATCTTTTCGGCTTGTTCTTCACCAAAGAAACGTTTCGCTAAATGACCATACCACTGATCCTCAAGATCGCGTGATAATTGCTGCTGTTCGAATGCAATAGGCCCCTCATAGAGTGCCTTCAAAGAGAATTCTAATGTGGCTCTTGTAAGTGTTTTTTCACGAGCCATGATTGCCTTGGGCATCTGAAATGCGCCCATTATCTCTTCGTCCTGCCGTTCAATGGATCTGATGATACCTTGAAGGTCAGGTGTGAGTTTAATGACTTGTGCATCAACCTTCTGGTTAGTAACTACACTGCGACCAGGCTGCAACTGCTGTTTGAAGTCTCGGACCTTTTGCTCTCTCGTCTGCGGATCACGAACTGCAGCTGTATCTAAAGTGTAAACTCCTGTAGGAGCCCAGTGACGTTTTGCAGCCTGCAGAAGATCGAACTCGTACTCTAGTTTGGCGTCACAGTGAACTCTGAGTGTTTCAACTGACGAGAAACCCTTAGGGTCGAGAATTGGATCTTGAACGAAATATAAAATCTCATCGGGCTTATAGGTTACACTTCCATACTGGAAGCTTTCAATATCCAATGTTGCCTTATCAACATTAGGTATAATTTTCTGTGAATATAATGACTGTAACTTATCTATATTTTTACCATTACCATCAACTATCTCCCAACCCGTTCTGCCCCAAATGTGCTTTTTAACCACAGTGAGATAACTAATATGTTCGATGTTCACACGCCGATTTTGCTCACGGCAATATTCCTCGAACTTTTTACGAGGTTCACCCTTAATACCCTCAACCTTAAGTTCGTATCCACGCCTTACACAGAAATACCCTGTCGCGTTGATACATTTCCTGAGAGTAGGTACTCTCTTATAAGCATCCCAAACATTTCTTGTTCTAGGCTTTCTATTCGTCACCGATAAACCAGATTCGATGCTCGTGATAAAGGTAGGAGAGTTAAGTTCACCCATTTCCTTCTTAGAACCCAAGAACGCACGCGCCTTTTCAAAAAAGGTAGGCTGTTCTGCTAGGTAAATGTCTCCACTGTTTTCGATTTGTAACACTTTTCTGGGCATTATTATACCTCTGCGAATGCGAACACAGGTTCTTGATATTCCTGCATAATAGTCGGGTCTAGCATGATTTCTACTAAATTGGCAACAGCGTCTGCAACGTCCTTGGACCCATCTGACGGATGGTCAACCTTTATACCTTTACGCTCGAGTTGCTTAAGTTCCCATGGCAGAATTTCTACATCGTCACGACTAGGCATACTAACGAGGTAGAATGGCCATGTAATATGGGCAGTATAGATCTTCTCCTTAAGCTGGTCATACTCTCCTAGAGCAACAACATTTTGAACTACTTGAATACCTTCTGCCTCTAGCGCCTGTACGGTTTCAGGATAGTTCCAGGTATCAAATACGACCTTTGCTAACCAGCATTGCCTTTGAACCTGCATAAAGAACTGTTTAACTAAGGATGCATCAATTTCAGTCCTCTTACGGTCTTCGCGCTTACGTGGTAACATTCTAAGAAGAATATCAATAACAGGGCTATTCGTTTGTGGGTCCACATGACCAACCGAAATTCCGAACGCATCATTCCTGAATGAAGGATCACCTGCCGCGAAATAAGGCACGCCCTGAAGACCCACCCACTTAGGGTCAAGCCACCACGTATTAATAACCTCTTTAGTATCTTCGTTAGTTACATCCATGCGCACTAAGGGATTCTCTTCATTTCCCGTACAACGGTCAATTTTTTCCTTTTCCGCAAAGAAAGGCTGAATCGCTTTGCTGGGGATAGCGCCATAGTCACGCCACGTTGATTCGGGATTCTTTTCGAACTCATCGGCCAGTGACTCATACGTTATATTTGGATTCATCTCCCAAGTTGGGCACTGAAGCGTATACACTTTCGGGTTGTTCTTGCCCCATCGGAACAATTTCATATGATAATCATTCTCGTACATGGGTGATGAGATAGAGATACGACGACCGTCCTTCTTAAAGGTTTTCACACTGCGCGATAGGGTATCATACACCATCTCCGCAGATGAATTCCCTCCTGTATCCTTAAACCTAGATAACTCATCGAACGATACCAGGATGATTGTTTTCCCTGCAAGCGACGACGAATTGCTATGCTCACTGCGCACTATTACTTTGCCGTCGTTTGCAGTAGGGAAAATGAACTCATTATGATGTTCAGTATATTCGTAACGTTTAAAGAAAGGACCGTTATCTATGCGTGCCTTTATGGCCGCAAATACTGTATCTTTAGCTTGCCGATCAGACGTTGCAACGTTGATGATAAATATCTGCGACCCTGGCGGTAGCCCATAATACGCGTTCGGGTCACCACGAAGTAGTAACTTCGCTAATTCATACACGGAAATGATAGACGCAACGGTGGTTTTACCACCACGCATTCCAACCACTAGAACCATATCCTGATACTTATTCTTGGGGTCATAATATGTCTCAATGACCTCAATCTGCTTCGGGTACAACCAGTCAATATTCAAGTAAGCTTTACCTTTAACGAACAACATAGGGTCCCTCATTGCCTTGAGGTCCCACTTCATATCGTCCATTAAAATATTGATCGGCATTCCTTCACCCTGCGGAAACCATCGCGACCCGCCCCAAACAACGCGCTCAGGACCCCTTACGGGATGTCCACTGTCACTGATTGGGTTTCACTGTATTCTGAATCTGTGTATCCACTTGCTTGAGCCTTTACTCTGTAAAAGTATGAACCGTCTGTCTTCCCCGTAACATCATAATATGTGTCGCTGCCGCTATATATCTGCGACCACCCAGAACCACTGTCTTCTTCTAAGACATAGGTCGTAGCATTATCAATCGTGTCCCATTGAACACGATAGTCGCCCGTGACATTCGGCGAGACCAGAGCCGCAATCACCGGAGTATCCAATACAGGGTCGGCGACCTCATCGGATATTGCAACCAGGAACTTAGGCGTAGAGATGATGCCCCCTGAACCGTATTGCAGTTCTACTTCGGCGTAGTAGTCGCCTACTTCATTGGTATCTGAGGCGGTGAGCTGCACATAACATTCACCGTCGGACCCGCCCGGGTTTGTTAGCGAACAGGTTTTGGTAACTTTACCAGTCTCTTCGCCATACTTCCCCATCTTGAACCGAATGGTGGTGATCGACCCCAAGTCTATGGGGTTACCGTCAGCATCCGTAATCGTAAAATCCAAGCGCGGCGTGTCGCCCTGTACGATAGTAATCTTATCCATGTGCTAGCCCCCGTGAAGGATATCAAGAATTCTATGTGCTAAGGCGCACTTCGAGTTTAAGGGGTGCAACGAAATTATACACCTTGCCTGCCTCACCGCCCCCGCCCATCTCTGCGAAGCCATCATAACTCGGCCTCAGCCCCATCCTCACACCCCTTCGATATCAAGGGTTAATTCAACATCTTTATCCGTAGCCATGTTCTCATCGATATAGAATCCCAACATCAGCCTGTCACCTCCTGATAGAGATACATTATTTATTCCCGTCATTGGGCCAACATCATCGGGCAACGGTAAAGGAAACGATTCAATTATCGTTGTACCTTTAATATATTCGGTAATAGGGCTCACAATACCCCATCCGCCTTTCTCGGCAGTATATCTCTTCGACATAGTGATAAGCTTTTTCCCGTTGGTTAAACCCGAGAAGATATTCAGTATATTCATCGTTGCTTCTTTGATTCTGCTCCCTTTTATTGTTTTTACAGTGGCCACAGAAGCACGGCCCTGTATTTCACTAGGTGCCACAGAACCAGCGATATTATACCGATATATCTCCAATGTTTCGGCATCGACCTGATCGAACAATATTGCCCAGTAAAGAGCACCTGTTCGAACGGCGATGCCACCAGCATCGGTATATTCAGATTTGATATCGGAACGCAGCAACGAGGTCCTTACACACTGGACTACTTCCATGGATATTGTTGCATCGGTAGAAATGCTCTTCCAATGGAATACCCAAAACCCCAATTCGTCCAGCGCCTGGGTCGCCTCATAGAGACCGGGAGCTTCTGTTGCATCTACTTCAGAAACTGTTATCTCAGACCACGACGCGGCGACTGGGTCCCACGCCTTGCACACCAGGTCGGCAGCAGCGCCCGTGATAGCCATGCCATTGCTATCTGTATAAGCCATGCGTGTTTTGTATGAAGTACCCAATATCGCGTCCATTTATAACACCCTTATCATTATTTTCATCCCTATTAAGAAATGCAATATATATATAATGGAGTAGGAGAATTCATTTCTTCGGCTCACGGACTAAAGGCATAATCATCTCCATTTGTGCCGGCGTTATATCACTAGGGATATCCTCAAAGTCCACCTGGTAAAACTTAAAGGCGATCTCCTCGTCCAACATCTTATTGTACTCGTCCACCTGTTTGCTGCGCTCTTCATATCCTTCTGACATTTCCTTCTTGAGCTCAGTTATTTCCCTATGAAATTCAGGATTGTCCTCAACCCCCGAGAATGTACCATCATCGAGCATGACAGAGCGACCTCTATCATCTTTATCACAATATTTATGACAGAGTTCAATCCTTGCATTCTCATACTCTTTGCCTTTGCCCGATGGCTCGGCCGCCTTCTGCAGTGACTGTATCTCTTCAAGAAGCTTCTTCTTGTTCTTGATCATAATAAAGGAGAACTTGACTCCCTTCAGATCTTTGACCAATTCCACGCCCGTTAAAACTTGAAAAAGGACACTGCGCTGAATCTTCTGGGTCATATTACCACTCCAAACGGATCGGGTTGATCGTGGGGCTCGTCCACATCCCATGACGCCTTTTTTGCTGCCATCTTCGCATCAAACTCATCTGATGCCAGATAAGCGTTATAATCATCACCCGAGGGAAGCTTCTCATTGAAACCCATCCCGGTTTCGGTGTGTGTCCCCTTCAGAGTTCTAACACCATCTTCCACTTCGTTCACTATTATATCCACTGTCACTTATCTCACCTTACCATGATACTAACGTGCGCCAGACTCCCTCGGCATACATCTTGATTGCATTGTCAAATGTATTAATATAAACCATCCCTTCCTCACCCGCCGGATCACCCGTATCGGTCTTGGTTTTATTCAGTACCGCATAGTTCTGGATATATGTCTTATCGGTCTGAACATCAAAGACCACCGAACCGCCCATATCCACATAAACACCATGCTCTGCAGATGCGTCCTCCATCACAAGACCGACAACATTCCCTTCCCCCTCGATATAAACACCGGCGGCATGCGTGCCGGGTGAACTATAATCCGCAGGCATTTTGATATAACTGCCGTATAACTTATCATACGAAGTCAGACCCATACCACTTAAATCCAGGCGCAACCCTGAATAGATTATCGAACTACCGTCTATATCACCTGACGCTACTCCCTTATATATATTTATCTCGCCACCTTCGGCACCACCAGAACCAACATCTCCGGTATGAAGTCCACTGAATAACGAAAGGTCTGAGTCATCATCCGTCTGTGGCAAATCGCCACTCCATTCCTGATAATACCCCCTGAATGTTGTCGGTATAGACCCATCATGGTCTTTATTGTTATTCTGATAAAACATTGTAATGGGTCCTGTTATATCACCAATTCCATGAATAGTGTGAACTATCCCATCACCATTAGTCCTTTGGGTATCGTCAAGCCACAGGCAATATTCGTCCTTCGCAGAACCTCTGTTAGGCTGTATATGTATATTGGCATACATCCCTGCCCCGCTTGAAACAATATGCAAACCAGCATCTATCTGTGTCGGGGATCCAGCAGCCGCAACTTCCGCAATTTGCAAACCATAGACCTTTGTATATCCAATTTCATCCGCAACCTCCAACCTACCTGCATATATGGTAGTACCAGGTGCTGTTTTACCTAGCGCCTTACCATATATGGCATTAATCTCAAGATTGCCCCCATGACCTTCAGCCACGAATCTCGCGGGTCTCACCATACCCGTGCCATCATGTATTATACTTGAACCCATACCTTGGACACTTGCAGATGAATGATTAGCATTTCCTAGACCATAGGCAGGATTCATTGCAACAAAATACCCGAAGACAAAACTGGTGTTTTGGTCGCCATCGGCTAATGTTATGGTATCTAATCTCATGTTAGGATACTTATTATCAGGAAGCAAAGGCGAAACAAAATCAATTCTATCTGCAGCACCCACAGTAAAACTGGTTTTGCACTTATACTTCAGATGCGATACAGAGTGCAAGCCAGTATGTTCAGTCGCCTCGGCATCAATTAAGAGGCCCTGCACAGTGGCTCCCAACGTCATTGTGATACCACTATCATGCACTATATGAGTGTGCAATCCCGTAGCCCCACCACCAGTCAAAGCAGAGTGATCAGCGCTACTCAAATGATATCTCTGTGACGCACTCCCGCCCTGAATACTTGCCAAATCATTATGACTTATAGCATCTGTTTGACCCTGAGAATGAGAACTGGCATGTAGCGTCGGCGTCCTGGCATCTGAAAGCCTCCCATCATTGCCCTGACACACGGTCCCGGCAATAGCCCCGAAATCCTTATTGAATGCACTATTCTTCACAAAAGCGTTCTCTTTGCCCGACATCTGGGTATCTATCTCGAGCTCCGTATAATACATGGTATCGTGCTTATGCAATGATGTATCAGACCCGCCCGTCAGCCCCGTGTGTTGAGCAGTACTAAGATGCTGTCGCTGCGTCGCAGTGCCACCCTGTATGTTCTGCAGATCGTTGTGATTAATCGCGCCAGCCTGCTTCACCCACGAACTGCCATTATACACATACGAAACATTCTCATCCTCCACCCAAGTCGCCATCCCCTCATTAGCCACCATCTCATCGAAACCGGTACCATTACCCTGGTAAATGTTGTTCTCTGTCCAGCCATTCGCCGTGGCAGTAGAGAGGTATCTATCGCCTGCAGTCGGCGACGGAAGACCACCGGTCGGGTCATACCGTGTTTTGACGGATTCCTGCCAGTCAGCCGACCCAATGGTCGTCTGTAGATCGTCCAGCGCTTCAGTAACAGTGGCGCCAGGCACATTGGACGTGTTCTCTAGCTGGTCAGAACTAGGCTTTGCCGGCAGGTCTCCTCCCACTTTACCACTCCCTGATAGTGTCAATTACAACCTTGTATGTCTCATTGGAGGTACCGTCGCCACCAGCCCTCTGAATCCTGACATAGAGCTTACCGCTCGGCGTGGTATCCTCTGAAAAGAAGACCACAGTACCGAAAACGATGTCATTCTCATGTATGAGAATCTCGTCCGCATCAGGCTCTTTGTTCTGTCTCCTGAAAATGACATTCGAGAAGTCGCTGACCGTTGGATCTTTATTATACAAACCCAACTCCGCAGAATCAACCGTGAAAGCTGTACCAGACTGCGCAGTCCGCACAACCCTCACGAAAAATATTCTCGTGGATTGGGTGGCCGGGTCAAAGTCGATTTCACCCGTCTCGTCAGGGTCCGCCCCCGAGAGGGCAATACTCACTTCCTTTGTTTCAAAGCGATCACTTATTACCATGGTATTACCTCTGCACATTCATTGGAACTTGAACGTTATCTCCATGTTCGGCCTCAATCGTTTTCGTGTTCTGCTCCAGGGCCTTCTCAACTTTCTCTTGACAACTCTGGCATAGCATCGAAAACACAAGCACACGGAGTTCGTGATAACTCTTGATCGTGACTTCGACCTGCTTCTTCATGTCCCCTCTCAATTGGGCCATATCCATCGCCGTTCGGCGCAACTCTGAGTTCAGGGACACGAGCATCTGCACAGTCTCTTTATCGTAAGTATCGGTCTCGGCCAGATTATTGAACCTGTCCGAAAGCGACATGAAGTTGTTCATAAGCACATCGTGCTTGCTGTATAACTCTAAGGTCTTGTCGTCCACCCCATCCTTCGACCTCTGCCGCGCCTTATCCGCTGGCGAGTCCAGAGCCGGGGCATAACGCCCGTAATGATTGGCCATGTGCTCGTAGACCGCATCCGGCGTCATCTGCAACTCTTCAGCCACAGTCTTCTTGGTTAGGCGCCCCTCCTTTATCCCATTCTCGATTTGCTCGCGCCTCTCGTGTCTGCAAATCGGACACAACATTCCCTGATCATCGGCCTGCGCCATTACCATGCCCCCTTTACTTCGGTATCAGAAACACTTTCACGTCACGGTCAAGAGGCTCACAGACTATATCTTTACCCCCCAATCCCAGCCTGCGACAAAAATCCTGAAGGAACGTCATACTCGAACACTTCTCCTTACAATCCCCGAACTGCTCACACTGGACCCTTATACTATCAATGTGATGTTGCGACATATCCTACTCCCGGATTACACCCCACACGACCCTACCCCAAACAACAATTTTACGCCCCCTCAACCTCCTCGAACATCTCGCACCCCTGAATCTCGACCTTTACTATAATTCCACTGGCCTTGACCTGTGCTATGAACTTGCGGACAGTCGCAGGGATAGTACATTCGCCCAGGCGCCTACACTCAAGGCATATCTCCCTTGGTTCCGCACTCCGGCGTTTAGGTATTGCACCCACAACAGTGGCCCCCGGCCATTCTACATATACATCGGCTGTCCTGGTATATAAAGATTTCTGCTTGTGACACCCACGTGGGAAGGGTAAATCGAATCAAAGGGTTCTCTCCCAAAATCAGCGGAAAGCGGAAACAAGGGCAAAAAGGTTATGGGGAAAAAGGATTGTTGGGAGAGGGGTAGAAGGATTGTTGGGATTGGGGTAGAAGGGAGAGGGAGGGAAGGGTAATTATTTTTAAACCTTCGTAATTATAAAAATTAGTACCCTTAGGAACAACAAATAACACGGGCTCTAATTTCTCAAAACCTACATAACCTCTTTATATATAAAGGGTTGTTGTAGACTCACCTACCACAACAACCGTTTATATTGTTGAACAACGATATTATTATTGGAGGTAATAAGATGCCTACAAAAGCTACGACCTTGAAAAAAAAGGGACGAAAGTCGGAAGTAAGAGCAAACGGACGAACCCAGGAACGAATGTTGCAGTATTTCAAGAGCAACAAGGACCACGCATTCAGTCAAGGGGACCTGTCAAAGGCATTAGACATGTCAGAGCAACAGGCCCGCAAGACAGCACTAGCATTGTGTGCAAAGGGTCAGGTTGAAAGGTGGGAACAGGACGAACCTAATGATAAGGGTGGATCGGTGGCCCGCATATACTATACACTTGCTTAGAGCAAGTATATAGTATTTTTTTTACTTATCATTCTAGAGGCTTGGGAGTAGGTTTGACAACATATAGTTGAGTGCTTTATAGCGTCCTTTATGTGCTTATAATCATACAAACTATCTTTAGTCACTGACCTATTTTAAACATTTACACGGGATTTCAACTTATGGGTTGAAGGGACCTAGGACCATGGACCATGGACCAGGAACCCTGGTACGTAGAGAAATACGTCTTTAAGACAGTGAGCCGGTGACCTAGGTACGTAGAGAAAATAATAACTACTAACAGTGAGCCTTGTTCGGTGAAAGATAAAAAAATTACAACATGGATTTGAGTTCTTCGATGAACTCTTTCCTGTCTTCTTCGGACATGTGTTTGTAGGCTTGCCAGTAACAGTCAATACCCATTTCGGTAGCAGCTGCTACAAGTGTTTCTAAAGGAACTTCAACACCTAATTCCTTTTTTTGATACTCAGATAGTTCCCAGAGTTTGTCATATTGTTCTCTTGTGAAGTCAGGTTCTATTTGAACTCCTTCACGTGACTCGTTGTTACTCATATAAGGTACTGATACAGGTCCACCGAACTTCAGTCTTGACTCATTATCATGCATACAGACTTTGTCCACGTCATCTCCTAATAAGAATCCATACACAAGGTCCACAAGTAAGTCATATACTGGTATACCAAGTACATCACCAGGTATGTCAATAGGTAATCTTGTTTTGTCCTTATCGATCTGAATACCAAGTGTCTTGATAAAGTGATCAACAATTTCCTGTGACCATGAATACTTCTTACATAGATCACAAAGACCTGTGAGTTCGTATTTACATGGTTTAGATTCACCTAAATGTTCATCTTCCTCCGTTGTATGTATCATGAACTCAGCAGCTTTATCAGTTACATAAGGTAGTACCTCAGTTGTTTGTTCCGTTTTATCTTTTTGGTCCTTCATATATTACCTCCATATTATATATAGGATTATAACTATATAAAGGTTATGTTAAAGTAATGTACGTAGTTATATACTTAGTCCCAAGTCATAATTGTACATTCGTTACAGTCTTTATTATGATACTTAGTAATACAAGCCTGACAGACTAAAAGTGCAAGTTCTTTAATAACCTTGTTCCTAATATCATATATTTCAGATTGTAATTCCAAGTCTTTTATAACTTCTTGTTCGTCGTCATCTAATATTATTACCCTCATATATTACCTCCAATATTAATATAGGATTATAACTATATAAAAGGTTTGTTAAGGTAATGTACGTATGTTACGTACCTAACGAATAGAAGGTAGTTCGGTGTAAGGTAGTAACATTGAACCTTATTTCATTGGACCGGTGTCCGGACTCCGTTTTCCGATGTTCGGTGTCCGGGCCGTGCTAGCAGTAATACCCGGCCGGGCTCCAGTTGTCCGGCCTCCGCCTTCTCCGGACTAGAGAACAGACCATTCTAAACACCTAGGACCGG
>Ga0272442_10004199_pt1 | contig 19836 bp, 13 predicted proteins | sample SSMForm2O_FD_200262 | JGI IMG/M metagenome (GOLD analysis project Ga0272442, IMG submission 200262) | Marine sediment archaeal communities from Little Sippewissett salt marsh, Falmouth, MA, United States - SSM-Form-2O | ecosystem: Environmental > Aquatic > Marine > Wetlands > Sediment ... | reverse complement strand
GGAGCACGCCCTGCTGCGGCAGGTCCGCCAGGCGGAGAAGGACCGGGGCGTGAGCCGGGCCGAGCTGGAAGCGTTGCAGCAGCGCGTCGGCGACGGCGAGCGCAAGGGCCAGCAGGCCAAGAAGGAGATGATCGAGGCCAACGTGCGCCTCGTCATCTCCATCGCCAAGCGCTACACGAACCGCGGCCTGGAGTTTCTGGACCTCATCCAGGAGGGCAACGGCGGCCTGATGCGCGCCGTCGACAAGTTCGACTACCGCAAGGGCTACAAGTTCTCCACCTACGGCACCTGGTGGATCCGCCAGGCCATCACGCGCGCCATCGCCGACCAGGCGCGCACCATCCGCGTGCCCGTGCACATGATCGAGGCCATCAACAAGGTCAGCCGGGCCAGCCGCAAGCTCATCCAGGAGTACGGCCGCGAGCCGACACCGGAGGAGGTCGCCCTCTACCTCAATTTCCCCGTGGAGAAGGTCAAGAGCGTGATGAAGGCCAGCATGGAGCCCATCAGCCTGGACCGGCCCATCGGCGAGGACGAGGACAGCAACCTCGGCGACTTCATCGAGGACATCCACGCCGACAGCCCCGCCCACTCGGCGGCCCACTCCATGCTGAAGGACCAGCTGTCCAAGGTGCTGTCGACGCTGACGCGGCGCGAGGAGAAGGTCATCCGCCTGCGCTTCGGCCTGGGCGACGGCACGCCGCGCACCCTGGAGGAGGTGGGGACCATCTTCCAGGTGACGCGCGAGCGCGTGCGCCAGATCGAGGCCAAGGCCATCCGCAAGCTCCAGCACCCCAGCCGCGCCCGCAAGCTCAAGGGCTACATCGAGAACTACTAGGCGGCGCCCGGCCGCGCGCTTGACGGGGCCCGCGGCCGGGGATAGCCTCCGGGTGCGGGCCCATAGCTCAGTGGTCAGAGCGGGCGACTCATAATCGTTCGGTCCCAGGTTCGAGTCCTGGTGGGCCCACCGCACCGGCCGCGCCGCGGCCGCCACCCGTGGAGGAGCATGGAGAACGAGGCCCTCGTCGCGGTCTACCGCCTCGACGACGAGTGCCGGCGCCTGGAGCGCGTCCTGGCCGAGCTGCCCGCGGCCGGGGACGCCCTGCGCCGCGAGGGAGCGGCGGCGCGGGAGCGGCGCGAGGGGCGCGAGCGCGAGCTGGCCGACCTGGACCAGGGCATCCGCCGCCTGGAGCGGGAGATCGCCGAGGGCGAGGAGCGCCGGCGCCGCGAGGAGGCGAAGCTGCGCCAGCTCGCCACCGAGGCGCACGTGGCGGCCAAGCAGCGCGAGATCGACGCCCTGATCGCGCGCATCGAGACCCTGGAGACGCGCGTCCTCGAGAAGATCGAATCCCAGGAGATCCTCCAGCGCGAGACAGAGCTGCGCCGCCGGTCCGAGGGCGACACCGACGCGGCCCGCGAGCGGGAACTCGGGGAGCTGGAGCGCGAGCTGGCATCGCGGGGGCATGACCTGGAGCGGACCCGGCTGGAGCGGGAGCGCGCCCTGACCGAACTGGATCCCGCCCTGGCGCGCCGCTACCGCCGCGCCTACGGCAAGCACGGCCACGGCTGCCTGGCCGCCCTGCGCGACGGGGCCTGCGGCGGCTGCGGCGAGTCCCTGCCGCCCCAGGACGCCCTGGACCTGCGTCACAAGGGCCGCATCCTCGACTGCCAGGGCTGCGGCCGGCTGATCCTCTGGGTGGAATCGTGAAGCCGTCGACGCTGCGCGCCCTCGTCGACTGGCTGACCGGCGGCGACGGACCGGATCTCCCCGCGCGGGAGCGCCGGGCGCTCGTGGCCTGGCTCGAGGCCCGCCACGCCGAGCTGGAAGCCGCGGGGCGGACCGAATCCGGCCCGCGCGAGGCCCGCGCCGCAGCCGGCAAGGGCGATGCCGCCAGAGCCGGCAAGGGGAAGGGCGACGCAGCGGGCGCGGGCGGGGGCGCGCGCGCGGGCGACCCCCTGCCGCCCGAGGCGCTGACGCCGCTGGACCTGGCGTCGGATGCCGTCGCCCGCCTCCAGTGCGACGGGGCGAGCCGCGGCAACCCCGGGCCCGCCGCCCTCGGCGTCGTCGTCAGCCTCGACGGCGTGGAGATCTACCGCCACGGCCGGGCCCTGGGGACGCTGACCAACAACCAGGCGGAGTACCGGTCGCTCCTGGCGGGCCTGGAGGCCGTCCGCCGCCTGGGCTTCCGGCGGCTCGAGGTGGCCATGGACAGCGAGCTGGTGGTCCGCCAGCTCGAGGGGCGCTACAAGGTCAAGAACGCGGGGCTGAAGCCCCTCCACGCGGCGGCGAAGGCCGCCCTGGCCGGCTTCGACGCGGCGCGCGTCCGCCACGTGCCCCGCGGGGAGAACGCGGCTGCGGACGCGCTTGCGAACGAGGCGCTGGACTCCCTATAATCGCGTGCGGAAGCGGACCGGATGGCCGCGGGTCCGCGAGGGCCCGAGGAAAGTCCGAGCTCCAGAGGGCAGGGTGCTGGGTAACTCCCAGGGGAAGTGATTCCACGGAAAGTGCCACAGAGAACAGACCGCCTAAGCCGCGGCTCGTCCGCGGCCGGCAAGGGTGAAACGGCGAGGTAAGAGCTCACCGGGCGCCCGGTGACGGGCGTCGCACGGCAAACCCCACCCGGAGCAAGACCAAGCAGGGAAGACGGAGCGGCCCGCTCCTTTCGATTCCCGGGTAGGTCGCACGAGGTCGCCGGTAACGACGGCCCCAGATAAATGGCCATCGCCCCCCGCGGGGGGAACAGAACTCGGCTTACAGGTCCGCTTCCGCTTTTCCGCCGTCGCGCCGCCGTCCCGCGTCCAGGAGGTCGCTTGCACCCCGCTCCGGCACCGGCAATCCGCCTGCGCGAGCAGCCTTCCGACGCGGAGCGCCGGCGCCTGGCCGCGGCGTTCGGCGTGCACCCGGCCGTGGCCGCCCTCGCCTGGCAGCGCGGCTGTCGCGACCGCGCCGCCTGGGACGCCCTCCAGGACGGCGACGCGCGCCACCAGCACGATCCCGCGCTCCTGCCCGACATGGCGCGGGCCGTGGACCGCCTCCTGGCGGCCTGCGACCGCGGCGAGCGGATCCTCGTCCACGGCGACTACGACGTCGACGGCCTGACCGGCGCGGCGCTGCTGCTGCGCGCCCTGCGCGCCCTGGGCGCCGATCCCGCGCGGGTCCAGGCCTTCGCGCCCCGCCGTGACCGCGACGGCTACGGGCTCTCGCGGCGCGCCCTGGACCGCGCACGCGAGCGGGGCTGCGCGCTGGTGGTCACCGTGGACTGCGGCAGCTCCGACGGCGAGCTGGTGGCCGAGCTGGCCGCCGCCGGCGTGGACACCATCGTCACCGACCACCACCTGGCCACCGAGCTGCCCGCGGCCCTCGCCTTCGTCAGTCCGCTGCGGGCCGACAGCGGCTACCCGCACCGGGACCTGGCCGGCAGCGCCATCGCCTACAAGCTCGCCCGGGCCCTGCACGCGGCCCGCGGCCGGCCCCTGCCCCCCGAGACATGGCTGGACTTCGCGGCCCTGGGCACGGTGGCCGACGTCATGCCGCTGCGGGGCGAGAACCGGCTCCTGGTGACGGCCGGCCTGGCGGAGATGAGCCGGCGCCTGACGGCCCGCCCCGGCTCGGCGGCCGACCGGCATCCCGCCTGGCGCGCCCTGGCCCGGACGGCGGGGATCCGCCCCGGCGAACTGGACGCCCGCGACCTGGCCTTCCGCCTGGCCCCGCGCCTCAACGCGCCGGGCCGCCTGGACAGCCCCCGCCTGGCACTGGACCTGCTGCTCAGCGACGATCCCGGCGAGGCCGCCGACCTGGCGGCGCGCCTGGAGGCCGTCAACGACCGCCGGCGCGAGCTGGAGGCCGCCGTCACGGCGGCGGCCCGCGAGGCGGCGCGCCGGGAGCTGGCCGGCGGGCGGCGCCCGGGCGTCCTGGCCCTGGCGAGCCGGGGCTGGCACCCCGGCGTGCTCGGCATCTCCGCGGCGCGCCTGGTGGAGGAGTTCGGCCTGCCTGTCCTGCTGGCGGGCCTCGACCCGGCGGGCGCGGCCCGCGGCTCGGGCCGCGGCCCGGAGGGGCAGGACCTCAAGGCCCTGCTGGACGAGGCCGCGCCCTGCCTGCGCCGCCACGGCGGCCACCGCCGGGCCGTGGGCTTCGACGTGGCGCCCGGCCGGTGGGAGGCCTTCGCCGGCCGCGTGGCCGAGGCGGCGCCGCCGGCGGCGCCGCCGCCGTCCCTGGTGGCCGACCTGGCCCTGGAGCCCGAGGCCATGGACCGTCCCTTCCTGGACGACCTCGAGCGCCTGGGGCCCTTCGGCGAGGGCAATCCCGAGCCCCTCGTGCTGCTGCGCGGCGTGGTGCCCCAGTCGGCGGAGGTCCTCAAGGACACGCACCTGCGCCTGCACTTCCGCTCGACGCGCGGCGGGCGCTTCCGCGCCATCGCCTTCGGCCAGGCGGCGCGCCTGGGGCCGCGCGTGGAGCAGGGCGCCGCCAGCGACCTCGCCGTCCGCGTGGCTCGCGACGGGTTCCGACGAGCGCCGGGCGAGCACGGCGTCGCCCTGCACCTCGTGGAACTGCGGCCCGAGGCGGTGGCGGTGTGAGCGCGCGCTCGGGGCACGACGCCACGCCGGACGCGGCGGCCGCGGCCGAGCGCGACGCCCTGCTGGAGCACGCGCGACGGTTCGCGCCGCAGCTGGACGCGGACCTGGTGGAGCGGGCCTTCTGGCGGGCGCGGGAGATTCACGCCGGGCAGATGCGGCGCTCCGGCGATCCCTACTTCGAACACGTCCTGGCCGTGGCTCACACCGTGGCCGAGATGAACCTGGGCTCCAACGCCATCGCCGCCGCCCTTCTGCACGACGCCGTGGAGGACACGCCGCTCAGCGTCGAGATCCTGCGCCAGGAGTTCAATCCCGCCGTGGCGCTGCTGGTGGACGGGGTCAGCAAGATCGCCCACCTGCGCTTCGCCAGCGAGGAGAAGGCCCAGGCGGAGAACTTCCGCAAGCTCCTGCTCCAGATGAGCAAGGACATCCGCATCCTGCTCATCAAGCTGGCCGACCGCCTGCACAACATGCGGACCCTCGAGTACCTGGAACGCGACCGCCAGGTGCGCATCGCGCGGGAGACCATGGACATCTACGCGCCCCTGGCCAACCGGCTCGGCATCGGGCGGCTCAAGTGGGAGCTGGAGGACCTCGCGTTCAAGTACCTGGAGCCGGAGCCCTACGCCCGCGTCGCCGAGAGCATGGGCACGCGCCGCGAGACGCGTGACGAGTACATCCAGGCCATGCGCGACCGCATCCGCCTGTCCATGGAGCAGAACGGCATCGACTGCGCCGTGCAGGGCCGGGCCAAGCACTTCTACAGCATCTACCAGAAGATGCTGGCGCAGAACCTCCGCGCGGAGGAGGTCCTCGACCAGCTCGCCTTCCGCATCATCACCCAGAGCGTGGCCGACTGCTACCACGCCCTGGGCGTCGTGCACACCGTCTTCACGCCGCTGCCCAAGCGCTTCAAGGACTACCTGGCCACGCCCAAGCGCAACGGCTACCGCAGCCTGCACACGGCGGTCATCGGCCCCGACGGCACCATCTTCGAGGTGCAGATCCGCACCCGCGAGATGCACCAGACGGCCGAGTTCGGCATCGCCGCCCACTGGCGCTACAAGGAGGGCGGCGAGGTCGGCCGCGACGAGCCGGCCAGCGGCCGCGAGCTGGACTTCCTGCGCACCTTCCTCGAGGAGATCCAGGCCGGCGAGTGGAGCGAGGATCCCTCGGAGTTCATGGCCAGCCTGAAGATCAACCTCTTCCAGGAGGGGATCTTCATCTTCACCCCGCGCGGCGACCTGCACATCCTGCCCGCCGGCGCGACCCCCGTGGACTTCGCCTACGCCATCCACACCGAGGTGGGCGACCGCACGGTGGGGGCACGCATCGACGGCAAGCAGGTGCCCCTGCGCCACGAGCTGACCAGCGGCGAGGTGGTGGAGATCATCACGCGCAAGAACGCCCGGCCGAGCCGCGACTGGCTGAGCTTCGTGCGCAGCGCCAAGGCCGTCAGCCGCATCAAGCGGCGCCTGCGCGAGACGGAGCTGGAGCAGTCCCTGAGCCTGGGGCGGGAGCTTCTCGAGCGCGAGTTCAAGCGGCAGCAGCGGCCCTTCCCGGACGAGGACGAACTGGAGCGGGCGGCCGAGGCACTGGGCGTGGAGAACGCCGAGCGGGTCGTCGAGGGCGTGGGGCGCGGCAACCTCAGCGCCGTGCAGGTCTTCAACCGCGTCCACCCGCCGGTGCCGGGCGCGCGGGAGCGCCCGCTCCTGAGCGACGACGACGTGGCCCGCCTCACGCGCGAATCCGTGCGCGGCGTGCGCGTGGAGGGGCACGGCAACATGATGATCCGCTTCGCCGGCTGCTGCCGGCCGGTGCCGGGCGACGCCATCATCGGCGTCGTCACCCGCGGGCGCGGCATCAGCGTCCACCGGGCGGACTGCATCAATGTCACGAGCCGGCCCGAGCTGGACGAGCGCCTGGTGAACGTGGAGTGGGACGTGGGCGAGCAGGAGACCTTCCTCGTCGGCCTCGTGGTCGCCGCCTCGGACCGGGCCAATCTCCTGGCCGAGCTCACCGAGCGGATGGCGCGCACCGGCACCAGCCTGCACAGCGGCAGCTTCAGCCGCGACGAGAAGGACCTGCAGGTGCGCTTCCACTTCACCCTCGAGGTGCGCGACCTCGGCCAGCTGGACGAGGTCATCCGCGGCCTGCGCGGCGTGCGGGGCGTGCACGAGGTGACGCGGATCTAGGGGGGGTGCCATGCGCGTGGTGCTGCAGCGGGTGAGCGAGGCGCGGGTGCGCGTGGACGGGCGCGTGGTGGGGGAGATCGGTCCGGGTCTGCTCCTGCTCTGCGCCTTCGCGCCCGCCGACGACGAGGCGGTCCTGCGGTGGATGGCCGCCAAGTGCGCCGACCTGCGCGTCTTCAACGACGACGAGGGCAAGATGAACCGCTCGCTCCGCGACACCGGCGGCGGCGCGCTGGCCGTCAGCCAGTTCACCCTCTACGGCGACTGCCGCAAGGGCCGCCGGCCGAGCTTCGTCCACTCGGCGCCGCCCGAGCGGGCCGCCGCCCTCTACGAGCGCTTTCTTGAGCTGCTGGGCGCCGAGGGGCTGACCGTCGCGGCCGGCGTCTTCCAGGCCATGATGGCCGTGGAGCTGATCAACGACGGGCCCGTGACCCTGGTCCTGGAGCGCGAGGCGCCGTGAACCCCTTTCTCTCCGAACGCGCCCAGGCGGGTCTGGTCCTCGCCTCGGCCAGCCCGCGGCGGCGCGCGCTGCTGACGGGACTCGGTTTCGAGTTCGAGGTCCTGCCCAGCGCCTACCACGAGGCGGACGGCGGCGGCGAGCCGGACGCGGCCGCGCGGCGCCACGCCCTGGGCAAGGCCCACGACGTGGCCCGCCGCCGCCCGGGCGCGCTGGTCATCGGCGCCGACACGCTGGTGGTGGCCGGCGGACGCAGCCTGGGCAAGCCGGCGGACGCGGGCGAGGCCCGCGCCATGCTGCGCGCCCTGGCCGGTCGCGACCACGCGGTCCTGACGGCGGTGGCCCTGGCCGCGCTGGACCCGGCGGCGAAGCGGCTGCGCGATGCCGTGGACCTGTCGCGCACGCGGGTCGTCTTCCGCGACCTGGCCGACGCGGAGATCGAGGCCTATCTGGACACCGGCGAGCCCTTCGACAAGGCTGGCGCCTACGGCATCCAGGGCCACGCGGCGCAGTTCGTCACCGGTATCGAGGGCTGCTATTTCAACGTCATGGGCCTGCCCCTGGAGCTGCTGACGCGCATGCTCCGCGACTGGGAGCGCGGCCCGGCGCGAGGAGGCACGGCATGATCGCGGGCATCCCCCCCAACCTGGAGTACCGGCGCGGCCGGCTGCGCATCCTCGACCAGACGCGCCTGCCCTGGGAGGAGGTCCGCGTGGAGGCCCGCGACGCCGGGGCCGTCGCCGAGGCCATCGCCCGCCTCGCCGTGCGGGGCGCGCCGGCCATCGGCATCGCGGCCGGCTACGGGCTCTGCGTGGCACTGGCCGGCCTGCTGGCGCGCGATCCGGACGTCGGACTTGACGCGGCGCGCGCCGCCCTGGCGGACGCGCGCGGCCGGCTGGCCGCGTCGCGGCCCACGGCGGTCAACCTGCCGGCGGCCCTGGCCCGCCTGGAGCGGGCCGAGGCCGTTTTCTGCGAGTCGGCGCGGGAGGCGACGGCCAGCGACCTGCTGGACCGCCTGGAGGCCGAGGCCGCGGCCCTGCACCGCGACGAGCGGCAGGTCTGCGAGGACATCGCCGTGGCGGGCCTCGCGCTGCTGCCGGAGGCGGCCACCCTCGTCACTCACTGCAACGCGGGCCCGCTGGCCACGGGCGGCATCGGCACGGCCCTGGGCGTGATCCTGCGGGGGCACGAGCAGGGCCGCCGCTTCACCGTCTACGCCGGCGAGACGCGGCCCCTGCTTCAGGGCGCGCGCCTGACGGCCTGGGAGCTGGGCAGGGCGGGGGTGCCGGTGCGCCTCATGCCCGACGGCGCCGGGCCGGGGCTGATCCTGGCGGGGAAGGTGGACGCGGTCATCGTGGGCGCCGACCGCGTGGCGGCCAACGGCGACACGGCCAACAAGCTGGGCACCCTGCCCCTCGCCCTGGCGGCCGCCCGCGCCGGCACGCCCTTCTACGTGGCGGCACCCTGGTCCAGCTTCGACCCGGCGGCCGCCGGCGGGGGGGACATCCCCATCGAGGAGCGGGACGCCGCGGAGGTCACGCACCTGGCGGGCCGGGAGACGGCCGCGCCGGGAACGGCCGCCTACAACCCCGCCTTCGACGTCACGCCGGGCGACCTGGTGACGGCCTTCCTCACCGAGCGCGGCGCCCTGCGGCCGCCCTACGCCTTCGCCGCCGACGGCGGCTGCGACCCCGACTAGCTCCGGCGGCGATCGCGACGGGCTCCGTACGCGATCCCGCGCCGCGCCGGCGCCATGGGCCGGCGTCGCGGGGAGGCATTCCGCCGCGGTCCGGCATCACGCCGGTGACCGGCGGTCCGCCGCGGCTTCCTCGCGGTTGTGGAGTTTTCGTGAAGACGGGCGATGCGGGGGCGGCCGGATTGACTCGCCCCATGGGCTATGCTAGCTTGGCGTGCTGGCCCAGAACCACCCCGCCGCGGGACATCTTCGAGGGACCGACGACGATGCCGCTTGCGCGCCGCCTCCCGCTCCGCTCCCGATCCCCCCTGCGCGCCGCCTTCCCGGTCGCCGCCGCGCTGCTGCTGCTGGCCCTGGCGGCGGGCCAGGCACTGGCCGGCGCCACCGTCGCCGGCCGCCTCACCGACCGCGCCACCGGCCGCCCCCTGCCCTACGGCAACATCGTCGTCGCCGGCACGCCCTACGGCGCCATGAGCCTGGACGACGGCACCTTCATCATCACGCAGATCCCGCCGGGCACCTACACCATCAAGGCCAGCTACATGGGCTACAAGGTGTCCGAGCGCCCCTTGATCCGCCTGCGCGAGGGCACCTACCTCGAGATCGAGTTCGAGCTGGAGCCCACGGTCATCGAGACGGAGAAGATCACCATCTTCGGCGAGAAGCCGCTGGTGGACGTCACCGAGGCCGCCAGCTCCAAGTCCCTCGCCGCCGAGGACATCGCCCGCATGCCCGTGGAGACCGTCGAGGAGGTGGTGGTCGCCCAGCCCGGCGTCGTCAAGCAGGACGACGAGATACACATCCGCGGCAGCCGGTCCGACGAGACCCTCGTCCTCGTGGACGGCGTGCCCATGAAGGACGCCCTGGCCGGCACGAGCAGCGCCAAGGGCATCGACTCCAAGTCCGTGGCCAATATGGACCTGATCACCGGCGGCTGGCGCGCCGAGTACGGCAACGCCATGGGGGGCGTCATCAACGTCACCCTCAAGGAGGGGGGCGAGACCTACGGCGGCTTCGCCGAGTACGGCGTGGATCACCTGCCGGGCGTCGAGACGGACTGGGAGCACTACTTCACGGACACCTACAAGTTCCAGTTCGGCGGCCCCGTTCCCGGCAGCGGCGGCTGGATCCCCGGCGAGCGCCTGAGCTTCTTCACCAACTTCTCCGGCGAGGTGATGAACACGCGCTTCCCCAGCATCCGCACCATGCAGGGCGGCGCGGAGAGCCTGAACATCCGCTACGAGGACAGCTTCCTGGGTCTGCCCGTCGTCTGGTCGGGCACCACGGCGCCGCGCCAGAACAACAACTGGAACCTCATGGGCAAGCTTGCCTGGAAGCTGAACAAGGACCACAAGTTCACCCTGACGCTCACCAAGTACCTGGCCTTCGACCAGGGCTTCGACCGCCACGACATCAGCGACCTGACGCGCCAGAGCAACAGGTATCCCTACCAGTGGTCGCACTACCTGGACCACTACAGCGCGTTCGTCGAGGATCGCAACACGGCCACGGTGCGCTACCGCCAGAACCTGGGCGGCACGACCTTCCACGAGCTGCAGCTGGCGCGCTTCTTCGTGCGCATCCGCCAGGACTCGCAGCTCCCGTCCAACGCCGACCTGCGCGCCTATCTCGCGCAGTACGAGCCGCAGGCCTACGACTGGCCCGATCCCGCCCAGGGCGACGACTGGATCTTCCATCCCTACTTCACGCTCAACGGCGACTACAACCAGTTCCGCGACCGCTTCGTGGAGCGCTGGTCGCTCAAGTGGGACCTGACCCGGAACTGGTATCCGCACCACCACGCCAAGACGGGCTTCTCGCTGGGCTACGAGACAATCCAGAACATCGAGATCCGCGACCCCTGGATTCACCGCGAGGACGGCCTGGGCCGCAAGGACGTCTTCCGCGCCAATCCGACCACGGCCTACTTCTACGTGCAGGACGACGTCGAGTACCGGGGCTTCGTCTCCAACCTCGGACTGCGCGCGGACCTCTGGTTCCCCGGCAAGTTCGCCACGGACGCCGCCCAGGCCGCCATCGACGGCACGGCGGGGGACCTGTTCAGCGAGGAGGTGGGGCGGCAGTACTTCGACGGCACCTCCGAGCTGTTCGGCAACCGGCTCAAGTACACCATCAGCCCGCGCATCGCCATCAGCTACCCGATCACCGACCGCGACAACCTCTTCTTCAACTACGGCCACTTCAGCCAGTGGCCCACTTACTACTACGTCTACACCCACGTGGCCAGCGGCGTGGAGGACCTCTTCGGCAACCTGGGCAACATCAACCTCGATCCGAAGATCACCATCCAGTACGAGCTGGGGGCCCGCCACACCTTCGCCGACGGCCTGGCCGGCGACCTGACGGTCTTCGTCAAGGACATCTTCAACTATCCGACCAGCGAGCGCTTCACGGTCCAGTACTACGACCCCGTCGAGGGCAGCAAGGAGGCCACCTACTTCCTCTACCGGAACAGCGACTACGCCCGCAGCCGCGGCGTCGAGCTGTCCGTGCGCAAGCGCCGCGGCAAGTACCTGTCGGGCTCGCTGAGCTACACCTACTCCATCGCCACGGGCAAGAGCAGCGACCCCAACGCCCAGCGCGAGCTCTACGTGGGCGGCGCCACGGGCGAGGTGGAGCTGGCCGAGGGCTACCTGTGGTGGAACCGTCCCCACCGCCTGACGGCGACCATGGACTTCCGCGTGCGCGACATCCGCGGGCCGCGCGTGCTCGGCGTGCCGCTGCCCGGCCACTGGGGCTTCAACGTCTACTACAGCCTCTCCTCGGGCCGCGCCTACACCCCCGAGGATATCAACGGCAGTCCCATCGGCGAGGACTACTCCCGCAACGGCCCCATCGAGCAGAACCTGAATCTCAAGCTCCAGAAGTGGATCAACTGGGGGAACCACCGCATCGACCTGACCCTGCAGGGGTGGAACGTCTTCGACTGGGACCAGCCGCGCAGCGTCGATCCCGTCACGGGCGAGCCCTACAAGGACGGCGTCGGCAGCTACGCCAATCCGCCGGACGACCCCGACGCCGCCCTGGCGCGGGCCCTGAGCCTGGCCGATCCCTCGCGCAACGGCAGCCCGCGGCGCTTCAAGTTCAGCATCGGGGTGAGCTTCTGATGGCGGCCCGGCGCGGCATCCCGGCCCTGGCGCTGCTCCTGCTCCTGGCGGCCTCGCCGGCCTCCGCCGGCCAGGAGCTCGGCGGCCTGCGGGTGGCCACGAGCAGCGGCACCTTCCTGAAGATCGGCATCAGCCCCCGGGCGGCGGCCATGGGCGGCGCCTGGTCGGCCGTGGCCGCGGACGCGGCGGCGGCCTGGTACAACCCGGCCGGCCTCGGCCAGCTCCCCAACCGCCAGTTCTACGCCAGCTACGTGGCCTGGCCGGCGGACATCCACTACGGGAACCTGATCATGGCCCTGCCCGCGCCGCGCCTGGGGGGCACCCTCGGCCTCCAGTTCGGCAGCCTCAGCACGACCCTGGACGAGACCGACGAGTACCATCCCTACGGCACGGGCCGCAGCTTCGGCTACGCCGACTGGGTGCTGGGCCTGTCCTTCGCGCGCTTCATGACCGACCGCCTGCTGGTCGGCCTCTCGCTGAAGTACGTGCGCGAGGACCTGGGCAGCTCGGTGGGCGGACCCGTCACCAACGCCTGGGTGGTGGACGCGGGCACCCTCTACCGCATCGAGTACGCCAACCTGCGCATCGGCATGAGCATCCAGAACTTCGGCCCGGAGTTCGCGCCCTCGGGCACCTACTGGAACCACGTCGAAGAGAAGGCGGAGGAGTACGAGAGCTTCCCGCCGCCGGCGGCCTTCAAGCTGGGCGTGGCCTTCGAGCCCTGGCGCCGCCACCCCTGGCTGCTCACGCAGACCCTGGAGATGAACCACCTCTCCGACAACGAGGAGACCCTGGCCACGGGGCTGGAGCTGTCCTACCTGGGCGGCCTCTTCGCCCTGCGCGCCGGCTACGACTTCATGGCCGACGAGATGGGCCTCTCGGCGGGCTTCGGCGCCAGCTTCATGCTGGGCAACGCCATGGCCGGGCTGGACTACGCCTACACCGACGGCAACAGCCTGGGCCGCATCCACCGCTGGGCCCTGCGCATGGACTTCTGAGGACCGGCATGCGACGACGCGACATCGGCATCCTGCTCCCCCTCCTGCTGGCGGCGGCCTGCGGCCTCAAGCCCGAGCTGCCCGAGCAGATCGCCAACGTCGAGGTGGTGGGGGACGAGAGCTACGAGATCACCTACCGCTGGCTCATCGACGGCGCGACGGACATGCTGGTCCACCGCGGCACGAGCATTTTCTACGTGATCCAGCACGCCGAGAGCCTGAGCATCTACCCGACCTACAAGCGCGAGGACCTGGTGACGCCCTCGCACAAGAACCTGTTCAACGGCCTCGTCGAGCCGCGCCTGCTGGCCGCCGGCACGGACCTGGACCACCGGCTGTGGGTCTTCGACGCCGGCGACGGCGCGCTCAAGGGCTACGACGGCGGCGAGTTCCTCGAGCCCCTGGACGTGGAGATCAGCCACGTGGATCCCGCCTGGCAGGCCGTGGCGGCCATCGCGGCCGACGACGCGGGCCGCGTCTTCGTCGCGGACCGCGCTGCCAACAAGATCTACCGCTACCTGGTGGAGGGCTCGCCCGGTGCCCTCTCCCTCGCTGCCGACGGCGAGGTCACCTGGACCAGCCAGCTCACCGGCGCCACCGTGCGCGACCTGGACTTCGCGGCGGGCAAGCTCGTCCTGCTCGACGACGGGCTGGGGACCGTGCAGCTGCTGGACCCGGCGGGCGTCGCGAGCCCGATCTTCGAGTACCTGAGCGGCGTGCTCGCCGATCCCGTCGCCCTGGCCGCCGACGCCGAGAACCTCTTCGTCCTCGACATGGGGGACACGAGCCTCTGGGAAATCGACGCCGACCTCGATCCGACCAGCGCCCTGCGCGTCAACACCGACGACCGCGAGATCCTGCGGCAGCCGACCGCCATGGCGCTCAACCAGGGCAAGGTCTATGTCGCCGATCCCGAACTGGGAAAGGTCATCGACTATGAGAAGCGGCAGTAGGCGGGGACGGCGCCCGGCCGGCGCGCTGGCCGTCCTGGCGGCGGGCCTGCTCCTGGCGGGCACGGCCCCGGCGGACCACGACGACCCGTCGTCCGCGCCTCCGCCCGTGGCGGGGCCCTTCTGGGCGCGCGACGGCGAGGACCTCGTCCTGGACTTCGTCTTCCGAACGCAGAACGCAGGCAACCTCGCCCTGTCCGTCTCGAACCACGGCTTCCTGGGCAACAACTTCGCCGAGCGCGCCGCCTCCATGGAGTATCCCAAGGGCTCGGAGGTGGATCACATGATCCGCGGCGGGCTCTGGGTCGGCGGCATCAACACGGACTTCGACACCCTCGTCACCACCGGCGTCCAGGACGGCTACTGGGGCACCTACACGCGCCCCACGGAGTTCGTGCCCGTGTCCATCCCCGCGGCCGAGATGGACCTGGGCTGGATCCGCGAGCGCAGCACCCTGCCCAACAGCCCCTACTACGATCCCCTGAACGCCATCAGCGAGCAGGACCTCGTCACGGCCTTCCTGGACACCCTCGACCACCAGCACACGCCGGTCCAGGGCAACACCGACGACTGGCACAGCGCCAGCGGCCTGCAGATCACACAGGAGAGCTACGCCTGGAGCTACGAGCCGGCCGACGCCATGGTCCTCGTGAAGTGGACCATGGTGCCGACGCGCACCCTGCTCAACGCCTACCTCGGCATCTACGCCGAGATGACCACGGGCTGGAAGGGCAAGTATCCCATCGGCGACTGGCCCCCCGCGAGCGCCAACTGGTTCCACCACCACCGGCTCTACTGGGTGGACGACATGGCGGAGTACGGGGGCCTCACCGAGGAGCCCTTCAACCTCGTGGCCGAGCACCACTGGACCTACGACGATGGCCGCGCCCCGCAGCACGGCGGCATCAAGCTGCTCGGCGTCAAGTACAAGCCGGCGGGCGGCGAGTGGCAGGACGAGGGCGAGTGGCGCGTGGCCTGGCGCTGGTGGGACTGGGAGCCCGGCAGCTACCAGCGCGACAACGACGTCGAGAAGTACCCGCTGCTCACCCAGGACGGCGCGGACGACTGGTCGGCCATCATGCCCTCGCCGGACAGCTCCGGCGACAGCCCCATCCAGCTCGTCAGCGTCGGGCCCTGGGACCTGTACCCGGGCGGCACCGGCCAGGGATCCGACAGCCTCATCGTCTCCTTCGCCTTCCTGGCGGGCGACGACTTCGACGACCTGGTCCAGAACGCCCTCTACGCCCAGAAGGTCTACAGCTTCAACTTCACCGTGCCCACACCGCCCTTCTCGCCGCGGGTCCGGGTGGAGCCGGGTCGGGGAAGCCTGCGCATCCTCTGGGACGACGAGCCCGAGGCCAGCATCGACGCCGTGACGCGCGACTACGACTTCGAGGGCTACCGCCTCTACGTGGGCCGCAGCGCCGAGGAGGCCTCCTTCGACCTGGTCAAGCAGTACGACCTGGCGCGCATCCCGGCCAAGAACCCCGACACGGACGCCTACTTCACGCAGTCCTGGCTGGACGCGCAGGTCGCCGCCAACCCCGCCTACGAGACCGAGCAGGACGTCCTCGACGGCGAGTGGCCGGCGGTGGGATACGCCTACCAGGCCGGGGCCGAGGAGCCCTTCCTCGTCACCGAGCCCGACTCCGTGGGCTACAACACGGGCTTCGACGCCGTTCGCCTGGATCCCGAGGACTGGGTGACGGAGGTCGCCGGCGCCGACACGACGGTCTACAAGTACGCCTTCACCCTGGCGCCCGTCTCCGACGGGCATCACTACTACGCGGCCGTCACCAGCTACGACATCGGCAACCCCGAGACGCCCAGCCTCGAGAGCGGCATCGGCCAGAACGTCCGGCACGTGATCCCCGGCCGCGCGCCCGATCAGCAGGCGGCGGGGCAGCGCGTGACGGTCTTCCCCAACCCCTACCGGGGCAGCGCCGTCTGGGACGCCAACCGGGCCACGGGGCGCTACGTCTGGTTCGCCGGCCTGCCGGCGCGGGCCGACATCAAGATCTTCACGCTGGCCGGCGACCTGGTGGCCGAGATCGACTTCGACCGCGACACCTACACCGGCGCCAACGCCGCCGGCGTCTTCGCCGGCGGCGAGGGCGAGGCGCCGCCCGTGCTGCCGGGCACCCTGGCGGCCTGGAATCTCCTCAGCCACAACGGGCAGCCCGTCGCCACCGGGCTCTACCTCTTCTCCGTCACGAACAGGGACACGGGGGACAGCCAGCAGGGCAAGTTCCTCGTGCTGAAATGAGCTGCCGCGGCAGCCGAGCCGGAACAAGATCCATGCGCACCATCCCGCACCTCGCCCTCGCCCTCCTCCTCGCCGCGCTGCTTGGCGCCGGCTGCTCGGAGGAGGGGAGCCTGCGGCCCAACCAGCCGCCCGAGACCTTCCTCTTCGTCGACCAGGGGGCGGGCCTCGATACCACCCACTACCGGCAGGCCCTCCACTGGCACGGCGAGGACATCGACGGCGAGGTCCGGCGCTACGAGTTCAAGTGGACCCTGGATCCGGCAGTTCCGTCGGCGGGCTTCGACACCAGCTGGGTCGGCATGGTGGCGCCCTACGTGACGGCCACCGACTCGGTGTTCTACCTGCCCGTCCCCGCGGCAGCGGGCGAGGGGCTGGTGGCCTTCACCCATCACTTCCAGGTCCGCGCCGTGGACGATGACGGCGCCGCCGATCCCACACCCGTGGCGGCCGCCTTCAGCGTGGAGAACGAGGCGCCCCGCCTGTGGGCCGTGGTGGGGGGCGACACCTCCAGCACGCTGAGCCTGCCCGACACCATCCTGCCCGTGCTGAGCCTGCAGTTCCGCGTGGCCGATCCCGACGCGCCGACCGGCGAGGCGGGGTCCGAGACGGCCTACATCCAGGAGATCCGCTTCTGGCTGGAGGACTCCCTGGACTACGTCGCCATCGCCGGCAGCGACACCCTGCTCACCCTCGCCGCCGCCGACTTCGGCGAGCTGGGCCGCGATCTGACCGTGCACCTCCAGGCCGTGGACCTGGCCGGCGGGCTCAGCAACGTGCTCAGCGCGAGCACCCATGTCCGGGACCTGTCGGGGGCGCGGGTGCTCATCCTGGACTCCTGCGACACGAACTCTGGCTACGGCAACACCGCCGACGCCTTCTGGGGCGACGTGGCCGGCCTCTTCCTTCCCGGCGAGGTCTACCGTCACGATTTCGAGACCGCCGGCCCCCTGGGCCGGCCCTCGGACCTTCACGCCATCTTCTCGCTCTTCGAGGCGGTGCTGTGGTATAATGGTGACGCTGGCGCCGCGAGTTCCTACTACGTGAGCGAGCCCACGGTGGCCATCAGCGAGGCCGAGGTGGGTCTGCGCTCCTATCTGGAGGACGGCGGCAAGGTCCTGCTCGCGGGTTGGAACCTGGTCGGGGCCAGCGTCAGCGAGATCTCGGGAGGGAGCCTGTCGGCGGACTTCGAGACGGACGTCCTCATGCTGGACAGCCTCTACGTCCACGACACCACCATCAGCGGAGACAACACCTCCAACCGGCGGCTCTATCCCGGGCGCGAAATACTGGGCTACGCGTCGGCGGGCACGGACACGCTGCGCAACCAGTCGCCCCTGGCCGGGATCGACCTGATGGCCGCCGACTCGCTCGCCCTGGCGAGCGGCTTGACGGAGCGGCTCTACCTGGTGAAGAAGGAGGATGTCTATCCGGGCAGCCTCTGGGACGGCACCGTGGGGCTGAGGCGTAACTTCGACGAGGGCGGCGAGCTGGTGCTGCTCGTCTTCCCCATCAGCCTCGCCTACGGCTACGGCAACAACCTCTCCGACGTGGAGGTCTTCCTCCAGCGGTTCGGAGTCCTGGACTGAACATCCGCGGCGGGACCGATCCGCCGCGCACGGCACTGCACGACAACCGGCGTCTCACAACCTGCTGAACAGGGGGAACCGATGAAGAAGCTGATCGCTCTGCTGGCCCTGGGGGTCCTGCTCACGGCGGGCGCGGCCCACGGCCAGTTGCTGACCAACTGCTACGATCTCAACGGCGGCCTCGTGCTCGAGGACACCCAGGTGCGCATCGAGGGCGTCATCGTCACGGCCGTCACGGATTACGGCTTCTACGTCCAGGAGCAGGCCGGCGGCGAGTCCTCCGGCATGTGGATCTACACCTCCGAGATACCGACCGTCCTCATCGGCAACCTGGTGAACGTCGAGGGCCTGTACTTCGAGTACTACGGCTACTCGGAGATCGACGCCTCCCCGGCGCAGAGCGGCGTCGTCGAGATCGTCGGCGCGGGCTACTACCCTGAGCCCGTCGAGGTCCGCGCCTGGCAGATCAAGACGGCCAATCCCGCCGAGGCCGAGAAGTGGGAGAGCGTTCTCGTCAAGTGCCTGAACCTGGATCCCATCGACCTGGATCCCGGCTTCGGCGAGTGGTTCGCCGTGGAGTTCGGCTACGCGGACAACGACACCGTGCGCCTGGACGACCAGTTCGACTACGGCCAGCCCCTGCCGGGCCAGCAGCTGGAGTCCGTGACCGGCGTGCTGCGCTACAGCTTCGACGACTTCAAGCTCGAGCCCCGCGGCAACTACGACCTGGTCTTCACCGGCGCCGAGCCGGCCCCGGCCCTCGACTGGGCCTGCGCCACGGGCCACCTGACCATCGACGTCAAGTTCGACCGCGACGTCGAGGAGACCACGGCCGAGAACCCCTTCAACTACTTCCTGGACCAGGGCGTGGTCGTCACCGCCGAGCGCGACGCCGACGAGCTCTACCTGATGCACCTGACCCTGGACGGGCCCATGACGCCCGAGGTGCTGCTGACCCTGACCGTCTTCGACGTGCAGAACCTCAGCGGCATCCCCATGGCGCCGGCGGACGTGCAGTTCTGGGGCGGCCTCAACGCCGTCGCCTTCGTCCAGCAGCCCGAGGCCGCGGGTGACTCGAGCGCCATCGCCGGCGAGGTGGCCACCGCCACCGGCATCATCCAGAGCAAGTACGACGTCTACGGCAGCCACGTCTACATCCAGGATGCCGGCGGCGGCCCCTACTCCGGCATCGAGGTCTACTGCCCCGCCTACCTGGACACGCTGGCGGTGGGCGACGAGATCATCGTCGCCGACTTCGTCGACGAGTACTACAACATGACGAGCCTGTCGCAGCCCTTCCTCTACTTCGAGAAGGTCTCCAGCGGCAACCCGACCGAGGCGCCCGTCGCGGTGACCGTCGACGGCAGCGACTTCGAGCAGTACGAGGGCATGCTCTGCGCCGTCAACGAGGCGGCCGTCGTCGAGCGCGGCACCTTCGAGACCTACTATGTGTGGAGCATCACCCAGGACGGGCTCAACTGGCTCAAGGTCGGCGACATGGGCGTCTACGACTACCAGGAGATCCTGGGCGACACGCTGAACGTGCGCGGCACCATGCGCTGGGAGTACGAGGCCTGGCACATCCAGCCGCGTAGCGACGACGACATCGACATCCTGTTCGACAACCCGCCCACGGGCGCCGAGCTGCCGGCGGGCGCGGCGACCCTGCTGGGTCAGAACTACCCGAATCCCTTCAACCCGACGACCAAGATCGCCTTCCGTCTGGGCGAGACGGGTCCGGCCCTGCTGCAGGTCTTCGACGCGCAGGGTCGCCTGGTCCGCACGCTGCACGAGGGCGTCATGGACGCGGGCGAGCATTCCGTCACCTGGCGCGGCGACACCGACACCGGCGAGCCGGCCGCCAGCGGGATCTACTTCTACCGCCTGACGACGGCCCTGGAGAGCCAGACGCACAAGATGCTGCTGGTCAAGTAGCCGCCCGCGGGCGCAATTGAATAGGCGACGAAACCTTCTGCCTCGCTGCGATT
>Ga0272442_10004198_pt1 | contig 19837 bp, 13 predicted proteins | sample SSMForm2O_FD_200262 | JGI IMG/M metagenome (GOLD analysis project Ga0272442, IMG submission 200262) | Marine sediment archaeal communities from Little Sippewissett salt marsh, Falmouth, MA, United States - SSM-Form-2O | ecosystem: Environmental > Aquatic > Marine > Wetlands > Sediment ... | reverse complement strand
GCTGGTGCCCGAGGGCACGCGGGTCACGAAGGGAGAGTTGCTGGTCGAGCTGGACGCCAGCACAATGGACGACGACAAGATCGAGCAGGAAATACGGACCATGAACGCCCAGGCTTCCTTCATCAACGCCAAGGAGACGCTGGAGATTATCAAGAGCCAGGCGATTAGCGATGTCAATGTGGCCAGTTTGACACTGGAATTCGCTATCCAGGACCTTGAGCAATACAAGTCCGGGCAATTTCCCAACCAGGAAACGGCGGCCGAGAGCGAAATAAAGCTGGCGCAAGAGGAATTGGTGCGATCCGAGGAGACGCTCACGTGGTCGGAGCGGCTGTTTGAGGAGAAGTACATTTCGCAGACCGAGTTGCAGGGCGACCGGTTGGCGGTCAGCCGGGGCAAGAACAAGTTGCAGTTGGCCGAGAACGACCTGGATATGCTCAAAGACTTCACGTACAAGCGCCAGATCAAGCAACTCGCCAGCGACGTGGATCAGGCCGAGATGGCTCTGGAACGCGCCAAGGCCAGGGCCCGCGCCGACGTGGTTCAGGCCGAGGCGGACTTCAATGCCAAGGAGCAGGAATATAAGCGGCAGCAGGCCCGGCTCGACAAGCTCCTGGATCAGATTACCAAGGCCAAGGTCTACGCACCTGCCGATGGCATGGTGATCTACGCGACAACGGCCAGGCGGGGGGGCTGGCGCGACAACCGCGAGCCACTGGACGAGGGGGTCGAGGTCTTCGAGCGTCAGGAGTTGATCTACCTGCCAACGGCTGACTCGGCGATGGCGGAAGTGGATATTCACGAGGCGAGTCTTGAGAAGGTCCGGGTGGGCCTGCCTGCTATCATCACGGTCGATGCGCTGCCGGGCCAGCAATTCGTCGGTACGGTTAGCAAGATTGCCCCATTGCCGGATTCGCAGAGCATGTGGATGAATCCGGACCTCAAGGTTTACCCTTCAGACGTCTACCTGGAGACCGAGTCGCCGGACCTGCGGACCGGAATGAGCTGTAAGGTGGAAATTGTCGTTGCGCAGCATGAGGATGCCGTCTACATCCCCGTCCAGGCCGTGATCCGCGTGGCAGGGCAGCCAACCGTCTACATTGTCAACGAGGATGGATCGACCGAAGAGCGGTCGGTGGAAATCGGTCTGGACAACAACAGGATGGTTGTGATCGAGAGTGGTCTTGATGAGGGTGAGGTGGTCTGGCTGGCGCCTCCGCTGCGGTCGGCCACCGTGGGCGGTGCGGAGGGCGGCGAAACGAACGGGGGCGATCCGAATAGCGCGGGCGGTGCCGTCATGAGGCGAGTTAATCAGAAGCTCCAGGAGGCCAATGGCACCGGAGCAGTGGGTGGCGCCAGGCAAGCCCCGGCTGGCCAAGGTCCTCCTCAGGCTCCATCCGCCAATCAGATGGAACAGATGCGCCAGCGTTTCCAGAACATGACCCCCGAAGAGCGGCAGAAAGAAATCGAGAAGATCAGACAGAACATGACACCGGAGCAACGCGAGCAGATGCGTCAGCGCATGCAGCAGGGCGCTGGCGGCCGGCGGCCCGGTGGGGCGGGTGGAGAAGGTGGACCCGGAGGCCGTCGCAACCGGCCGCAAGGGCAAGGCGGACAGGGCGGACGTACCCGGCCCGAGGGGGCGGGAGGAGCCGCCGGCGGTGGCCGCTCCAGGCCGCAGGGGCCGGGAGGGGGGCAGTAGATGGCTAGCCAAACCCCGTCCACCGACCATCAGGAAATCGTTAGGCTCACCGACGCCCGCAAGACGTACCAAATGGGGACCGAGCAAGTGCATGCCCTGGCGGGCGTGTCCATCTCGTTTGAGAAGGGCAGTTTCTGGGCGATCATGGGCCCGAGCGGCTCGGGCAAAAGCACGATGATGAATGTGTTGGGATGCCTGGATCGGCTGACCTCTGGTGCCTATTACCTCGATGGCCAGGACGTCAGCCAGCTTGACGATGATTCGCTCAGCGAGTTGCGGCTCAAGTACCTGGGCTTCATCTTCCAGAGCTTCAATCTGATCCCCCAGTTGTCTGTGCAGCGGAACATCGAACTGCCGCTCTACTATCTGGGTTGGGATGCCATTCGCAGTGCCGAAAGGGCGAAAGAACTGGGCGAGGAAGTCGGACTTGGCGATCGTTTGAACCATCGTCCGACGGAACTTTCCGGCGGTCAGATGCAGCGTGTGGCCGTGGCTCGGGCACTGGCCAACGATCCGCACATCATCTTTGCCGACGAGCCCACCGGCAACCTTGACTCCGTAACCGGCGTGCAGATCATGCAACTGCTGGCCAAGCTCAACGAACAGGGCAAGACCATCATTATGGTGACCCACGAGCCGGACATCGCGACCTACGCCGAGAACCGATTGCACATGATCGACGGCGTGATCGACCGAATAGAGACGAACGCAAATGAGACAGACCAAGATCGCCAGGAACATCTGGCTCGGCATTGAAAACCTGCTGCTCCACAAGCTGCGTTCCTTCCTGACCATGCTCGGTGTCGTCTTTGGGGTCGGCAGTGTGGTTGCGATGCTTTCGGTTGGCGAAGGCGCCAGCCAGGAAGCCCTGGAGAACATTCGCAGACTCGGCAGCAACAACATTATCATCTCTTCAGTCAAGTCGGCCGAGGAGGAACAGGCCAGTACTCAGCATTCGCACATGAGCCTCTACGGGTTGACCTATTTGGATCAGCAGAGGGTGGCCGAGAGTTTCGGGAGTATCAAGCAGTCGGCGCCGGTCAAGTTGCTGCGCAAGGAAACGCGCCTGGGAGAGCGATCGCTGGAGCTGCGCGTGGTGGGAACGACGCCCGAATGGTTTGAGCTGGTTCCTCGCGATATCGTGGCCGGGCGTGTGATTGTCTCTGCGGACCAGGACAAACAGGCGCCGGTGGCGGTGCTGACGGAGTTCGGGGCCCGCAAGATCCTGGCGACGGAAAGCTCGATCGGGCAGACCGTGCGGATTGGAGGCGATCGATTCGAGGTTATCGGCATCGTCAAGAGCGAAAGCGGGCAGGCTGGAAACATCCAGATCCCTGATCAGGAAGTGGACGTCTATATTCCGCTGGCGGTTGCCAGGAAGTACTTCGGTGACATGTTCACCAAACGGACTGCGGGCAGCGAGGAGCGCGAAAAGGTCGAGTTGCACCAGATCATCGTTCAAGTGAGGGACCCGGCCCATGTGGAGTCGGTTGCGGTAGGTATCGAACGGATGCTGGAGCGCTTTCACAAGAAGAAAGACTACGCCATAAGTGTGCCGCTGGCGCTGCTGAAGCAAGCCGAGGCAACGAAGCGGACGTTCAACATCGTGCTCGGCTCGATCGCAGGGATCAGTCTGCTCGTGGGCGGCATCGGCATCATGAATATCATGCTGGCGTCGGTGACCGAGCGTACGCGGGAGATCGGCATTCGCCGAGCGATCGGGGCCAAGCGCCGCCAGATCATCTACCAGTTCCTCATTGAGACGGTCGTACTCTCGATGTTCGGCGGGTTGGTCGGCCTTGGCGTGGGCACTTTGATTCCTTTCCTGATCACCTACTTTTCCGGTATGGCCACGGTCGTGACCTTGAACGGGATCCTGTTGCCGCTGTTTATCAGCATGGCCATCGGCATTCTGTTTGGCCTCTATCCGGCCATGAACGCCGCCAAAGTAGACCCCATCATTGCGCTGAGGCACGAGTGAGAACTCTGTCGACGGCCTGCGTGCCGGACCGACTGGCATCAGGTTAACGGGTAGTGGGAGAATGGGCGCATGAGACAGGCCAAGATCGCCAGGAATGTCTGGCTCGGCATCGAGAACTTGCTGCTGCACAAGCTGCGCTCCTTCCTGACCATGCTGGGTGTCGTTTTCGGGGTCGGCAGCGTGGTGGCCATGCTCTCGGTCGGCGAGGGCGCCAGCCAGGAGGCGATGGCCCAGATCCGCAAGCTGGGCAGCACGAACATCATCATCTCTTCGGTCAAGCCGGTCGAGGACGAGCAGGCCAGCACCATGCGGACGACGATGAGCATCTACGGCCTGAAATATGAGGATTATGACCGCATCGCGGAAAGCTACGCCACGATCAAGCAGGTCACCCCGGTGAAGCTGACCCGCAAGGAGACGCGTCTGCGCTCGCGATCGATGGAGTTACGTGTGGTGGGGACTACGCCGGAATGGTTCAGGCTGGTCCCGCGTGAGATTCTCGCGGGTCGGACGATGATGCCGGCCGATCAGACCAAGCTGGCGCCGGTTGTCCTACTGACCGAGTTCGGGGCCCGGAAGATCCTGGCCACCGAGTCCGTCGTCGGCCAGACGGTCCGTGTTGGAGGCGATGAGTTCGAGATCATCGGTATTGTCAAGAGCGAGGGCGGCGATGCCGGCAACGTCCAGGTCCCCGACCAGCAGGTCGACGCCTATGTGCCCATTGAGGTGGCCCGTCGCTACTTCGGTGACATCTTCTCCAAAATGACCTCGGGTTCTTTCGAGCGTGAGAAAGTCGAATTGCACCAGATCATCGTGCAGGTCGACGAGGCCAATCATGTTGAGGCAACGGCGGCCGGCATCGAGCGGATGCTGGAGCGGTTTCACAAGAAGAAGGACTATGCCATGAGCGTTCCGCTGGCCTTGCTCAAGCAGGCCGAGGCGACGAAGCGGACGTTCAACATCGTGCTCGGCTCGATTGCGGGCATCAGCCTGCTCGTAGGCGGCATCGGCATCATGAACATCATGCTGGCGTCGGTGACCGAGCGGACGCGCGAGATTGGCATCCGCCGGGCCATTGGGGCCAAGCGCCGGCAGATCATCTACCAGTTCCTCATTGAGACGGTGGTACTGTCGATGTTCGGCGGGCTGATCGGCCTGGGCGTTGGCACCCTGATTCCCTTCCTGATCACCTACTTCTCAGGCATGGCTACGGTCGTGACCCTGAACGGCATCTTGCTGCCGCTGTTCATCAGTATGGCGATCGGCATCCTCTTCGGCCTCTACCCGGCGATCAACGCGGCCAAGGTCGATCCCATCATCGCCCTGCGTCACGAATAGGGGGGGCGGAGGCTTTTTCAGCGGAAAAGGCCCCGGATCCCCTTGTTGCAGGTGTAACCGGCTGCCCGCCAGACCGTACTACCCCAGCGGAGCCCTTGCACAGCTCCCACGAACGCCATGACCTTCACGAGGGAGGCGCCGGTGTGATGGTACGTGTGCGATGAGTACCTTGGAACAGCCGCACCGGTGCCCCTTATTCTCAGCGCAGGAGCGAAGAAAATGGACAAGCATATGGTTGCCACGGCGGTGGTCGTTCTACTTTGTCTGACCCCGGCCTGGGCGTCGGATTGGCCCGGCTTTCGCGGCCCGGGCGGCACCGGCGTCTGTGATGAGGTGAATCTGCCGACGACGTGGAGCGAGACGGAGAATCTCCAGTGGAAACAGCCCCTGCCCGGCCCCGGTTCGTCCAGTCCCATCGTCAGTGGCGACCGCCTCTTCGTCACCTGCTACAGCGGATACGGTACCGACCGTCGCAACCCAGGCCAGCCGGGCGACCTGAAGCGGCATCTGCTCTGCATCAACGCCGTCGATGGGACTGTCATCTGGCAGCGATCCGCCGACGCGGTGCTTCCGGAAGATCCCTACCGCGGCTACATCAGCGAACACGGCTACGCCAGCAGCACGCCGGTTACTGACGGGCAGCGCGTCTATGTCTTCTTCGGCAAGTCGGGCGTCTTGGCCTTCGACTTGGAGGGCAATCAACTCTGGCAGAAGGCCCTGGGCACCGAGTCGAGTAATCGGCGGTGGGGCTCGGGCGCCAGCCCGATCCTCTATAAGAACCTCCTCATCGTCAACGCCTCCGAAGAGAGCCGCACCCTGATCGCTCTGGACAAGATCACGGGCGAGGAGGTCTGGAAGGTCGAGGCCGACAAGACGGAGCTATCGTTCTCCACACCGGTGATTGTGACGCTTGCGGACGGTCGCGACGAGCTGGTCATCGTCGTCCCGGGCGAGGTCTGGGCCTTCGCGCCCGAGACCGGCCAGTTGAACTGGTATGCCCGTACGACACTGACGGGCAACATCTCTCCCACCCCGGTCGCGGCCGATGGCGTGCTCTACGCCTTCGGTGGCTTCCCGTCCACGGAGGCGGTCGCCATTCGCGCCGGCGGTCAAGACGATGTGACCGACACGCACATCGTTTGGAGAAGCCGAGACGCCTCGTACGTCCCTTCGCCTGTGGTCCATCAAGGTCGTCTCTACTGGGTCAGCGACACCGGCCGGGCCTATGGCGCCGACGGCCAGACGGGCAAGGTCCTCTACAACGAGAAGCTGCCTACCCGGGGCATGGGCAAGCCCTTCTACGCCTCCGTCGTGCTGGCCGATGGCAAGCTGTATGCCGTCAGTCGAACCGCCGGTACGTTCGTGCTGGCCCCGAAGCCGCAGTTCGAGCAACTCGCCCACAACCGCTTCGAGTCGGACGAAAGCGACTTCAATGCCTCGCCCGCCGTCAGCGGCGGCAGGATCTTCCTCCGTTCGAACCAATTCCTCTACTGCGTGGCGCTCGACTGAATATGATGCGTCTCAAACTCGATTTGACTTCGGTGTCTCAAGTGCGAACCGCATCAGTACAACAGGAGGTGACGATGAAGATAAGAATGCTTACGATTCTCACGGTGGCACTCCTGTGCCCACCAGTTCTTCTCGCTGAGGGAGACTTCTACGACGACACTGTACTGGGGACCCTCCAATTGGAATTTGCGCAGTCGGACTGGTGGACCCGATTGGAGGCTAACTATCAGTCGAAGGAGAACATCCTTGCTACGCTGGTCGTCGATGAGGTCGTGTGTGAAGACGTCGGTGTGCGCTTCCGGGGCAACACGTCCTACATGATGATTGGGAACTCACAGAAGAAATCGTTCAACATCGAGATCGATTACACGGACCAGGACCAGCGTCTCATGGGGTACAAGACGCTGAATCTGATCAACTGCGCCAGCGATCCCACGTTCATGCGCGAGGTGCTCTACTCCAACATGTGTCGTCGGCAGATCCCGAGCGCCAAAGCCAACTTTGTGCGACTGGAGATCAACGGCGAGAACTGGGGCATTTACGCCAACGTCCAGCAGCTAAACGCGGAGTTCATCGAGGATTGGTTTCCCAGCAACAACGGTACACGCTGGCGTGCCCAGGGTCCCATGATGGGCGGTGGCGCTGCACAGATGCCAGGGGGCGGAGGAGCTCCAGGAGGCGGTGGCGGTGGGGCGCAGCCTCCCGTTCGGGTGGTGAATGCGGCTGCTGGCGGCCTGACCTTGACCGAAGCCGGCGGTGTCACCGACGGTGTGGCGGCATTGACTTGGCAGGGCGCGGACGCGGCTGCCTACGAAGCCGTCTACGAGCTGAAGAATACGGGACAAGATGATCCGTGGGCCAGTCTGATTCACGTATGCGACGTGCTGAACAACACTCCCCTCGCCCAGTTGCCTGACGAACTCGATTGCGTGCTGAATGTTGATAGGGCGCTCTGGGTATGTGCGTTTGAGATCCTCTTCGGTGATGATGACGGATATGTCAACAAGCGTGGCAGCGACTATGGGCTCTATTACGAACCGGAGAGCGGGAGACTCCACCTGATGCAGTACGACGGCAATGAGTCCATGTCAGAAGAGCGGTGGTCGATGTTCTATGGCGAGGATGACCCGGCGGTGCCAATCATGCATCGTCTTATGGCAATTGATCAATACCGGCAGCGATACTTGGCCCATGTACGTACGATCCTCGATTCGTTCCTGACCGAGGAGGTCCTGTTCGAGAAGATCGATGCCTACCGCACGCTTATCGAAGATGAGGTCATGATCGACGACAAGAAGTTGTACTCGAATCAGGCATTTGAGAGCGGCATCGAGGCTCTGAAGGACTTTGTAGGGGACCGACGTGCTTATCTTCTGAACAACCGGGGCTTCGGCCTGCCGGTCCCCGAGATCGTCGCGGTACACCAGGCAGCGACCGTGAACGACGACGGGGAGACTTTGACGGTGACGGCCACGCTCGGAGATGCCGTTGCTGTCTCGAACGTCCAGTTGTTTGTAGCCCCCGGCCCCTTTGCCGTGTTCACGCCGATCCCCATGGCCGACGACGGCCAACACGGCGACGGCGCCGCTTCGGATCGCACCTATGGGGCAGTGCTTTCGGATCACCCCTCGGGCACGGTGCTGCGCTACTATGTCCAGGCGGCGGCAGATGACGCGTCACGTGCGACAACCTTCAGTCCCTCCGGTGCCGAGCACGAGGTCTACAGTTACGTTGTGACCTGCCCTCAGGCGGCGTATTCACGCATCATCATCAACGAACTCATGGCGCGCAACGACTCAGTTCTGGCCGATCCGCAAGGTGAGTACGACGACTGGATTGAGTTGAAGAACGTAAGTGACCAGACCATTGATCTGGCTGGTATGTACCTCAGCGACAAGCCTGATGATCCGCTCAAGTGGAAATTCCCTGAGGATACGGTGCTGGAGCCTGGAGGGTATCTGATCGTCTGGGCTGACGAAGACGGTGGCGATGAGGGACTGCACTGCAATTTCCGATTGGCAGGCGATGGCGAGACCATCTGGCTCTTCGACACCATTGAGGCCGGCCATGCACTCCTGGATTCTGTGACCTATACCGATCTGGATGTCGATGTTTCCCTCGGACGCCTTCCCGACGGCCAGGGACCTGCGCAGGTGTTGACGGCGGCCTCCCCGCTGGGGCCGAACGACGGATAGCCTGCGCGCGACGTCGGGCCAGTTGCGAGCGTGAACCAGCGATTGGGCTGTCAGATGGTCGTTGCCGGCGGGGGCTATTTTCGTTACTATCTCCTCCTGAAGTTTCTTCCCGTTTGCTGCCGGAACCATGTGAAAGGGCATGACTGTGACAAGAACGACAATGATCGTCTCGTTGGGCATCTACATGGCTATGCTCTCACCCGCACACGCCGCGGATGTGGCGGACCCGGACCCCAATCGGTTTGCCAAGCAGATCGATACCTTCACGGCCTGGGACAGCCAGAACGCCGTGCCGGCCGAGCCGATCCTCTTTGTGGGCAGCTCCAGCACGCGCCTGTGGAAGACCCGCCAGTCCTTCCCCGACCTGCCCGTGATCAATCGCGGCTTCGGCGGCTCGCATATCTCCGATGTTATTCATTTCACCGACCGCATTGTTCTGCCGTACAAGCCCAAGCTCATCATTCTCTATGCCGGCGACAACGACGTGGCTGGTGGCAAGTCGGCCGCCCAGGTCCTCTGCGACTATCGTCGGTTCGTCGAGTTGGTGCATGCCGAATTGCCCGCGACGCGGATCATCTTCCTGACCATCAAACCCAGCAACAGCCGCTGGTCCCTCTGGCCCGAGATGAACAAGGCCAACAATCTGATCCGATCGTTCTCCGACAAGAGCGGGCGACTCTTCTTCGCGGATCTCGGCACGCCGCTGCTCGGCGACGATGGCAAGCCCGACGACGGTTTCTTCCTCGACGACAGACTCCACCTCAACGCCAAAGGCTACCGTGTCTGGACCAAGGCGCTGCGCCCCGTGATCCGCCAGGCGCTGGCCGCGCCCCCCACGCCCAAATCCGAACGCTGAAACCACGTGTCATACGTCCTGTAGGACCTGTAGGACCTATGACCGCCGCAAAGGCGTCCCGCGCCCTTGCGGCCGAAACCTCCATCCCGGAAATACCGTTACGGACGGCCCTTCAGATGGCACTAACTGTACGATTGTTGTTCATCTGATTTGATTCGCCGCTCGTTTCTGGGAGGAGAGTTACCCATGGTTCGCCGAGCCCACCACCTGTGCACGCTACTTGCGCTGATCGCCCTGACCACAACGCCGGCAATGTTGTCCGCTCGAACACTCGAGGTCGACCCCGATGGTCGGACCGGTTTCGCGACAATCCAGGCGGCCGTCGATTCGGCCGTCGATGGCGATGTCGTTGTCCTCCGCTCCGGCACCTACACCGGGCGCGGAAACCGCGACATCCAGCTCCAGCGCAAGGCCATCGAAATCCGCAGCGCCGATCCCAATGATCCCCGCGTTGTCGAGGCCACAATTCTTGATTGCCAGGGCACGGCCGGCGATCCGCATCGCGCGTTCCACATCAGCGACTTCACCGGCCAGATCTCCGGCCTGACGATCACCAATGGCCTCGCCTCGACCGGAGGCGCCATAGCCTGCGAGAAAAGCAATCTGCTCCTCGCCCACTGCCGGATCATCAACAACGCCACATTGCCCGGCGACGGCAAAACCGATCCGGACGGTGGTCCGGGCGGCGGTCTCTATTGCCTCGGCTCCGTCGTCGAGATCAACGATTGTCTGATCAGTGGCAACGCCACGGGCGCCGGCGCGAGTTCCACCGAAACCGTCGGCGGCGCCGCCGGCGATGGCGGCGGCGTCTACGCCAAGGACTCGGTCATGTATCTCACCGATTGCACGATCGCCGAAAACGCCACCGGCCACGGGGGCGATTCCGACATCTTCGCCGGACGCGGAGGCGATGGCGGTGGTCTCTCCTGCGATTCGGTCGTGCTCACACGGACCAGCGTGTTCCGCAACACCTCCGGCCGCGGGGGCATCGGCCCCTCAGGCGGCCGCGGCGGAAAAGGGGCCGGTCTCCACTGCAAACGCGCGACCGTCGACCGGTGCGTCATCGAGGCCAACACAGCCGGCCCCGGCGGAGACAGCGCCGATCTCGGCAGGGCAGTAGGGGGCCAGGGTGGCGACGGTGCTGGCGTCTTCTGCGCCGAGTCGATCGAAATGCTCGACACGCTTATCGCCGGCAATCGCACCGGACAGGGTGGCAACGCGCTTGACACCGCCACCGCCGGCGCCGATGGCAGTGGCGCAGGAATCTGGTGTTCCGGCGGCGTCGTCGATCACTGCACCATCGTCTCAAACGCCATCGCCGCGCAGAGATCCTCCGGCAATGACGGTGGCAAAACCGTCAGCAGTCCGGGCGCGGGCATCTTCTGCACGACCGACACCGTCATCGCCAACTCCATCCTCTACGCCAACGTACCCGACCAACTGGCGGGTCAGGACTGTGACAACGTCGTCTACTGCGACATCCAAGGCAGCGCCTGCCTCACAGGCCCAGGGAATCTCTCTACCGACCCGCTCTTCATCCAGCCTGGCAACTGGGTCGATCCGAGAGATCCGAGCCTGGTCGTTGTCTCCAGTGAGTCCGGTGCCGTCTGGGCCTCGGGAGACTATCGTCTCTCGGACGCCTCGCCCTGCGCCGATGCCGGTGACCCCAACGGCCCCCGCGATCCCAATCGCACCGATCTCCAGGGCACCCCGCGCGTCTCCGGACCCGCCGCCGACATGGGCGCCTACGAAAGCGAGGGTCTGATGCCCCTTTATCGCTTCGTCTCGCCCGCAGCCGGCAAGTACTTCTACACGGCCAGCGAGGCCGAGAAGGACAAGCTCATCACCCAGCAGGCCCACATCTGGACGTTCGAAGGCATCGCCTACCACGTCTATCTACGTCCCCATGACGCGGGCCTGATGCCGGTCTACCGCTTCTGGTCCCCGGCGCTCATCAGCCATCTCTGGACCATGGACGAGGCCGAGCGCGACAAGCTCATCGCGAACTTCCCCCACCTCTGGACCTACGAAGGCACGGCCTTCTATGCCTACCCCGCAGGCAAGCAGCCCACCGCCGCCAAACCGGTCCACCGTTTCTGGTCCGACCGGCTCAGCGGCCATTTCTTCACCATTGACGACGATGAGAGGCGGTACTTTGTCGACACCCTCGCCCACACTTGGACTTACGAGCAGGTGGCTTGGTACGCCTTCGATCTGGACGGGACGGGCCAGGCCCCCGGTACGCCGGACGCGGCGGGCATTTATGAGTTCGCCGGCGGACGCGACAGCGCGTCGTACAACCTCGAACTGAAAGCCTACCTCGACGGCGAGGAAGCCCAGCTTGATATGACGAACGTGGCCTTCACGCCCGCTGCCGGCCGTATGCAAATGGCCGTCGACCTGGGGGCCTTGACCACCGAGTTGAATGAATTCCACGTCGAGAGCGAATTCCTCCAGCACGATGGGATCGCCACCGAACCCGCCGGCAAGCTGGCGCTGCCCTTCTCAATGTACCTCTACGCCTTCTTCGACAGCGCCGCCGCGAGAGGCCCATACGGGATCGACGAGAGGAACCTGACCTTTCCCGCCGCCGGTCGCCAGGGCAGTGTCGCCGAAGGGGAGACCTTCACCATCGGCGGTTCTGTGATTGTCGAGAACACCAAATTCGACGTGGATCTCACCCTCAGCCCGACGGAATTCGCCCTCGACGGCGTCGCGACGTTCGACAATTCCGACGATTCCGGCCGCCTCGACGTCAGCATGGAAGGGCCCTTCCAGTGGACACGCTCAAGGCAAGAGGATCTTCTGCTCGAAGCCGATGTCCGCGGACACCTCCTCCAGCTATACGTCACCAGCGCTCAGATACGCTCCACAGGGCTCTGGATGGGCAAACGTGTCCCCCAGGCCAAGGATGAGGGCAAATGACGTATCCGGCTATCGACCGCAACTTAACACAATTCTAACATTCTCTTCCAGGCCGCTTGCTTCTGGCAGGCGGCCTGCAGTATAATAAGAGGGCCGACGCGGGTGGGACAGGAGTCACATTGGCGCTGCGGAGGGCTGCCAAAGCAGCAAGCCACTGCGCGCAGGAGAACGCTGCACCATGATACGCACCCCCAGAGCATTCACACTGATCGAATTGTTGGTCGTCATCGCTATCATCGCTATCCTCATGGCCATTCTCATGCCTGCCCTGTCCAGGGTCAAAGACCAGGCCCGCGACCAGGCCTGCCGCGGGAACCTCAAGAACGTCGGCCTTGGTGTCCAGATGTACCTCCAGGACAACGACTTCACGCTGCCAGACTTGCACACGCATACGAACAACACCAACGGCCATCTCTGGTGGGACGACGCCGGCAATCCCCTCCGCGCCGGCGACGACCGCGCCTACTGGGGCATCGCCTACTACCCCTATATCGAGGAACGCGAGGTCTTTGGCTGCGCCGCCTTCCGCCACTTCGCCGAGACCATCGCCAAGGAACTCCTCTACGGCGGTGACCACAAGCTGATCTACACCTCCGCCTTCGGCGCAAATGGCTGGCTGACCAAAGAAAACACCCTTCGCATTCCGCGTCACTCCGAAGTCATCTTTGCCCACGACCACATGGAGCCCCGCATCGAGAATGGCGCCAGCGCGGGTAATGCCGACATGCTGTTTATCGGTCCGGACGGCACGAATCTGACCCACTATCGCCAGGGCGGTGGGCGCGCCGATTGGTACCGCGGCATCTTCCGACACAACATTCGCAACCTGGACGACTTCGAGACCGGCGGCACCCTCAATGTCCTCTGGCTCGACGGTCACGTCTCCAGCCTCCGCGAGACCACCGGCGAAGACGTCCGCAAACGCTGGTACGACCCCCTCGACAAAAACCCCTAGCCCAGCCCAGCAGGCGCTCGCCCCACGCGGCTCCAGCGCGTCTCTTCTCCGCTTTGGCTCAAGTCGTTGCTGATCCCCGGCCGATTCATTGAGTAGCCCGGCTCAGGACGGGTATCGGACAATCGGCGGATCGACCGGGAAGGGATACCACGCATGCGGCAGCTTCTACGATGGGCTATTTTACTGGCATTGAGCATCCAGGCAGTCGCCGGCGCGGCCCGGCCGCAACTGCGCGGGATCTGGATGCACGCCACGCAGATCAAGACGCCCGCCGCCGCTGACGCCGTCGTGGCGAAGATCGACAAGGCGAACCTCAACGCCGTCTTCGTCCTCGTTTGGTACTGGGGCGGACAGGCCTTCTTCCAGAGCGATCTGGCGCCCATGGGCGATGGCGTCCAGCCGGGCTACGACCCGCTGGCCTATCTCGTCAAGCAGTGTCACAAACGCAAGATCCAGGTCCATGCCTGGTTCGTCAACGGCGCCTACGGGGCCGCCCAGCCTAGGCACGTCCTCGATAAGCATCCCGACTACGCCGTCGACGACGGCGGGGCAGGCACCCTCTGGTACGATTTCGGCAAGCCCCAGGTCCGCAGCTTCCAGAGCGACCTGATGCTCGAATGCCTCCGAAAATACAAGATCGACGGACTCCACTTTGACTACATCCGCTACGGCCCCACGCAGTGCTATTGCGCCCATTGCCAGCGCGAGTTCTCCAAGCGCTACGGCTTCGAACCCATCACCTGGCAGAGCCGTTCGACCTTCCCCGCCGCCGCCTCCCTCTCGGGCAATCCGCTCGCTCAGCCCACGACTGCGACTGTCCTGGCCGAGTTCTCCGACGGCACGCCCGCCATCGCCCTGAACAAGCTGGGTAGCGGCTCGGTGCTCCTGCTCAACTGGCACGCGGAGAAAGACATGCCGCCGCCCGTCGCCGAGACCGTCAAGATCGTCTTCGGCATGTGGATCGCCGGCAAGGGCAAGGTCCACATCGCCACAACACCCGCCACCAAGACCGCCTACGGCACGAGTTCGGTCAGCGCCGCCCAGATTGCCCTGACGCGCCTGGGCCATCGACCGAACCCGCTCCTGCCCCAGCGCATCGCCTCGCTGCCATCCACTGATGTCCTGGTCCTGCCGGCCGTCTACATCATCTCTTCCCAGACGGCCCAGGACATCGAAACGTTCGTCAAGAAGGGAGGCAACGCCCTGATCATCGATGGCCCCGTAAGATCGATGCAACATAAGGCGCTCCAGCGCGTCACCGGTTTCGCCAGGCCCGGACGCCACTTCAACCGCGACGAAGTCATCCGCTCGACCGGACGCAGCCCGCTGCTCCCGCGCGGCAAACACCGCACCGATCCCCAGCGCGAGAAGCTCCGGGCCCAGAAGTGGGTCGAATTCCGCCAGGAAGGCATCACGCAATTGGTGCGCGACGTCTATCGCCGCGCCAAGGAGGCCAGGCCCAAGACCCAGGTCACCGCCGCTGTCTTCAGCTCCCCGGACTCGGCTCGGAAGGCCTGCCAGGACTGGCCTCGCTGGCTGCGCGAAGGCACCATTGACTACGTCATTCCCATGGCCTACACCGAAGACAACGCCACCCTGGGCCGCGAGATCGCCCAGTGGAAGACGATCGATCCCCAGTTGTCGCGCATCATCCCCGGCCTGTCCATCTACCAGAGACGAAACGGCAAGGCCATGACGCGCGATCTCGGCCTGATACGAAGCCAACACCAGCTCTGCCTAAAGCAAGGCGCTCACGGCAACGTCTACTTCTCCTTCCCGTATCTGAATGACCCCTTGGTCGGAGTTTCTCGCAAGGAACTCTACCCGAAGAGTGCCCGCGTCTACACGCCGCCACGCAGGTAGCCGCTGGCGTGGACGACCGAGAGGTCAGGCGCTCGCGCTACAGACCGAACGGGGGCGTCCCCTGAGGGCAAAAAGCACGATCGTGATCCCGAGCACACCGAGAACAAGCCCCCATCGGGCGTCCAGCCCCAGGCTGCTCGGCACATACGCCAGCGCCAGTGCAATCGCCGCCACCAGCAGACTGTAAGGCAACTGCGTCCGCACGTGCTGCACAAGATCGCATGATGTGGCGATGGAACTCATGATGGTGGTATCCGAGATAGGCGAGCAGTGGTCTCCGAAAATAGCCCCGTCCAGGACGGCCCCCAGGCTGATCATCGTCGTCAAGCCGTATGTGTCGCCGTCGATCGTGAAAGCGATAGGGATCGCCGTCGGGATCAGAATTGCCATGGTTCCGTAGCTCGTTCCCGTCGCGAAAGACGTCAGCGAGGCGACCAGGAAGAGAATCGGCGGGAAGAGATAGGACGGAACGCGATCCCCAAGGACCGTCGCCAGGAACTCGCCCGTATTCAGGCTGTCACAGCAGTTCTTCAGTGACCAGGCGAGGATCAAAATCACGAACGGGATCATCGCCCGTTTGGCGCCCCGCGTGAAATGGCCGATGACGGCCGGCCTGCGCACAAAACGCAAGACCCCGGACAGAAGCAACGGCAATATCAAGCCGTAGACGACCCCGTACAGCAGCCCGTAGAAAGCGACCACCAGAGACGCCAGCAGCAGAGCCAGGATCGCGCCGGACACAGAACTGAAGAATCGGGACAGGAACAAGGTCAGTATCAGCCCCAGCACCACCCCGTGTATCGACCCGAAGTACCCGCCCACGAGCACGGCCACGATCAGAACGCCCGCGGAGCCGAAGAATCGGCCGAAAAGCAAAGCCAGCGTTAAGCCAAACAACGCCGCACAGGCCAGAACCAGAGGCGTGTCCTGAGCGTGCCCAATGACCTCACGCCAGTAGACCCAACTGACCGGAGAGAGAGTCTCGATATCAACGGGCCTTTCCGGCATCGCCTCCGCGGCGGTCGTCTGACTCTGAGCTTGCCACTGCTCCATGTCTGCTCGCAACTGCGCCGTTCCGTCGAACCACAGGCCCGTAAGGTGAAAGAGCACCAGCCCGGCCAGCGGAATCAGGGCATTGATCGCTCTACCGGAACCGTGACCCGCAGAGGTCGGACTTGCTGTGTCCTGTCCGTCTTCCTCGCCAGGTGGCTTCTCCGCTTGTGCGCGTGCTTGAGCCGTCTTCATCGGCCCGAAGTCACAATCCAGTAGAACATGTATGAACACGAACGCGATCATCAGCAGGCAGTAGAAGCGAAAGCTCAGAGCGTCAAAGAACATGCCGTACCCACTCTTCTCGATACCGAGACTGCCGCCGATTTGCCCGAGAAGACCGACCTCATAGGCGATCCACGTGCTGATCACAGCCAGCCCGGCGATGGGAGCGCTGGTGGCGTCGACGAGAAACGCCAGCTTCTCCCGACTGACGCGGAACCGGTCGGTGATCGGCTGCATCATCGACCCGACTACAATCGCGTTGGTGTAATCGTCGATGAAGCACAGGATGCCCATCAGAGCGGTCGCCGCCTGCGCGGATTTGCGTCCCCTGATCCATCGCAAGAGCCACGTGATGATTCCGCGGAAGCCTCCCGAAGCGATGAGTATCTCAATCATCACGAAGATGGGCGGGATAAACGCCAGAATCTGCAGGTACGTGGTGTCGGTTACCGTTGCCGTGACATGACTGGCTGATGCCTTGAAACCGTCGATCCACGCACCCCCGGTCAGCGGGGCCTGCGGCACGTGACTGAGCAAGCCCCCCGTCAGGATGGCAATCCCCAGGCTCGGCAACACTCGGCGTGTCAGAAAAGCCAGAACAATGGCCAGTAGCGGCGGCACGATGCTATACCAGGCCACCTCAGGGCGTGTCCCTTCGGCTCGCCCGAACCAGGCCGCCAGGCCGCATACGGTTGCCAAGACGGCCGCAGCCGTCGCTACTCGAGTGTACTTGATCGCTCTCAAAGGACTCCCGGCGCCGTTCCATTGGTTTGCAGCCACACGCAGGAACCCCTTGTTGCCCGGTGACTGTCACAAGCATTCTGCCGCATCCACCGGGCAAATCAAGTGCAAAAGGCGTTTCGACGCTTTCTTGTTCGCGACTCCGTTTTTCTCGAGAGGTCGCGCGGGGGTCGTCCGCCGTGGGCTGGGGATGCTGGGTTCCTCCGACTCGCACCATGCAGCCCATCCAGCCCGGCTGATGAGCCCGGGAATTATCGGACATCCGGGCTTGGCGAGGCCCCGTGGGGCCAGAATCTGCATTATCAGTGCTGATATCAGGGTTTTGCGCTTGCATTTTCTGGGACTTGCGTGTACACTCGGGGCCATCTGCGGGGTGGCAAAGCGTGTGTTGGTGAGCGGTGTCACGGTGGTGTTACTGTTGGGAGTCCAAAGAATGAAGGTGATTTTGCCTGTACTGCTCATGCTGGTTCTCCTCGTCAGCGGCTGCAATTCCACGAATCGCAAGGGTCTCATCGCGGCCGGGTATGCTCCGGAGTACGTCGATGGCTACGTGGATGGCTACTCGGCCGGATGCCATACGATCGGCCATCCGTTCTATCGCTTCAAGCGTGAGGCGACCCGGTACGAGCAGGACCGTCAGTACAAGAGAGGATGGGAAGATGGCTTCACCATCGCGCGGTGCGACTACGCCGCCGTCTGGTGAGAGCGTGTTGGGCCGCTGAGCGGTCCTTCATGAAAGGCCACGATTCCAGCTTGTCACACCCGTCAGGGTGCAGTTTGTCATTCCCGAAGCTGTTCGCTATACTTTTTCTAGAGCCCCAAGTTACTCAGCATATCCCCCCCGTCAATCGCAGCGGCCCTGGTCTGAATCGGACAGGGATCTGTGGGCAGGCGGCTCTGGACTTCAGTTCCATAGTGCAGTCAGCCACGCAAGGTATCTCAGGATTGTCAACGAGCAGGACAAAGTAGACAAATTGGTGGGCGGCACGCGCCACTCCGCCGCCTCAGGTGCGTGCCGCCGTTTTCTACTTTCCTACGTCATTGCCTCCAACGCCACGCCCAGGGACTACCTCTGGCCACAAGCAGAGCTGATGGAATACCTCGTCGGGATATGAAAAGGGACCGCGTCATGACGGAACCGTAGGAGGTTCCCGACGCGGTCCTGGCTGACGGTATATCAATGCCCTGGCGTCGTGGCTGACGCCGGAAGGCCCTGCTGCAACGTTACAGCAGGACGACTTCCTCGTCCGCCACTTGCGGCAGTTCGTCCAGTTTCGAGTGTGAACTCGAGTTCGTGCCCTTCTTGTTGTTGCTGGGGCTCGGGGCGGCATGCTTCTCACTTGGCTCACCGGAATCGAGCGGAGACCAGCGATTCTTGGCTTTCTTGACGATCTCGACCAGGCGGCCAAGCACGATGTCCGGTGTGTCGTCGAACGGATCAACGACGAACCCCTTCAGCTCATCAAACAGCTCATCAGATATGGTGACTGTCCTCATCATTCTTCTCCATTCAACTGAGTATCGTATGGGCGGTCGCACACAGTTAGGACACGCTCGTTCCTACCATTTAAAATATAGAAACAAATCGACGGTGTGCCCAACGAGTCAGCTGTCCTGGGGCGCATCTGTCATCAGGGACCGCAACGCCGACCCCGCTTGTGATGGGACCGGGAACGCGCTCATTGGCTGCCTGGGGCCCTGAGAAGCCGGATTTTAGGGGTCGATGGGCTTCCGAGAGGCGCCCTGGTGGGTCGCGCGTCAAGGCTGCGATGAGGCTTTTTTCTCATGCCTCCGCCCGTCGCGGTGCTCTTGCCATCCCTGGCTCTCGGATTATCGGCCGGCGACCAACGCGCCCCCGAGCTCAGGCGTACGGGAGGTTGAGCATGGAGTTCACCAGGATAACGGTCACGGCCACGGCGATCGTCAGCCTGCCACTGGTGTGCTCGGACCGCGACCACGAAAGAAGGCCCAGAGTCAAGCCCACGAGGCCAAGCACATTGGCCACCGCCAGGAATACGGCGAAACTGCCGATCACGTCGGGCTGGGCCATCGCGGCCACCAGACGCACGCGGTTGGCGCCCTCACTGACCAGACCCCAGGGCATGGTCACCTCGCCAAGCTCATCATTGCCGGTCGCCGCGTTGTAGTTCGCCAAGCTCCCTGCCGCCAGCAGCGCCTGCCCGCCGATGAATACCCAGGCCATCGCGACCAGCAGGACGCTCTTCGACGGTCGTTTCTTCTTGTTTCTATGTGAAAGAGACATTGCCGTCCTCCCCAATAGTCACGGCTGGTCGCGGGGCGACAAGCCCCAATCGCGGCCAATCCCGGTTTCGCTCCCGTTGGCCAGACCGGCCCCAGTGATGCCTACGTAAAATATGCGAATCCGCAGGACGGCGGGCAACCAAATAGGGTGCCAGGTTTGCCAAGTTGGCAGTCGGAGAGTGCGTTATCGGGCGTGTTCTGTCTTGTTTGATACCATTATCGCAGCCATTCGGGC
>Ga0272442_10004197_pt1 | contig 19837 bp, 12 predicted proteins | sample SSMForm2O_FD_200262 | JGI IMG/M metagenome (GOLD analysis project Ga0272442, IMG submission 200262) | Marine sediment archaeal communities from Little Sippewissett salt marsh, Falmouth, MA, United States - SSM-Form-2O | ecosystem: Environmental > Aquatic > Marine > Wetlands > Sediment ... | reverse complement strand
ACCTTCGAGCGGATCCTGCCCGCGACCTGGTCGAAGTCGGCCATCCGAACGCGCCAGCGATACGTGCGCGTGCCATCGGCATTCTCGTCGACGAAGTACTTTCCCCCCCACCCAAGCGGCTTCGGCACGGCAGACTCCTGGCGGATCGACTTGACCTTCCGGTCCGTCGTCCAGGCCACGTCGGTGTAGACCTCTTCGAGGTCGTACTCCTGCTTGCACCAGCCCGCCCGCACGTACACGCCGGGCGCGCGCAGAACGTACAACGGCCGACTCGCCCACTTCTTCCAGTCCTCGGGCACCCGAATCTGCAGGATGTACCATTGCTCCGGGGCGAAGACGGTCAGACGCTCGCCCCGCACCTCCGTCCGCGCCGGCCCGACGCGGCGCCCGGCCGGAATGTGCATCTTGAAGGCCGGGTCCCCATAGAGATGACGGGCGATTAACGTCCGCCGGTCGACCCCGCCGCGCTTGAGCTGGCCAGCCTGGCGAACGGTGAGCATCTTGCGGTTGAGCGCCTCGCGATGGGCCTCGCCGATCGTCGCGCCGCCAAGAACAGACGTCCAGAACGCGTAGCGGAGCTCCTGGTGCGGCGCGGGGGACGGCACGGCGTTTCCGCCAAACGCCACCGCGCCGTTGCGGAACAGCCGGCTGACGACGGAAATGAACTTGTGCTCGGCGTGCAGCGCCGTCGTGCCGCAACCGGCTGACTCCACGACGCACGGCGCCAGCAGCACGTTCGCGTCGACCGTGTAGGTCTCGCCGAGCCCGTGGAACCACGAGTGGGCCCCGTGCACGATGGCGGCCACGTGCCGTAGCGGGGAGTGGGCATGGAACGTTCCGGCCCGTTTCGTTCGGCCCCGGACCTTGGCCTTGGGGTCCGGAACTTCCGGGCGATCGTACTTCGTGTGCAGGTACTGCGTGGTGAAGCCCACGTTGGCGAACTGCGGGCCGAGCGTGTCCTCCCATCGCGCGAAGCCGACGCTACGGCTCCACGTCGCTTCGAGAAGCGCCTCGTACGTGATCAGCCTTGATGCGTGCAGCGTCGCGAACTGCGCGTTCTCGGCGATGATGCGTCCGACGCAGAGCTCGAAGAACGGATCGTCGTCGGCGTTGGCGTACGGCACGTCGGACTCGACGAACGTTTCGGCCTCGGGCCCGTCGAGTTCGAGGTGGAACGGGATCGCGTCGGGATGCCCGACCAGGCACAATTGCGACGGCGTCTTCCCCGCGGCCCGGAAGATCGCCCGCAGCCGCGACTGGATCTCCCCAGCCGGCGGCGCGCACGTTCGCAGCGAGACCTTCTTGTTCTTCTTCCGGCGGTCGGCGCCCGAGGCCACCAGGGTGTACCGCTTCGAGCCGATCTCGACCACATCGGCCGAGAAGAACGGACCGGCCGCCGCACCCGAGAACGTACCGTTGCCGTCGAGGTCGAGGTAGATGCGTCTCAGCGGTCCGCCGGGTCGGCCTCGCCCTCGCCCGCCGGGGGCACGGACGATCGCGAAACGGATCTTCCGGTCGGCGATCCGGGCCAAGCCAACGTGGACGGGCTCCTTGCCGTCCGGCAGGCCCGGGGGTCTCTTGGGCGACACCTTCGTCTCGAACGGCTTCATCCAGTGCGATTCATACTCCAGCGGCACGGCCAGGCCTCCCCGGGCGGCGCACAGAAGCGGCGCGATCAGCGAGAGCTTCCGCTGCATCGTGCCCGTCCTGTCGAAGGGGTTCGCGACGGCGAGGTAGTCGCAGGCGGCTCCATGGCGAGCCAGGTAGCCGATCGCCTGGCCGGCGTCGGCCAGCCGCACGCACTGGCTGCGCTGGGCGAGTCCGCCTTTCGGTGCCCGACCGACGGCGATCGTGGTCTTGGCGCCGAGCCGATCCAGCACCGAGGCCGTCTTGGGTTCGACGCTGTCGCCGGAAAAGTACAACAGCGCGCAGCCGAGCCTCGCGGCCACCGAGGAAGCGAGCAGGGCCGACGCGTAGTCGTCTTCGGCACAGAGGACGGCGCGCGGGGAGGTCTTCCAGAAGCGGCGGGCGAGTTCGCATGCGGCGGCCTGGCCCGAACGGGCCCGCAGGGCGGTCCAAGCGAGCCCTTTCGGCGGTCGGGCGCCGGAGGCAAGCCCGACGGCGACGACCTCCTCGGGGCGGTAGCGCGAGATGTAGTCGCCCAGTTCCGGGCCGACCTGGCCGGACGGGGCGATCGCGATCACCGCCGGCGCGCCCCCCGTGCGTCTCGCCGCGGCCGGGACCGCCGCGAGATAGGCGAAGTCCTGCCAACACGCGCCGTCTTCCACGCCCACGAGCAGGAGCGATCTCTTGCGTTCGGCCGCGCCGGCGGAGACGGACACAGCCAAGGCCACCACGATCAACTCCCGGATCCCGATCTCGCCGCCCCCGGTCCCTGCGCTGGTACTCATCGAGTTCTCCTGAAAGACGGCCCTGCGTCTCGCCACAGGTCGGTTCGGCCGCACGGCGGGGGAACAGGGTCTACCGCATGCTCTCGGGCCAGTCGTCGGGCACGCGATGGGTGATCGACAACCGATCGATCGCGACCCGCACGAACCGCCCGACCAAGGCCTCGTCGGTCGTCCAGTTGGCGTCGGCCATCGTCAGCAGGCCGAAGTCGATCACCACGGGCATAATCTGGAGAACGCGTCCGAAGCCGACGTACCGCCACGAGCGAACGGGCTCGACAAGCCGGCGCTTGGCCCGGTTGCCGGCAACGGCTTGGTCCCACGAGAAGCCTTCCTCGGTCATGTAGCGAAAGGCCACGTCGCTAAGCAGCCCGGGCGAGAGGGGCTCGTCGGGCGGGCTGATCTCATCCATGGCGACGAACAGCGTGCCGCCCACCCACACCTCGGCCGCGCGGGCGAAACCTTCCGTCGATTCAAGCCGAACGTCCATGGGGTTTCGCTCCGGCGCCTCGCCTAGAGTTTCATCTCGATGATGCGGCTCATGGCCTCGGTGAGGACCTCGTCGCCGTAGGTCAGAGAGATGCGGAAGTAGCCCTCGCCGCACTGCCCGTAGCCGCGGCCGGGGGTGACCATCACGCCGGTGGTCTCCAGCAACTCGCCGACGAAGGCCCCGCTGTCGCAAGCGTACTTCTCGGGCACGGGGGCCCAGACGTAGATGGTGGCCTTGGGCCTGGCCAGGTCCCACCCGTGGGCGTTCAGCGCGTCGACCACCAGGTCGCGCCGGCGACGGTAGACCTCGTTGATCGGCGGGATCAGCTCCTCGGCCCGGTTCAGCGCGACGGTCGCCGCCGACTGGATCGCCCGCAGCGAGCCGTTGTCGATGTTCTCCTTGACCGTGTTCAGCGCCGCGACGGCCGAGGCGTTGCCCACCATGAACCCCACCCGCCAGCCGGTCATGCAGAACGCCTTGCTCATCGAGAAGAACTCGACGGCCACCTCGTCGGCCCCGTCCACCTGGAGAATGCTCGGCGCCCGGTAGCCGTCGTAGGTGTTCTCCGTGTAGGCCGCGTCGCTGGCGATGAGGATGCCGTTCTCGCGTCCGAACGCGACGGCGCGCTCGAAGAACTCTATCGGCGCAACGGCCGTCGTCGGGTTGTTCGGGTAGTTCAGCCACAGCAGCTTCGCCTGGCGGCGGACCTCGCCCGGGATGGCGTCGAAGTCGACCAGAAAGTCGTTCTCGCGAATCAGGGGCACCTGGTAGGTGGCACCCCCCGCGAAGACATGGCCGATGTTGTACGTCGGGTAGCCCGGCACGGGCGCGATGGCCAGGTCGCCCGGGTTGAGAATCGCCATGGGCAGCTTGGCGATGGCGTCCTTGGAGCCCATCGTCGCGACCACCTGGTCGTCGGCGAGTTCGACGGACCATCGCCGGCGGTAGAAGTCTCTGATGGCCTCGCCCAAGGCCACGACGGGCCGGTCGCACCCGTACCGGTGGCGGTCCGGGTCGGCCCTATCGTCAAGGGCCCGGACCAGTTCGGCGACGACCGGCTCGGGCGTCGGCAAGTCCGGGTCGCCAATGTCGATCCGGATCACCTCCACGCCGCGATCCCGGGCGTCTTTCATCTTCCGCCGCAGGTCGGCGAAGAGGTACGGGGGAAGTTCCTTCAAGCGCTGAGAGAGTTCCACGTCCATCGTACGATTGCCTTTCGTCGAGCCACAGACGCCTCGCGTCGAGACCGAAGCGGCATTGTAGGGACGGCCAGGCCGGATGGCAACGAAGTGATGCGATGGTGGGCGTTCCAGAGAGCCCGTTCTCGCCCCGCCGGAATCGACGGCTTCGCGGTTGCGGGCCGATGGACCGCCGATCCGTGCCCAGATTGGGCTTGCCCAGCGCGCCGCATCGGATACAGTCGCCCCAGAAGCTTGGGCGACCGTCGCAGGCAGCGGAGGTCCGAATCGGCGCACAGGCCCTCGCGGGCCCGGCCGGGCTTCGACACGGAACACGAACGGCCTGGATTTCACGGAGAACCGATCATGTCGAGAACACGGCGTATCACGCGGCGCGGCTTCCTTCGCAGGACGGCGGTTGGCGGCGTAGCCCCGCTGATCCTGTCGTCGTCGGCGAGGGGGGCCAACGACCGCATCGTCATGGGCTGCATCGGGATGGGCGGCCAGGGCCGCGGCGACATGGGCGGGTTCCTGGGGTTTCCGCAGGTGAAGGTGGTGGCGGTCTGCGACGTGGTGCCCGACCACCGCGCCAAGGCCAAGGCCATGGTCGACGGGCGATACGGCAATACCGACTGCAAGTCGTACCGTGACTTCAATGACGTCGTCGAGCGGAAGGACATCGACGCGGTCCTGGTCGCCACGCCGGATCACTGGCACGCCCTGATCACGGTGGCGGCGATGAAGAGCGGCAAGGACGTCTACTGCGAGAAGCCCGAGACGCTCACGGTTCGCCAGGGGCGGATCATGACGCAGGTCGCCCGGCGGTACGGGCGGGTCTTCTCCGGCGGCAGCCAGCGGGTCTGGGGCGACTACAACTGGTACCACCGAATGGTCCGGGGCGGGACGATCGGCCAGGTCAAGGAGGCGTGGGTCAACGTCGGCGGACCGTCAGGGCCCTGCTACCTGCCCCCCGTCCCGACGCCGGAGGGCGTGGACTGGGACCGGTGGCTCGGTCCCGCGCCGCAACGGCCATTCCATCCGTCGCTGATCCGCGGGGGGTTCCGCCCCTACCGCGACTACTCCGGCGGCGGGATGACCGACTGGGGCTGCCACACGTTCGGCGGGGCCATGTTCGCGTGCAACGTCCACAAGACCGGCCCCAGCGAGATCATTCCGCCGGACGGCAAGGACCACAAGCGCCTGACGTACGTGTTCGCCAACGGGTTGCGGATCTACCACGGCGGCGGCTGGGAGAGCATGATGACCTTCCGCGGCACCGACGGCGAGGTCCCGATGCGGGGCAAGGGGCGGTCGCGCAGGCAGGCGCCGCCGAACATCTACATTCCGAACTACAAAGGCAGCGGCGGGATTTTCGGCGACTTCCTCCATTGCGTCCGGACGCGGGAACGCCCGTTCCGCGATATCGAGATCGGCCACCGCACCGCCACGCTCTGCCACCTGGGCAATATCGCCTACTGGCTCAAGAGGCCCCTGAAGTGGGACCCGGCGACCGAGAAGATCCTCGGCGATCCAGAGGCCGCCCGTTGGCTCGATCGGCCCATGCGCGAGCCCTGGGGACTCCTGTAGGCACCCGCACTCCTGCAGAGGAAAGTAACCGAGCCAAGTAAGGTCGCGGGAGGCCGCGCCGACGCGCGCGGCGCGAGATGCGAGGGGTTGGATCTCTCCGTGCGGGCGTCGGCGGCGGGAGGCGTTACACGGCCGCGGCGGGTTCGAGGGGCTCTCCGACCTCGGCGCCGGCATCCTCGAAACGGACGCTGATCCGCTTGGAGACGCCCGGTTCCTGCATGGTGACGCCGTAGAGCACGTCGGCCATGCTCATCGTCCGCTTGGCGTGCGAGATGATGAGGAACTGGCTGTTGTCGACGAACTCCCCGACGAGGTGGACAAACCGCTCGGTATTCTGCTCATCGAGAGCGGCGTCGACCTCGTCGAGCAGGCAGAAGGGGCTCGGGCGGCACTTGAAGATGCTGAACATCAGCGACAGGGCGGTCATGGTCTTCTCGCCGCCGGACAGGAGCGAGAGGCTCTGGAGCTCTTTGCCGGGCGGGCGGGCGATGATCTCGATGCCGGTCTCGAGGACGTTTTCCGGGTCGATCATGACGATATCGGCCCGGCCACCGCCGAAGAGCTTGCGGAACAGCGCCTGGAAGTGTTCCCGGACCTTGTGGAACATCTCGAGGAACATGTCGCGGCTCTCGCGGTTGATCCGCTGGATGAGCGAGGCGAGTTGGTGGCGGGAGTCTTCCACGTCGGTCAACTGTCCCCGCAGGAACTCGCGCCGGCGGTCGAGTTCCTCCTGCTCGGCGATGGCGTCGAGGTTCACGTTGCCGAGGCGCTCGATCTTGCCGCGAAGCTCCTGGATCTCCGCCTCGACGGCGTCCCAGTCGCGCTTCTCGTCGTGCTCGTAGGTCTGGCTCAGGGCCAGCAGGTCCATGCCCATTTCCTCGCCGGCCCGGGTAATCAGGTTCTCGATCCGGACGTCCACCTCGCCAAGTTCGACCCTCTTGGCCTGGACCTGCTCGGCGCCTTCGGTGTGGGCCTTGCGCTTCTCGCCCAACTGCGTGCGGATCTCGGCGAGCTTTTCGGTCAGTCCCTTGCGCGACTCCTCGATGTCGCCGGAGTCCCGGTTGAGTTGCTGCTGCTCGTCGAAGAGCCGGTCGGTCTCCTGGCGCGCCTGGGCGATGCCGGCCTCGGCGTCGGCCTTTCGGCGCCGGTCGAGGTCGATCTGCTGCCGGTCCGCGGCGAGGTCGCGAAGCATCCCCTCGACCTGCCGGCCGACGGCTTCCAGCGCATCGCGGGCGGCCCGTTTCCGCTCGTCCGCGGCGCCGAGAGCGACCTTCATTTCCGTCAGCTTCTCCGCGGCCGCTCCCTGCCGATGGCGGGCCTCGTCAATCTGCTCGCCGAGGCGCTCGATCTCTTCCTGACGCCGGCGGTTGAGGTCTTCAAGTTCGGAGGCCTTCTGGCGGGCGTCATGCTCGGCCCGGACGGTGGAGTCGATCTCCGCGGCGAGGCCTTCCACGTCGCCGGAGACAACGGGCTGCTCCCGCCGCAACGTGTCAACCTGCTCGTCGAGCTGGCCGGTGCGGCTCTGGCACTCGACGCGCTCTGTGTTGGCCTCGTAGATCGCCGTGCGCAGGTGCTGCTGGAGCTCGTCGAGGTGGTCCAGCTCGCTTCGGGTCGAGGCGCAGCGGCCCTCGATCTCGACGATGCGCCCGTCGAGGTCGATCCGGGAGGCCTGGAGTTCGGCCAACTCGCTCCGCCGGGCGATCACGCCGGCGGCACGCCGGGCCGCCCCGAACCGGACGCGCCCGTCGGGTTCGAGGACCTCGCCGGAGCGTGTCACGAATCGTGCGGCCGGCACCTGTTCGCGTGCGGCGGCGGCATCCGAGAGCGTCGCCACCAGGAGCGTTCCGCCCAACAGACGGCGCACCAGCGGCGCCAGGTCGTCGTCGTACTGAACGAAGTCGATCACCCGGGCGATGGCTTGCGGGCAGGCGTCGGCGGGGATCTCGTTTCCGCCGGGTGCAAGGCGGTCGAGGCAGACAACCTCGACGGTGGCGTTTTCGCCGAGGACCCCTCGCAGGACCTCGGCCTCGGCGGCGAGTTCGTCGAACCGGTTGACAAAGACCTGCTGGTCGGCCCCGGCCAGGGCGGCCTCGACCAGGGTCGCGTGGGCCACGTCGGCCTGGAGGAAATCGCCCAGCATGCCGCGCAGGGCCGTCAGCCGCCCGTCGCGTTGGGCCTCGACGACCGTGCGAACGCCGGCGGCGACTCCTTCGAGGCGGTCCTGCATCTCCTGGAGGGCCTCGATGCGGCTGGTCAGGGCGCTGCGCCGCTCGCGCGCGTCGGACAGCTCCCGCCGAAGCTCCTGTTCGCCGTCGTGGAGCCGCTGGGAGGCCTCGCGCGCGTCGTGGAGGCGCGCGGTCGATTCCTCGATGACGGACATCACGTCGCGGAGCTTGGCCTCGTGCTCGGCCTTGTCCACCAGCAGGGCGCGGAGGAGCGATTCGATCTCCTCGGCGCGGTTGGCGAGTCGTTGTTTCTGGCCGTGAAGGCTCTCACGGCGGATGCCGAGCCCGTGGATCTCGTTGTGGAGTTGGGCGGTACGGCGGAACAGGTCGATGGTGCCGGCCTTCTCGTCCTCCAGGCGACCGGCGAGTTGGGTCAGAGCCAGTTCGCCGGCGGCATGTTGCTCGCGAGCGCCCTTATGCTCTTCGGCGAGGGCGGCGCTGCTGTGTTCGAGTTGTCGGAGTTGCTCTTTGCGTCCGGCGGCCTGGGCCTGGCCTTCCTCGACCTTCGCCTCGAGGCTCTCGCTACGGGCCAGGGCGCCGAGGATCTGCTCGTCGAGTTCCTTGACGCGAGCGCCGAGCATTTCGGCTCGCTCTTCGCAGGTGGTGATCCGGGCGCCGAGGGAGGCGATCTTCCCCTGGAGATCGCGGGCGGCCCGTTCGAGGTCGACGGCCTCGATCTCGCTGGCGCTTCGGGCGGCCTCCAGTTGGTCGATCCGGGCGGTGATGGCCGACAGTGCGTCGTTGGCCGAATCCAACTCGCCCTGAAGGTCGGTGCGATTGCGCGTCAGTCCGTGGTAGCCGGCCAGAAAGTGCAGCGACCGCAGTTCCTTGAGCCGTTGGGAGTGGGTCTGGTAGCTTCTGGCCCTGCCGGCCTGGACCTTAATCGACCGCAGCCGCCGCTCGACCTCCTGAACAATGTCGTTGAGTCGCAGCAGGTTCTGCTCGACGCGTTCGAGCTTGCGAAGGGCTTCCTTCTTGCGGGCCTTGTACTTGCTGATGCCGGCGGCCTCGTCGAAGATCGCTCGTCGCTCGTCCTGCGAGGCCTGGAGGAAGACCTCGACCTTGCCCTGCTCGATAAGGCTGTAGGCGTCGACGCCGATGCCGGTGTCCATGAACATCTCGCGGATGTCCTTGAGCCGGCAGGGCGTCTTGTTGATGAGGTACTCGCTGAGTCCGCTTCGATAGAGCCGCCGGGTGACGGAGAGGATGTCGCCGGCCGGTTCCTTCGAGCCCTTGCCGCCGGGCTGGAGGACGCCTCGGCTGTTATCGAAAAGGAGGGAGACCTCGGCCATTCCGCAGGCCCGGCGGGAAGTCGAGCCGTTGAAGATGACGTCGGCCATCTCCGTACCGCGAAGGCTCTTGGCCGACTGGCTTCCGAGGACCCACTTGAAGGCATCGACGAGGTTGCTCTTCCCACAACCGTTGGGTCCGACGACGCAGGTGATACCCTCATCGAAGTCGAACTCGGTACGGTCTGCGAAGCTCTTGAACCCCGAGAGAACCAATCTCTTCAGCTTCATCGGCGTGCGTTTTCCTTAACGCAATGGTTCCGTTCGCGCCGTCCATGGCATGCGGGGCGAACGGCCCTTCCCATAGCGCCGCGCCGGGGCGGGACATCGGCGCGCCGCAATCACAGATACTCTCCGGGGCGTCCCGGGGCTACTCGCCCGGCATGTCGGGCCGGCCTAGGGTCGCTCCGCCGCGGTAAATTCTCTCTCTGCCCGGAGGCGGTTGCAAGGCGAATTTGGCGGGAATGTCCTTGTCCACCTCGGCCATACGATACAGCACTCGGACAACTTGTCCGTAGGTCAGGTCAAGCCCCTCAATCCGCCCGGCGGTGTCGCGTCGGGCCGGCCGGCCGAGCGTTTCGATCAACGCACGGACGGAGAAGTCAATGTAGAACGGCTCGCTGATGCCTCCCGTTCGGGGAATCGTGCGGAAGACCATGAGCTTGACCTGTCCCGTCGGCTTGCCGTCTTTGACTTCCGCCTTGTCGGCGATGGTGATGAAATCGGGGATGTCGAAGAAGAGTTTCTTCACCACGGACATATCCCGGCCGAACAGAACGATCTTCTTCTCCTGGGACTGCGTGGCGTAGATCACATAGTTTCGCTGGCTGGTCACGAGGTCGAGGTGAAACTTGCCGCCGACGTCGATCCGGGTGACGAGGGAGGTATCGTTGAGTTTGACGAGGGACTCGTAGGCGGCGATGCGGACGAGTTCGGACTTGTCGTTGATCAGGCGTCGCAGCGGGACGATGGAGCGGCTAAGCCAGCCGTGGTCGCCGAGTTCCTCGATGGCGGCGACCTGGAAGGGCGAGCCGGCGGTCTCGGCAAGACGGATAAGGACCTCGCCGGCCATCTCGTCGCGCATGCGCAGGCCGGTCCTGGCCGAGTAAAAGGCCACCGGCAGGTGCTTGGAGGTATAGAGGGTTCGGCAGACGCCGACGACCTGGCCGCCCATCGCCTCCCAGACGAGGGCCAGACCGTTGTGGTTGGCGCCGGCTTTGCGCATCTCGTCGGCGATTTCCTTCGCGCGGGCCTCCCACATGCCGGGCCCGGCCTGGAGGGGCAGGTGGATGACGAGTTGGAGGAAATGCGAGTAGTTGCCGAGGTACCCGGTGGGCACGGTCAACTCGATATTGGAGGGGTTCTTGGCGTTGGCGACGCGTCCGGCGCCGCCGAAGCGTTGGTTGACGCGTCGCTGAATGAGGTTGCACCGGGCGTAGTCCGGGTCGCGGAGAACGAGTCTCAGGGGACGTGCCTGGATGACCTTGCCGCCGCCGATGAGCCGGCCCTCACGGAGTCGCGGTGCATCCTCGGGCCGGTTGGGGTCGAGGAACGGGTTAACGAACACAGACCCTCCGGCCCGCGCCCAAGCCCGCGCGCCGCTGGTGGGCGGGGTGTCTTCTCCGGTAGCCAGGAATAGAGGAAACGGGTAGAGAACGCCCCCGTCGAGGTCTCGCGTGCCGGTGCGGCTCAGCGCCGTGACGCGCACGTCGAACGGCCAGCCCTTCGGCGCGCCGGGGGCCACGACGGCCACCAGACGAACGACGGCCGTGTCCTTGTCCGCGATCATCTGCGAGGGCGTCACCCCCCGCGTGCCGGCGACGGCCGAGCCCACCCTCTGCTTGAGCATGTACTCCACGAGGTACTTCTTGAGACGCGGGGGGACCTCGGACGAGCCGTTCTTCCCGAGCCCGACGACGAGCCCGTGCCCGTCGAGCAGCAAGCTGCCTCCGCCGACCAGGCTGGCGAACTCCCCGACGGTGCCCTCGATGTCGGGCGGAGGCTTGGTGGCGGCGGTTTCTTCGGCCGGCTTGGGGCGGAACCACTCTTCCGGCTGACATCCGGCGGATGCCAGGCACAGAGCAATCCCCACGCCCAGAGGCAGCAGCACTTCTCGAAGCATCGCCTATCCTTGTTCTGAAGGAATTATCGGACCTTGATTCGTGAGGGCTTGAGTCCCATTCCGCCGGCGCGAGCCAGCGGCTCGTGGTCGTCCGCGACAGTCCGGTCGGGCTCCCGCGGGCAAGAAGGCCTCGCCACCGTCAGAAGGACGGCGTCCGACCGATGTCCTCCACGTTCGCCGGTCGCCGGGGCGGCGCCGCCGGCCGAGTGCTCGCCGGGGAAACCGTCGCGTGACGAATGGCGTTGGTCAGCTTGGGGACTCGCAGCTTCTGTCCCACCTTGAGCGCGCTGCTGTTGGCCGACGGGTTGGCCTTGGCAATCACTTGCCAGTACCGCCCGTCCCCGTAGACCTTCTTGGCGATCCCCCAGAACCCAGCGACGTCGGACTTCTGGACAACGTAGGCTTGCCCGAGCGATCCAGGGACGATCGCCACCGCGCCGGCGGCGGGCCGGCTGCCGGCCACCGGCTTCGCCGGTATGACCAGGCGATTGCCGGGCTTGAGGTTCGTGCTGTTGATCGACGGGTTGGCCTTGGCGATGAGCGTCCAGTACTTGCCGTTTCCGTAGACGCTCTGGGCGATTCCCCAGAACCCGGCATCGCCTTTTTTGACGACGTACTGTCGGGACCCGTTGGCCAGCGCGACCAGCCCGTTGGCACCGGCGACGGGTGCGGAGGGGCGGACGGGTCGCGGCGGGACCGTCAGCTTCTTGCCGGGGGCCAGGGCGTTGGAGTCCACGCCGGGGTTGGCCTTCTGCAGGAGCGTCCAGAGCCGCCCGTCGCCGTAGACCTTCTCGGCGATGGCCCAGAACCCGGCGTCGCCCTTCTGGACAACATAGGTTCGCGCGACGCCGCCCAGCGACGGCACCGAGGGCACCGACGGCACCGAGGGGGGGGGCACGGTCGGCACCGAGGGCACCGAGGGGGTAATCACGGGGGTGACGGGGGGTTCGACCGGCGTGGGGGTCACCGGTATCACGGGCGTCACGGGCGGCTCGACCGGCGCGGGCGGCTCGCGGATGGTGGGCGTCACGGGCGGCTCGGCCGGCGCGGGCGGCTCGCGGATGGTGGGCGTCACGGGCGGCTCGACCGGCGCGGGCGGCTCGCGGATGGTGGGCGTCACGGGCGGCTCGACCGGCGCGGGCGGCTCGCGGATGGTGGGCGTCACGGGCGGCTCGGCCGGCGTGGGCGTCACGACAACAGGGGGCACCGAGGGCGTCACGGGGGGAGTCCCGCCATCGGCGGAGCCACCGAATCGCGGCAGCACCATCCCATCGCCGGTCGGCGCTTCTCCTCGCCCGTCGTCGGTGCTCGCCAACTCGGGATCGACGGTATTGGCGTCCTGCTGGCCGGTCTTGACCACCACGTGGTAGACAACAAAGGCAATGACGATCAAGAGCCCGGCGGCGACTCCGATTTTGACATCAGTGCGCATCAGAGTGGCTCCTTTGTGGTCCCAGTTTGGGGTGCGGATGTCGTCGTTCATTAGAAGCCCCGACGAGCCGGTCCGCAATGGAATTCTCCCCGGCGGAGGAGAAACGTGGGTTCGCGGCTGGATTCTGTCGGGGGCGTGGGGAGATTCAACCGAACTCCGGCGATCGGTAGAGGGTATAATGGAAGAGGATTCGGGCAACACCCCGAACCGGGAGTTCTTGCGTGACACAACGCTTCATGGAAGACTTCAAGCGTTTTTTCCTCCGTGGCTTGGCGGCTGTCCTGCCCACGCTCCTGACCCTGATGGTCATCGTGTACGTGCTGACGTTCGTCGAGAAGTACGTCGGCAAGTACGTCAACGGGTTCGTCCAGTGGCTGGTCGTGCAGGCGATCTGCATTGGCCAGGGCAAGGAACTGACGTTCCTCGGGAACGCGAGCGTCTGGTGGTGGATCAAGGACAGCCCGCAGTCTCTCTGGAAAACGTATTACCTGTGGCTGGTCGGCTTCGTCCTGGCGTTCGTGCTGGTGTACATGTTCGGGCGGTTCGTCGCGAGCCTTCTGGGGCGGAGCCTGTGGCGATCGATCGAGCGGTCGCTGTTTCGGCTGCCGGTGGTCAAGGGGATTTACCCCTCGATCAAGCAGGTGACGGACTTTCTGCTGGCCGAGCGAAAGATGGCCTTCTCGCGAGTGGTGGCGGTGGAGTATCCGCGGAAGGGCATCTGGTCGGTGGGGCTGGTCACCAGCGACGGCATGCGGACGATCCAGCAGGCCCTGGCCGACGACATGGTAACGGTGTTCGTGCCGTCGAGCCCGACACCCGTGACGGGGTATACGATCACCGTACGGCGTACGGAGATCATCGACCTGCCGCTGAGCATCGACGACGCCTTGCGATACACGATCAGCGCCGGGGTCATCATGCCGCCGAGCCAGGCGTTGAGCCGGCGGGAGCTTCGGGAAAGCCGCCGCGGGGCACCCCCTCGGCGAGATCCTAAGGAGATTACAGCGTGAACCTGATCGTCAAAGCGCGGCACATGGACGTAACCGACGCGATGCGCCACTACGTTGAGTCCAAGGCAGCCAAGCTGCCCCGGTACTACGACAACATCCAGTCCATCGAAGCTACGCTGGAAATCGAGGCGGACAAAGCGGTTGTGGAAATCGTGGTGACCGCCACGCGAAAGGCCACCTTCGTCGCAACCCACCGGGATGAAGACCTCTACGCCAGTGTGGACCAGTGCCTTCGAAAGATCACCGAGCAACTCCGGCGCCACAAGGACCGGGTGCGCGACCGCCATCACGCGCCGATCGGCGAGCCGGATGAGGTCGACTGACCCGGCCTGGTCCGTTGACGAATTCCCCCCAACCGGCCCTGGCAAGGCCGGGCAGAAGGATGTACACTTTCCCCAACCTGTCGCGGGATGCCCCAGTGGGGGCACCCGGCCGGCAAGAACCGCCGGCAGGCGGCAGACGGTCCACAGGACCCGCAGGAGTTGCAGATGAAATTGTCAGACATTGTGGCGACGGACGCGATCGTGCCGGCGGTGAAGGCCAAGACGCGAGACGAAGTCATCGGAGAGTTGGTGGATGCCCTGGCCGAGGCCGGCGTGATCCCCAAGACCAAGGTCGACTCGATTCGCAAGGCGATCCTGGCACGAGAGGCCCAGGCGACGACGGGAATCGGCAAGGGCATCGCCCTGCCCCATGCCAAGATCAAGGGCGTCAAGAAGCCGATCGCGACCATCGGCTGCTCCAGCGAGGGCTTGGACTTCGCCTCGCTGGACTCCAAGCCGGTGTACTCGGTCATTCTCCTTCTCAGCAATCCGGACGACCCCGACGAGCACCTTCAGGCCATGGAGACGATCTTCAAGCACGTCCAGCGGGACATCTTCCGAAAGTTCCTTCGCCAAAGCGAGACACGTGAAGCCGTCGTGGATCTGATCCAGGAAGCCGACGAGGTCGGGTGAGCCGCCGCGACGGAGGGCCCGACGTCCTCCCGCCGGGCTCGGTAGCGCGAAGAAGATCGCCTTGGCAACCATGGAGCGAGAAGTCGCGATCGTCAATAAGTACGGGCTGCACGCCCGTCCGGCAATGCAGTTTGTCGAGACCGCAAACCAGTTTGGCTGCAAGGTTGAGGTGTCTAACGGCTCGCTGGTCGTGGACGCCAAGAGCATCATGTCCGTGATGCGTCTGGCCGCGTCGAAGGACACGGTCCTTCAGATCGTCGCGGACGGGGACGACGCCGCCGAGGCCGTGGAGGCCCTGGTGAAACTGGTGGCCGGCGGGTTCGGTGAGGAATAGGCGCCTCGGGCAAAAGCAACCGGCCGAGGAACAGGCACAGGGCAACTGATGAAGATCAGGAAAGGTATTGGGGTCTCTCCGGGCGTGGCCGTCGCGCCGGCGGTGCTGATCGACGCGGAAGAGTTCGATATCCCCCACCACCGCATCCCCGTCGACCTCGGCCAAGCCGAGATCGACCGCCTCGACAGGGCCCTGGAGATCTCCAAAGGCGACATCCTGGAGCTTCGCGACAAGACGGCCGAACGCCTCGGGAAAGAAATCGCCGGCATCTTCGACTTCCACACCGTCTTCCTGGACGACCCCCAGCTCCGCGAGAAGTTCCGGGACGCGATCCTGACCGACCACGTGACGGCGGAGTACGCGGTGGCCAGGGTCTTCCGGGCCTACGCCCGGGAGGTCCAGTCGATGCCCGCTTACTTCGCCGAGCGGGTCAAGGACGTCTACGACATCGAGAAGCGCCTCTTGCGGAACCTCATCGGCGAGCGGCGCCAGTCGCTGAGCAACCTGGCGAAGGACGTGATCATCCTGGCGCACGACCTGACGCCGTCGCAGACGGCGGCGATGGACCGGCGCCACGTTGCGGGGCTGGCGATCGACGCGGGGGGCAAGACCAGCCATACCGCCATCGTCGCCCGCGCGTTGGGCCTGCCGGCTGTCGTCGGACTCAACGACGTCACCGCCGACGCCACCGGGGGCGACCTGGTCATCATCGACGGGACCCGCGGCGTCGTCGTGATCGACCCCGACGAGAACGCCCTCGCCGAGGCCCAGCGGTCCGCCCAACACCAGGTCGAGTTCATCCACGCGCTCGATGAGCTTCGCGACCTGCCCGCCATCACCACCGACGGCCACGAGGTCACCCTCCTCGGGAACATCGAGTTCCCCAGCGAGGCCGAAACCGTCCTCGACAAGGGCGGGCAGGGCATCGGGCTCTACCGCACGGAGTACCTCTACCTCGGCTCGGATACCGAGCCCAGCGAGGACGACCAGTACGCCTCGTACCGCCAGGTGATCGAGGCCTGCCAGGGCCGCCCCCTCGTCATCCGAACGCTGGACCTCGGGGCGGACAAGTATACCCAGGCCCGCGCCCGCGTGCCGGAGCGCAACCCGTTCCTCGGCTGCAGGAGCATCCGCTTCTGCCTCCAGAACCTCGATATGTTCAAGCGCCAGATCCGGGCGATCCTCCGGGCCTCTCTCGGCTCGCCCGTCTCGATCCTCTTCCCGCTGCTGACCAATCTGCTCGAGCTTCGCCAGGCGAAGACCGTCGTCCGCGACGTCACCGAGGATCTCGAAGAGGACGGTATCGAGCACCGCCGGGATATCCCGATCGGGATCATGGTCGAGACCCCCTCGGCGGCCCTTCAGGCGGACGCCTTCGCCCGCGAGGTGGACTTCTTCTCGATCGGCACGAACGACCTGATCCAGTACACGCTGGCGGTGGACCGGGGCAACGAGCGGGTCGCGTCGCTGTTCAGCGCCGCGCACCCGGCCGTCCTGCAGCTCATCGAGGGCGTCATCCGGGCCGGACGGCGACACGGCGTGCCCGTCAGCCTTTGCGGCGAGATCGCCGGCGACCCGGAATTCACGGTCCTGCTGCTCGGCCTGGGGTTGCGGATCTTCTCCTGCGCACCGCCGGCTATCCCCGAGGTCAAGAAGATCATCCGCTCGGTCGCCCTGGAACGGGCCACCGAGATCGCCGGCCGAGTCATGGGCTTCGACTCCGACCTGGAGACAATGAACTACCTTCGCGTCGAGACACGCAGGATCATTCCGGAAGCGTTCTCGGACTGACCTCGGCGCACAGCGAGACAGGCGAGCCCCTCCGCCGCCCCGAAGGTCGTGGGCGCGGGACAGACGCACCAGGGCGCGCCACGAAATGGTCGCGACGCCGGCAGACGCCGACGACCGCGGGACAGAACTCAACCGAAAGGTGTACCACGGACGGAACCGGGCGAAACCTCCCTCAGAGGTGGGGACTGTGGTTGGCCATTGAAGGCGATGTGCGCTTCCTGTCGCACAGGGACTGTATGCGCCTGGTGGTCCGCGCAGCCGTGCGAGCCGCCCTGCCGCTGGCCTACACGCGGGGCTTCAACCCTCACCCGATCCTCTCACTGCCCGCGCCGCGACCCGTCGCCGTCGCCAGCCGGGGAGAGTTGGTCGTCCTGGCGTTGAACGAGCCGCTGGCCCCGGACCAGATCGTCGAACGGATCAACGCCCACGTCCCGCGGGGCATGACGTTCACCGGCGCCCGTCCGCTGGCGCGTGGCGAGAAGCCCCACCCGCGGCGAATCCGGTACGACTGGCCGATCCCGCAGGAACAACGCGACCGCCTGCGAGAGAAGGTCGCCGCGTTCGTCGCGGCGGCGAGTTGGACGATCGAACGACGCCCGAACCCCAAGCGCCGCGGGCAGACCACGCCCCCCAAGACCCTCGACCTCAAACCCCTCGTCGAGACGCTCGCCGTCCGGGGCCCCGGCCTGTCCTGGACGCTCGTGCCGTCCGGAGACCTCTGGGCCCGCCCGGCGGAAGTGCTCGACGCGCTCGGGCTCGACGGGCCGGTCGATCTGGCGTCGGCCGTCCGCACCGAAGTAAACTATACGCTATCCGACACGGACTCAATGAATCCGTAAGAGAAGGAAACTATGGGCAAACGAATGCTGATCAACACGGTGGCCGGTAGAGAATGCCGAATCGCCATCGTCGCCGACAACGGCCTGGAGGAGCTCTACGTCGAGCGATCCGCCACGGCCAGCCACGTGGGCAACATCTATAAGGCGCGCGTCACGAACGTCGAGTCGGCCATTCAGGCGGCCTTCGTCGACACGGGGCTCGAGCGCAATGGCTTTCTGCATATCTCGGACCTCAACCCGACCTACTTCCCGAAGGGAAAGAAGGCGCCCGAGAAGGTCGGGCGCAAGCAGCCACACTACGTCCGACCCCCCATTCAGGATTGCCTGCGCCGCGGGCAAGAGGTCGTCGTCCAGATGACCAAGGAAGGCATCGGCACGAAGGGCCCGACAATGACGACGTACCTGTCGATCCCCGGACGACTGCTCGTGATGATGCCGGGCATGAGCCGCCTGGGCGTCTCGCGGAAGGTCGAGGACGACGACGTCCGGCGCAAGGCCCGCGCGGCGCTGTCGGAGCTGAACCCTCCCGAGGATATCGGGTTCATCGTCCGGACAGCCGGCGTCAACCGGGCCAAACGCGACCTCCAGCGGGACCTGAACTACCTGCTACGGCTGTGGAAGGCCGTCGAGAAACGCATCAAGACGGCCCGCGCCCCGGTGGAACTGTACCGCGAGAGCGACCTGGTCACCCGAACGATCCGCGACATCTATAACACGGACATCGAGCGGATCATCTGCGACGCCGCGCCCGTGGCCCGGCGCGTCGAGGAGTTCCTCCGCGTCGCCATGCCCCGAAGCAAGCACATCATCGAGGTCTACACCGGCAAGGAAGGGCTCTTCCACGACAGCGGCGTCGAGGACGAGATCGTGCGAATCCACTCCCGGCGCGTGCCCCTGCCCGGTGGCGGCTCGCTCGTCATCGACCAGACCGAGGCCCTCGTCGCCATCGACGTGAACTCCGGGCGATTCCGCCAACACACCAACGCCGAGACCACCGCCCTGAAGACGGACCTCCAGGCCGCTCCGGAGATCATCCGACAACTGCGCCTGCGAGACCTCGGCGGCGTGATCGTCATCGATTTCATCGACCTCCGCGAGGACCGAAACCGCCGGGCCGTCGAACACGCCGTGCGCGACGCCCTCAAACACGACCGGGCCAAGACCAAGCTCCTGCGGATGAGCGCGTTCGGGATCGTCGAACTGACGCGCCAGCGGCTCGGGCCAAGCCTCGAACAAAGCGTCTTCGGCCGATGCCCCCACTGCGACGGGACCGGGCTCATCAAGAGCGAGGAGTCCCTGAGCCTTCAGGTCATGCGAAGCCTCCAACGCGCCTGCGCCAACGAGAACATCGCCCGGATCGAGGTGACCGTCGCGCCGAGCGTCGCCCACCACCTCGGAAACTCCCAGCGACAGCCGATCGCGAAACTCGAGGCCGAAACCGGCAAGATCATCGTCCTCCGCGCCGACAACGACCTCGGCGCCGGAGACGTGCGCATCGCATGCACCAACACTCGCGGGGCCCCCGTCGCCTGGGAACGCCCCCTGTCCGACTCGAAACACCCCCGGTCTCTCCAGACTGTCAACATCCAGGACCTGCCCCCCGCACCACCGAGGGAGCCCGGCAAGACGCCCGAAGACGCCAATGAACCCGCCGGCGCGCTGCGAGCCCTGACCGCGGATGAACCCGTACTCGACGCCGCCCAAGAAGACCCGCCCAAGAAAAAAAGCCGACGAGGACGACGAGGCGGGCGGAAGCACCGACGCCGAAGGGAAACCGCTGAGACCGAAACCGCCAAGGACAAGCCGGCCGGGGACAAGCCCGCCGGGGACAAGCCGGCCGGGGACAAGCCCGCCGGGGATAAGCCGGCCGGGGACAAGCCCGCCGAGGCCCCGACACGCGATGACGCCCACGGCGAGCAGGCCTCCCGTCGCGAAGGCGACGCCACCGACAAGGCCAAGGACGAGCAGAAACCCCGCCGGAAATCCCGCCGGTCCCGCCGAAGGACCCCCCGCAAGGACGGCGGAGAACCAGACAAGCGACCCCCGGAGACGCCGACCAAGCCAACCGCCACCGAGCCAAGCGCCACCGAGCCGACCGCCGCCAAGCCGGCCGCGACCGAGCCAGCCGACGCCGAGCCCACGCCGGCCGGGCCCGCGGAGCCGACGCCCGACGAAC
>Ga0272442_10004196_pt1 | contig 19838 bp, 18 predicted proteins | sample SSMForm2O_FD_200262 | JGI IMG/M metagenome (GOLD analysis project Ga0272442, IMG submission 200262) | Marine sediment archaeal communities from Little Sippewissett salt marsh, Falmouth, MA, United States - SSM-Form-2O | ecosystem: Environmental > Aquatic > Marine > Wetlands > Sediment ... | reverse complement strand
CTGCGCGCTCGTTCAGGACCAACGGCGACAGGGCCTCGGTGTTGATCATGCTCTGCGGCGTCGGGCTCGACGTGGTGCTTGCCGTGCTGCCCATGCTGGGGATCAGTCCCTTTCGCGGGCCCGAGCAGGCCATGAACCCAGGCATCGTCGCCGGGATCGCGCTGGGCGGCATCACCTGGATCAGCTTCGTTGTCGCCCTCGTGCTGCGGGCCCTGAAGAAAACCGTGCTGTTCCATGCCGTGATCGGGGAGGCACAGGTGCTGTGGTTCATCGCCTATGTGTCGTTCGTGATGGGGATGTACAAATTCACGTAACGGACTGTTGAAAAACACCCGTCATACCGGAGCAAGCCGGTATCCAAACTTTTCAGGTGCTTTAAAAACTGGACTCCGGCCTTCGCCGGAGTGACGCAAGCGGGGCTCAATGCGTAACAAAGAGTCATACCGGAGCAGAGACTGTATCGCAATTAAAAAAATGCAGTCATCCTGAGCAAAGCGAAGGATCTTTGGTTGAGCACACACAGTAAATATGTATCAAAGCAGAGTTTCTTCGGCGCCTCCGGCTTCCCACAATGACACTTCCCGGAATTATGGCACGGCCATGCAGGCCGGTATCCAGACGCCATGTAATGAATAGCGGGCAGCGCATCATCCCCGGTTGAGCCAGTACAGTCCCGCGTTCAGATACGTCGCAAAGCTCACCCACAGCAGGTAAGGTACCAGAAGCAGCGCTGCCGCCGTGCTCGCCTGCCAGAACAGGTAGATCAACACACACAGGGTGACGTCAAGGACGATGATATCTATCAGCGCCAGCAGGGGGGACTTAAGTCCGAAGAAAAGCGAGGTCCACGAGAGATTTGCGATAATGTGCACGATCAGCACGGCCGTGGTCAGCGACACATGCTGTTTGCCCGGTGCCTGATAATACAATATAATGGAAACTGCGATCATGATGTAGAGGATGGTCCAGACAGGGCCGAACACCCAGTTGGGCGGACTCAGATACGGACGGGTCAAGCCTTCATACCATGTATTCATCAGACCTCCTTTGCCTTCAGCAGCGCGCGTGATTACAAACGGGATCCGGTTTGACCGGACCATATGCCCCTGAACGAAATACTAGCATCAAAAATTATTTTTTTCAGCCGCATCGTTAAAAAAACCTGCCGACCCCGTTTTCGGCGGCTATACCCGTTTTGCGCATATCAGGTCCGATGCCTGGCGCGCGCAGTCATGCACGGAAAAAACCTCGCCGGGTTTTACCGGTGGAAGCGAGGTCGTTTTCTCTGTAATACGCTCAAGGCCATACCAAACGGACCGATAAGAAAAACTGATATGAGTACCCGTCATTCCGGCGGGCCGCACACACTTGCACTAACGCCGAGCACCAAAGGGAGGGCACAGGATGAACGGACTCGCACGAACAGAAAACAGGGATTTAACGCGACAGGCTCGTGAGGCGCTCAGGGGCCGATGGGGCCTTGCCATTGTCGCGAATATCATATATTGCGTAATCGTAATCGGCGCTCAAAATATTCCCAAAGTCGGATGGGGGCTCGGCATAATCGTCGGGGCGCCATTTGCAGTCGGTATTGCGGGCTTTTCCCTGACCATCGCACGGCAGCAGGAAGCACAGATTGTGCAGATATTCGACGGCATCAGGATATTCCTGACATGCCTCGGCACCTACCTTCTGGCTATTGTATTCATACTTCTCTGGTCGTTGCTCTTGATTATCCCGGGTATCATGGCGTCATTTTCATATGCCATGATCTACTTCATCCTTGCGGACGACGACTCCGTAGGCCCCCTGCAGGCCATCACCAGAAGCAAGGAGATGATGCGGGGCAACAGGTGGAAACTGTTCTGCCTGAGCCTGCGCTTTATCGGCTGGAGCCTGCTGTGCATCCTGACCCTTGGCATAGGCTTCCTGTGGCTGTTTCCGTACATGTACGTCGCATTCGCCCGCTTCTATGACGACATAAAGCCTGCCGCAGAAAAAATCGAACAAAGCGCTGTGGCCCGGGAAGTTATGACCTAGCCGTTGACCAAGCCCTGCTAAGCGCGCCCGGCGGCACACAATCAGCAAAAAAAAATTTGCGGGGTTATAGCGGCAAGCGCCACGTGTACATGGCCCGATTACGGCTCGGCAGTTCCGGGCAACAACGTTTGTGTGAACGCGCGGATTTCAAAAGACACCACCATGGACACAAAGCACAACAAGACCCCCCGGAACGTATGCGCACCCGCCCCTGAGACATGTGCATACTATACCCGGATACTTTGCTACATGGTACCCATTGCGGTCCTTCTCTGCGCTAGATGGCTTGTGCCGATCGTCATCTGTGATGATGCCTACATAACCTTCAAGGTGGCTGCCAACACTGCCGCGGGTCGTGGCATGGTCTTCAATCCGGGGGAAAACACGTATGTGGCGACAAGCCCCATGTGGGTCGTAGTCCTTGCGGCCGGTCGTCTGCTCATTGGAGATGTGGTTCTGGCGGCAAAAATACTGGGGGCTGTTTTTGAGATTCTTCTCGCCGTAAGCATCGTAGAGCTCGGCGCACGGACGCATCTGGGGCGCAGCGGCGGCATGTTCGCAGCATTACTGCTTGTGACCAATCCGGTTTTCCTGCTCACGAGTTTCAGCGGCATGGAATTGCCGCTGTATCTTCTCTTCATTGTCCTGACGGCTCTCTATCTGGCCGAACGTAAACATACCGTCGCTATACTGCTGGGAGCATGTGCGGTGTGGGTCCGGCTCGACGGCTTTGCAGTATTCGGCGTCGCGGTTGCCGTAACCCTCTGGCATGAACGCCGGCAGCTCCGACAACGGCCGGCACGCGTGATCATTACGGTCATCCCGGGAACAGCCCTCGCCCTGGGCTCCGTAATTTTCGCGGCGGTCTTCTTCGAAACATGGGTGCCCATGAGTGTGCAGGCCAAGACACTGACCGCCCCTGCGTTTTTGTCTCCGGAGTGGTTTGACGGGGCCGGTGTCACAGCAGGCGAATTCGTCAAGGCGGTTCTCGGGAAAAGCGGGCACGCTTACACCGGCGCGACCGCTTTTCCAGCAGCTGCTGTTTTTTTCGTTATCGGAATAATCGTTATCATTGTGCGCAAGAGCGCCGTAATCATTCCCCTCGTCCTGATAACGATAGCGTATATCACTGTTTTCACGCTGAGCGGCAGCGCCTATACCCGGCACTTCCCCTGGTATTTTGTCCCCGTGCTGCCGGCTGCATATCTCATATACGGCGCGGGCATCGCGTCAGCGCTGACTGCTGTTTCAAGGCGGCTGCCGTCTTTCCCTGAACGAGGAAAAACCGGGGCGCTCTGCGCATGTGCTGTCATGTGCTGGCTGGCTGTTGCCGCGAGGCCGCTGTATCATGATGCACAGGCCCTGCGCTACAACGCGGAGGAGCGTGAGCGGGTATACGCAACCGCTGCGGTCTGGGCGGGCACGCACATCGGCCATGATGTCGTGATAGCGTCAGATGAAATCGGCACCATCGGTTTTTTCCTGCCGCAGGAGGGCGCAATGGAAGACATGTTCGGCCTGCTGTGCCGCAAAGAGACGCTCAATATGCCGCTTGTGCAGCGCATAGAAGAAAAGCGGCCGCACTGCATCATCTTCAGAATGCGGAGTCACCCGAAAAAAACGATCGACAAGCACATGCTGGGTCCCTACCAATGGTACCGATACAGGCTCATGCATTTCGGCCTGCGTTCCGATCTGGCTGCGAGGCTTGAGCCGTTCCTGCCCGATCTGCACCGAATATATCCAACCGTAAACATGGATCAAGAATACAACTGGAGTTCCTCCAGGGCCATACAGACCGCGCCCAAAATACCCCCACCCTCCCGATAACCACGAACGCCTGCCAACTCCCGGTGCGGCACACGCAAACTGATAAAAAAAACACCTGGCAGCGGCAACCCGCTTACACAACCGGTCACACGGTGCGCACAAAACACAGCATCTCAGCAAAAAAATCCCGGGCTGCCGGGCCGGGCGATGTTGAAAATATTTTAATTGACACTCGGATGGCCGGACCCTATACTCTCCCCAGTTCCGCGCGGCTATGGGCGGCGAGGAATCACACAGTGCCTGGGGGGCCTTACGACGCCTCAGGCACTGCCCAAAAAAGCAGGCTGACACAAGCGGGCAGGCTCACAGCTGTCTTTTCTGGCATACATAGAGGATATGCGGGTAGGGCAGAATATCGACCATGGTATGTCGAAACGTTTCAAACCCCTCCGCGCTCAAAAGATGCAGCAGCTCTGCCTCATGCCAGTAATGCAGCGGGGCTTTCAGGTCTACGAGCTTATCAAGCAGGTAGGTAAACCAGCGCTTACAGACAGGGTCTGCCTTGACATCCTTGATAAGCAATCGGGCTCCCGGTGACAAAAGAGAGTACAGTTTTCTAACAAGCGGCCGGACAGCCGCAGGTGGAACATGATGTACTATATCAAGCATGTAGGCGCCATCAAGTGCACGCCCGCCGTCATATGTCGAAACATCGCCAACCTCGTAGCGGACATTCTCAAGGCAAAGAGCCGCAGCAGCCCTGGTCGCGATCTGTATACGAGCTTCATTTACATCTATGCCGGTTATTAAAAGACCGGGGCATCTGGCTGCATAATAGAGAGAAAAAAGGCCGAAACCGCATCCCATGTCCAGCACACGGCCTTGTTCGGGGAGATACTGGCCGATCTCTTCCAGAAACTGCTGGTGCAGGATCTTAAAACGCCCCCAGCAATAGGCTTTTATAATGTGCGAATCGTAACCGCTGATTATTCTGGCAATTGTAGCATCCGGCATCGCAGTGCACCTTCTGATATATACAAGCATCGAACTGAATAGCACAAAACGCCGACATGCGCCTAGTAAAAAATATCAGACAGTTACCGCACCTCCAGCGCATCGCCCTGCTGTTCCTGGCGCTGTATTCCTGCGGCATCTTACTCTACGGGGTTGCAGGTGCCCTGAGGGCTTCGGGCGACCAGCGCAGTTTTCACGAAACTTCCAGACTGCTGCTGGCCAAGATCGACACGTCCCGAATGACCATCGATTTTTTAAAAAATACAAACAAAGAATGCAGTTTAAAGAACATTGATCAGCATGGCGGAAGAAGCCTGTACCCCCCATCGACCCATGTGCTGCTTGTGCCTTTCTATGCATTTCTCATCTCCCCTGAGCTGTCGAAATACTGCTGGCTTCTCTGGAATATTATATCGTTGGGCATTATCTATCATGTGGTGTGTGCCCGATATTTATCAAGGGCTTCGTTTCTGTATAAGGCCGTTCTTATATGTATTCTTGTCGGATCAGCCTCTACAAAAACCAATCTGAGCCTCGGCCAGACGGCACTGTTCAGCTACGCCGCACTTCTCCTGACGCTATCCTTGAAAAAACGTCATCCATATGTAAGCGGTATAACGTTTACTTTAGCTGTTGCAAAACCATCGCTTATGATTCTGTTTGCCGTATACCTGCTCCTTAAAAAGGAATATCGCACCGTACTGACCGCCTGTGCAATGCATCTTATCCTGACTGCCGGGATCAGCGCATGGATAGGAACCTCCCCCCTGACATTAATGGGAAACTATTTCACGAAAATCGCACTGGTCATGCGTCAGGAAGGGGCCCTGTCCTTCTATTATCAGACGAACGGAATAGCATTCAAATCAATGCTCTTTGCCCTCGATGCACAGCAGGCTGCCATCACCCTTGCCACCATCGTGCTCTATATGGCAGCACTCATGTGCATGTTCGCACTGCGCAACCGTGAAGAACATTATAGCTTGGGGGTTGCGGCGCTTCTCACCATGCTGGTCGACTATCATCAGCATTATGATTTTATTGTACTGCTCTTCATGCTGCCGGTTTTTGTGAACCATGCGCAAAGCAGGGGAAAGCCCACATGGCAGCTGCTCTATTTCCTGTTGCTTCTCTATATGCCGAATTTGTCCCGCATCAATTTTTTCGGCACGGCAACAGCGCATTTTTTTCAATCTCACCCGGCATATCTTCTCATATGGCAGGCTGTATACACCGGCCTGTATATTCTGCTTCTCCTGGTTTACATGCAGACAGCGGCGCAAAACAATCTTCCGCTCACAAGAAAGGCCGCAAGCGCGACACACCGGTCGCAAAAAACCTGAGCCACACGAAGCCCCTGACACAATACAAGCTACCGATATAAAAAGGCCGGATCAATGGCAGGCACAAAACCGGACTCGGAACGCGTTAAAAAAACTCGGCTTAAGCTCACTCAGGTTCCGCTGATCCGCACCCACACCGTACGGCTGCGCGGCCCGTCAAATTCACAAAAGAAAACCGACTGCCAGGTTCCCAGGCACAGGCGCCCGTCGGCAATGATAACGTTGGTGCTGCAGCCGAACAGGGTCGACTTGATATGCGCAGCCGAGTTGCCTTCCGCGTGCTTATAGCCGTCCTGCAGCGGAACGATCTTATTGACCTCCATGAGCATATCGCGCGGCACGTCGGGATCGGCATTCTCGTTGATCGTGACCCCTGCGGTGGTGTGCGGGATGAAAACCGTACACAGCCCCTCGCGCACGCCCGATTCGGCAACGAGCCTGTTGATATCGCGGGTAATGTCGATCATCTCGGTCTGGCGTTTCGTTGTAACGCTGAAGGTCTTCATGGCCTGATTTCCCCAAGTGTTTATTACATGCAGCAATGACGAAGCATGACCCTCCGGAAACCCCACCTCCACTCTCACGGCTGTTTTTCAATCATTCCGGCGCAGGCCGGAATCCAGGACATTCATGTTCTCAACACAGGCACTGGACACCGGTGTGACGGGGTTTCCGGGCTTCATCAAGTTCGTGCGGACGAACGCGTTTCACGATCAAGCACGTCCGTCGTTATGACAGGCTGTCATCCGCCCTGTCCGGACTCATGGAGCATTTTAACCTTCGCAGCGATCATGTCGCGATGGTCGATGTCGAGCAGCTTTGCCAGCGTGTGGACGAGGTGATCTTCATAGTCGGCAAGCGTGTCATCGGCGTAGATCACCGACCAGAGCATTTCCATGACCTGCATGTTTTGTGCGGCTGTAAAATGCTCCTTCAATGTTTTTGTAAACCCCCACAGGTCAATCTGCTCGCGGCGGCGCTGGTCGGCAAGCGCCCTTACCTCCTCAAAGGCATCGCGGGAAATGCCGAAACGCTGCTGCATCAATGCGGCGATATGCTCTTCCTCTTCCGGCGTGCAGGTATCGTCGGCATGCGCCATCTCAAGCAGCAGCGCGCAGGTCGCGATCTGCAGTTCGAGCTCGCTGTCGGTGCGCGGCGCGCCGGCAACGGCGGGTTTTGTCTGGATCTTTTGAACAATCGATTTAAACATCTCGATCATGGCACCACGCTCCTATATGCCCATAACGCCCAGCAGGCCGCGCACGGCATCGGCCGAGACCTCGAGCGCCTTGTGTTCGTCCTGTGTCAGCGCCAGCTCGATAACCTCTTCTACACCGCCGGCACCGAGTTTGGCCGGCACACCTGCCACAACGCCGCTGATGCCATATTCGCCGTCAAGCCGTACCGCGCAGGGCAGAATCGTTTTACGGTCCCTGATGACGGCCTCGGCCAACAGGGCCGAGGCCGTACCCGGCGCGTAGAATGCGCTGCCGGTCTTGAGCAGCCCCACGATCTCGGCGCCGCCGTTAATGGTACGCTGCACGATCGCATCGATCCTGTCTTGAGGCAGCAGGTCGGCAAGGGGTACGCCGCCGACCGTGCACAGGCGCGTAACCGGCACCATGGTGTCACCGTGGCCGCCAAGCACACAGGCGTACACGTCATTAACGGACACATTCAACTCCAAAGCGATAAAGGTGCGCATCCGCGCACTGTCCAGTACGCCCGACTGGCCGAACACGTGCCCCCTGGGCAGGCCGCTCACGTGCAGCGCCATCTGCACCATGGCGTCCAACGGGTTGCACACGACAATGATAATGCACTCCGGAGAATGCCGCATGACGTTTTCGGTTACCTCGCGTACAATCCCGGCATTGGTCTGCACCAGGTCATCGCGGCTCATGCCCGGCTTGCGCGGCAGGCCGGAAGTGATGATGACAATATCGGACCCGGCAGTGTCCACGTAGCTGTTCGTGCCGGTAACCATCACGTCGGAATCCACGATCGGGGCTGCCTGCAGCATATCCAGGGCCTTGCCCTGCGGCAGGCCTTCGACGATGTCAAGCAGTACCACATCGGCATAATTGCCCTCGGCGATCCTGAATGCGCATGTCGCGCCGACATTTCCCGCCCCGATTACACTTATTTTTTTACGCATACCTTGGTTCCTTCCTGTGGATACATTCATTACATCCGGCTGAAAATTAAAAAAATAGCATCGATACAAGCTCTGGCGCAAGTAAAATTGACTCTGCCGCTCTGCGCGCCGAGGAAACCGATTGACACGCGCGGCGCTTTTCACTAGGCTGATACCGGAGCGGGGCCGCGCACAAGCACTGCGGCTCCGGCACCCCCCGGAAGGACTTTGACATGCTCAAGGACGGCATAGACTGGGAGCAGCTGTACCAGGACAGGTTCACGCCATGGGATGTTAAAAGACCTGACAGCCACCTGGCGGACATCGTAGAACATATCCCCATACAACCGTGCCGCGCCCTGGAGATCGGCTGCGGGACCGGATCAAATGCCATATGGCTCGCACAGCATGGCTTTGAGGTAACCGCCGTGGACCTGTCAGAGACAGCTCTGGAACGCGCCAGGGAAAAAGCAGGGGCGGCAGCGTGCACCTTCGTGCTGGCCGACTTCTTTGACGACCCCCTGCCGGGTACGGATTTCGGCCTTGTTTTCGACCTTGGCTGCCTGCACGGGTTCTCGAACCCCGAGCACCGTGACATGCTGGCACGCAGGGTGGCACAGTGCCTGGCAGACGGCGGCTACTGGCTCAATATCAGCAGCAGCCGTGACGGTCAGGCCATCTGCCCCTCGCGCCTGTCCGCCCGTGAAATCACCGCGGCGGTCGAGCCCTATTTTGAAATACTGTCGCTTGCGGCGACGAAACTCGATAATCTAAGCCCTGAGGACAAACAGGAGATGGGCCTGGACCGGGACCTGCCGGCCCCGTGCGCCTTCTGTACCCTGATGCGCAAGCGCGCCCCGGACGATGAGTGACAGCACACCATACTGCGTCTACCTGCTTGAATGTCGTGACGGTTCCTATTACTGCGGCATAACGACCGACATGCAGCAGCGTCTCAGGCAGCACAATGAAGGAACCGCCTCGCTCTACACCCGCGGACGCACCCCGGTAAGTATCCGTACATGCACCCCGTATTGCTACTCGAAAAGCACGGCCTTGAAACTCGAGCGCCGGGTCAAGAACTGCCCCAGGCACAAAAAGGACGAAATGATGGCGGCAATCAGTCAGGAAACGGCGCATTAGCCGCGCATCTCACTAAAGAAAGGAGAAACCAATGAACACTCTCACCCCCGTGATCATCCTGGGCATCCTGTGCTGCCTGATCACGCCGCTGCACGCGGCAGATACGCCCGACATCAACACAACGACACGCATCGTATACGCCTGCGGCCCCAAACAGACCTCGAACCTCTACACTATGAAACCCGACGGCAGCGACCGGCGGCAGCTCACCGATACGCAGGCCAAGGACTGGGAACCGGCATGGTCTCCCGACGGGAAGCGCATCGCGTTCACCAGCTCCCGAGACGGAGACAACGAGATCTTCATCATGAACGCCGACGGCAGCGGCCAAAAGCAGCTGACCTTCAACACCACCATGGACCGGCATCCAGCCTGGGCGCCCGACGGCAGCACACTCTATTTTATCAGCATGCAGGACTGTAAAAAGGCGCAGCTACATTCCATCCTTCCCGACGGCTCACAGCGCACACGGCTTACCAGCCTTGAACTACACGTCAACCACCCGTCCATCTCACCGGACGGAAAAAAAATACTCTTTCAGCTCGGCGGGATAACGAGGGGTTCCAAAATCCAGTCCGACATCTACATCATGAACATCGACGGAACAGGCCTGACCAACCTCAGCAACAACCCCGTCCACGACAAGGTGCCTGTTTTTTCACCCGATGGCCACTACATTACCTTTCAGAGCTACCGCGACGGTAACTTCGAACTCTACCGTATGCGGGTTGACGGCTCCGGGCAAACACGCCTCACCAACAACCCGGCCAAGGACAAACGCTCTACCTGGGCGCCCGACAGCAGCCGCATATGCTACCAGGACTTCCGCAGGGGTCACTGGGAACTCTTCACCATGAAACCCGACGGCTCGGACATACGCCAGCTCACCGACGGACCCGAGGATTCCAAACATCCGGACTGGTCGGGATTCCTGCGCTAATCGCCGCCCCTGCGCCGGCAGCACCTGTGCGGAATGGAGAGATACGACCATGCAAAAAACACTTGGCGCAATTCTGCTTTTGCCGGCGCTGACCCTGGCCGGCTGCGCAACGCATGTCGGCGTTCGCGAGGTCACACCCCGCGAGGCCTACCGCGCGGCGCACACGAACGCGCTCAGCGCTGGAGTTTTGCGTGCAGAATCAACAGTGGTACTCCATCGCTTCGATCTGCTGCAGACGTTCGATAAAAACCCTGAACATGCCATCGCCGAACTTCATCAGCAGGCCCTCGGGGACACCCGACGCGACATACTCTTCGCGCTTGCCGAGGTCTCTTATATTTACGGTGAACAGCTCACGGGCAGATTTGGCCGGGAGAATAAAAAACGAGCTGGCGACTATTTTCTGCTGGCAGCCGTATATGCCTATATCTATATCGCGGACAGTCTTGACAACCCTCCGCAGGATAGCATCGACAGACTGTTGTACCCGGCAGCCGAATTGTATAATTTCGCGCTCTGGCGGGCACTGGCGACCGGACCTGGCGGCGCGCTTACGCTTGAGCAGGGGCTGCGCCGGCTGCCCATGGGAAATCTCGCCCTGCGGATCGATACGTCTCGATTCACGTGGGGCATAAATGACTTCGAAGCCCTTATTCCCGCCTGCACATATGCCGTGCGCGGTTTTACCGTGCTCAATCGAAATCCCGGCCTGGGGCTTCCGCTCATAGGCCTCAAGAAACATGTTTCAGGCTCGATTATCAGGCACCAGACGGTTCCCGCTACAGCTTTCATGAGAATACAGGGCAGGTTGCCTGAATTCAGCGACAGCGCAGCCATCGCCAGCATCGAGCTATACTCGACCTATGACGACGCCCGAATACGTATCGGCAGCCGCGCCGTGCCCCTGAAAATAGACACCTCGACCCCGATGGCCTACATGCTCGAGCACGAACGCAGCCTCTGGAATCTGGGGCTCGACGCGGTCAAGGGCAAATTCATGGAAAAAACCAGCAAGCTGTACCTGATACACCCCTATCAGCCGGGCCGCATCCCGGTCGTTTTCGTGCACGGCACCCTAAGCAGCCCCATATCATGGTCTGAAATGTGGAACACACTCCGGTCGGATCCTGTAGTGCGACGATCTGTCCAGCTGTGGTTTTTTCTATACAACAGCAGCCTGCCGCCGACCATGACGGCCGCGGACCTGCGTGACAGCCTTAATGACCTCGCCTCAACACTCGATCCAAGCGGAAACGATCCCGCGCTCAGGCAAATGGTCGTGATAGGACACAGCCAGGGCGGGATACTCACCAAACTCAGCGCTGTGGATACCGGCGACTGCCTCGTGGACGCATTGTTCGAAAAAAAACTGGAAGACTATGATCTTCCTGACGAACTCAGGCATCAAGCCGAACGGGCCCTGATCGTAAAGCCGCTTGCCAATGTCAGGCGTGTCGTCTTCATTTGTACGCCCCATCGCGGCAGCTTTCGCCTCACTCCCTGGTCGCGGAAGATGATTAAAATGGGCGTTAACCTGCCGGCGAACATCATCAAAAGTCCGGCCGCGCTCTATACGTTTTTTCGGAATGATGTAAAAAACCTGCTCAAGGATAAAATCCCCACGAGCTTCGACGGTATGTCGCCCGACAACCCGGTGCTGACGGCCCTTGCCGGCATACCCCTGGCGCCCGGTGTTCAGGGACACTCCATCATAGCGGTCAAAGATGACAAGACGCTCGCGAATGCCGACGACGGCTACGTGAAATATACCAGCGCCCACCTGGACGGCATGGCATCGGAATATATCGTGCGCAGCGACCATCTGTGCCTGGAGAATCCCTTCGTTATCGAGGAGGTCCGCCGCATCCTGCTTGAACATCTGCAGGCCCCTGCCGAAACAACCTCCGGCACCAAACCCGAAGCGGGACCTTCGTGACCGATACGTTGAATAAACCGCAGGGGGCATTGAGGAGTGCGGCGCAGGGATAGCGACAATCTGCGGAGACATGCGGTGCGGCGGACGGACCTGTTGCACACACCTGCTAGCGCATATTGTTTACTGTAGCTGCTTCCACGGGCAAACCCGTTCGTGGTGAGCATGTCGAACCATGAACGGGTCTGCAACGCGATATATGCTCCGTGCGACCTTCGACAGGCTCAGGCCGAACGGATGATGTTTTAAGGCTATGATTTTTAGAAAATGCCCTAGCGCAGCTGACGAAGGGCGTGAAGGGCCTCGCGCGAAAGATTTTCAATATCGTCGCCGGGCTTCAGGGCAAGACATGCCTCGTAGGCCTGCTTGGCTTCGGCATGGCGCTCACAATGCACGAGCATCTGGGCCCTGAGAAAATGCGCCGGAGCATAGCGCGGCCGCAGCTCTAGGGCCCTGTCGAGATACGTGACCGCATCGGCGTAGCGGCCGAGGCTTTGCAGCACCTCGCCCATGGTGAAATACACGTCGGGATACTCGGCATTGCTCTCGAGAATACGCTTGCCCTGCTCGGCGGCTTCGGCGTTTTTTCCCATATCTTTCAGGGTGGTAAACAGGTTAACGCGCGCCCGCAGATAACCTGGATTGATGCGCAAGGCTTCACGAAAGGATTCTTCGGCATTCTCGTATCGATGCAGCTTAAGATACATGCCCCCCAGTGTATTATGCGTGTCGGGATAGCTGGGATGTTCGCGAACGACGTCCTGAACAACGGGAATAAGCATTTCGAGCAGGGAGTTTTGCTCACGTGAGAACTCCTTGATGATGGACAGCACAGTCGAAAGGTCGGGCTTGATCTTGAGGTGCTTGTTGAAGCCGGCTATCGCCTGTTCAACTGGCTTGCCGCCGCCGAACAGACGCTCGAGTTCGTCACGGATGCATGTCTCGCCGCCGTTGCGTGCCATTATGTCATCGACCGCCGTGCTGGTCAGCTGCAGGCTGCTGTCGCCGGGATCGGCACGCCCGGCCTCCTGCAGGCGCTCAACGGCCAGCCGGTAGTCGCCCAGATGGCAGTGGAGGATGGACAGCTTGATCAGCGCATCCTTGTAGGACGGATTTATCTCCAGTGCCCGCTCGAATGCCTTGCGGGCTTCCTGCATGCGTTCGAGTCCCGCGTACACGATCCCCAGCGCATAATAGATATCAGCAAAATCAGGATGGCGTTCAAGAATCGCGGTGAAGTTCGCGAGCGCAGCATCGAACTGGCCCAGATACGCCTGAGTAAACCCGAGCTTGATGTGCGCTTCTACATAGTCCGGATTGATCGCGATGGCCGTTGTGAAGGCCTCGGCGGCCGACGCCGGCCGGCCCTGGCCGAGCAGGGCGAGCCCGAGACGGAAATGCACATCGGCATAGCGCGGCTGCTGCGCGAGGATGGTCGAATACAGCGCCACCGACTTGTCCCACATTTTCATATTATGCAGCGCTATGCCCAGCCTGAGCTTTGTCGGCAGGCTGTCGGGATGGCGGCTCAACAGTTCGCTGAAGGTGCGCGCGGCATTTGCGTAATCGCCGATGTTATTCTGGCAGATGCCCATGAGCTGATAGATCTCGCGAGGGTTGGTGCAGCACTTCAGCGCCTCTTCAAACTCATACTGCGCCTCGGGATAATTGCCCATAACAAACAGCACGATGCCCAGGTTGCGGTGTGAATAGCTGCAGTAAAAATTCGCCAGGTTGCGGTGCAGGCTGGCCCGGGATGATTTTCTTTTGATGACGGACTCGAACAGTGCTATGGCCTCCCGGTACCTGTGGCTGTTATACAGCTCCATGGCTTGCTGGTATTCGCGGTCCCGGAAAAACCCCAGCAGCGTTTTTATGATCTTCATGGCGGATCCTCCCGTCGGGTGCGCCCCTACTCGGCGCCGCGCCTCGACAGCACTGCGGTAACGGTTTGTATGAGAATTTTGAAATCAAGGATCAATGACCAGTTCTCGATATACTGCAGATCGAGCTGCATCCATTCATCGAATTTAATCTCGTTGCGGCCTGTCACCTGCCACAGGCAGGTAATGCCGGGAACGACCGCCAGCCGTTTGCGCTGCCACGGCTGGTACTTCACGACCTCGCTCATGATCGGGGGGCGAGGCCCCACCAGGCTCATGTCGCCCTTGAGCACATTAAACAGCTGCGGCAGCTCATCGATGCTGGTCGTCCGCAGAAACCGGCCGATGCTGGTAAATCGGGGGTCGTTCCTGATCTTGAAGACCGGACCGTCCATTTCATTGAGACGCGCCACCCGGTCGACCATGCGGTCGGCACCCTCGACCATGGTGCGGAACTTGTACATCGTGAAACGCCGCCCGTGTTTGCCCACGCGTTCCTGGCAGAACAACGCCGGCCCGGGCGAATTGCGGCGTATCCAGACAGGCACGATGATCCAGGCGGGAATGAGCAGCACGACAAGCGCTGCCGACGCAACCACATCAAAAAGGCGCTTAAAAAAAAGCTTCTCAGGCCGCAGTGCCACGCTGCGCAGAAAAACCGCCGAAAGCCCTTCAAGCCGCTCGGCCGTGACCGAGGCGCTGCGCCGGGTGAACACGGCGGCACTGAACCCGAAATCGACTCCCAGGGTTTCGCACTTCATTGAGAGCCCGCGGATCGCGCCGGTATCGCTCATGCCGCTGATGAGCAAAACACCATCCACCACGTGCTGAGTTATTACCTCGTCGAACTTTTCGATCGTGGCCAGCACGACGGCCGGCCCGATCGTGCGCCCGACGTCGGCGGAATCGGCCGCGAGAAAACCTACGATCCTGACACCCCAGGGACACTGCCTGTACAGCAGGTTTGCGGCCGCAAGCGCTGACGCATCCGTCCCGATAATAAGCACATGCTGCACAAGGCTGGAATTCAGCGGCGCGCTGCGGATGATGCGGGCGATCAGCAGGCGGCCGCCTATGAACCCAAGCCACGCCATCGGAAAAAACAGAGCCAAAAACACGCGCACCTCTACCAGTGCCGGATAGATCAGCTGCAGGCCGAGCAGGCACAGCGCCAGCAGCACCAGTGCGTTGGCCGTGGGCTGAAGTATCCTGCGCAGCTTGCGTGTGCCCGTATAGCGGTAGCTGCCAGTGACGGCGAGAAACAGAACCGGCATGATGACCAGCAAGGGGGCGATATGCAGGTAATGACTCCAGGAAAAAGGCAGCTCCACGGCAAAACGCCGGATCTCCTGATGGATGCATCCGCCGAGGGCGCATGCCAGGGGAGCGCTGACCGCATAGGCGGCCAAAACCGATGCCAGGTCAAGCAGCAGCAACAGCGGCAAAAAATAGTTGTTCTGCGCCCGTGTCATGTATGTTCCCCGCGTGTATGGTATGTATGCGCACCACATTAGTCACTTGCGGACGCGAAGTCAATTCCAAAAATAGCCGGCCACGGTTCCGCTGCCCGGACAAGCGCGGCAGTTTGCAGTTGACAGCCCCTCCGGCATGGGACTATACTTTTTACATACAACTCTCCCCCACACCATAAAGGCACACGACCATGACCAAGCACAGCCTTCAGTCAAGGGTTCATTTCAGCTGCCCGGCCCATGCGCTATGCGCCGCGGCCCTTGCGCTCGCGCTTGCGTCGAACGCCCTTCCCGTTCAGGCCCAAAGCGCCGAAAACTTCCTGCTGGAAGGCGTCGGGAACACGCAAACCTACATCCTGCAGCTGTCGGGTACGGTGTTAAACGAACGCTTCAGCGGGGTGACAATGACGCTGCAGGTAAGCGGACCGCCGCCGGGTAGTCCGCATCCGTGCCTAGTAATCCTCGCGGGCTTTCCCGACGCGCAGACCCGCAACGCTTTTTTCTGGAACTCCGGTCACAGCGCCATGAAGACGGACGCGAACTCGCTGACCTGCACATTCAAGCCCGGATCGAACCCCGGCCAGTCTATCCATTTCTTCTATCTGAGCCCGGCACTTCTCAAGAGCACAAAGCGTACGCACATGCAAAAGGAGGATCTCCAGCGGGCCCTCAAAAACGCTGTGCCGAGCATGGTGGCCGCACAGGCGGGTGAACTCAAAATGACGATCAGAGCCGGTACCGTATCGGGCACCGTGTGGCTGCAGGGCTACGACAGGGTCGAGAAATCATACGTTCGCTACAGCGCGGCGTTCAGCGGAAGACGGGCGTTGCATATCGAGCAAAAAGCACAGCCGGCTCACCGGTGAGCATACGCACCTTCCAGCCGGTGCATTGGCGAGGGCGCATTCTTCCGGCCTCCTGCAGCCGTCCAGCCCTCTGCCGACACGCGCGGCTTATCGACGGTAGCACCGGCATGCACCGCGCGGATTCAGGACAATGAAAATCATCCTGTGCAATAAATATTTCTTTCTCAATGGCGGCACCGAAAAGTACCTGCACGCTCTCATGGAGCACCTGGATGCCGAAGGGCACGAACCCGTACCCTTCAGCGTGGCATACGCCGGCAGCTGGCCCTCTGTCTACAGCCGTTTTTTCCTCCCGCCGCCGGGACCCGCCGATCAGGTATACTACCGCGACATATGCCTGACCCCCGCACGTCTTGTGCGCCATGTCGACCGCAGCGTGTATTCCATCGAAGCGCGCGTGAGGCTCGCGCGCCTGCTGCAGGCCACAGGCGGGGCCGATATCGCCTACCTGCTCAATATCTACAACTACATGTCGCCGAGCGTCATCCACAGCTTCCGCAAGCGCGGCATCCCGGTCGTCATGCGCCTGGGCGACTACAACCTGCAGTGCCCGTCATATGTGTTCCTCCGGGAGGGACGGCCCTGCAAGCTCTGCATGCAGGGGGCCTACTGGAACGGGCTGCGCTACCGCTGCGTGAAAGGTTCCCTCCCGGCATCGGCGTTGCGCGTTCTTTCCATGTATGTACACAAAATTACCAGGCTCTACGCGCAGGTGGACGCATTTGTGGTTCCCTGCGACTTCATGCGCCGCCAGCTCGTACAGGGCGGTTTCCCGGAAGCGCGCATACATGTCATCCGCTCCCCCGCGGTGTCGGAAACCGGAGCCGGTTGCGGGCAGAACCGCCGCCACATCCTGTATTTCGGCCGCATCTCCCCCGAAAAAGGCATCGACACGCTCATCGAAGCCTGGCAGGGGCTCGGCGAAGCCCCGGAACTCATCCTTGCCGGCAGAAGCTACGACAATGAACAGAAGCGCCTCCAAAAACTGATCTCCCCGGCCAACAGGGAACGGGCCCGGTTTGCCGGATTTCAAAATCAGCGCGAACTGGGCCGGCTCATCGACGAAGCCCTGCTGAGCGTGGTGCCCAGCCGCTGGTATGACAACGCGCCCCTGAGTATACACGAAAGCTTCATGCACGCGACCCCGGTCGCTGCCGCGCGCATAGGCGGCATACCTGAACAGGTACAGGACGGCATCACGGGCATGCTGTTCGAACCGGAGAACGTAGAGGGGCTGCGCGCGGTGCTGCAGGCAATGCTGTCCGACCGCGGGCGTCTCGAACGTATGGGAAACGCGGCGCGCGACTATGTCGGCCGCGAGTGCGGACTTGACCTGCATGCAAAGCGTTTGCTTGAACTTTTTGAACGGGTGCGGGAACATGGCTGCTGACACGAAGGGCTTCGGCCCGATCAGCATTACAGTGCTTGCCGACACACTGACCGTCGGCGGCGCCGAGCAGTTGCTGCTTGAACTGCTTCGGGGCCTCGACTGGGAGCGCTTCCGTGTGCACCTCTGCCTGCTTGACGACGCACCCGGCATTGTCGGTGATGAGATCATTGCCCTTGGTGTTGCCTGCACGCGCGGCATCGCGCGCGCCCGCTTCGATGTCCGGGCCGTGCCGCGGCTTTGGCGCCTTTTCAGCGGGCAGGCTCCCGACATACTGCTGCTGATCAATCATCGCAACTGCCTGTTCTACGGCATACCGGCAGCCGAGCTTGCGCGCGTGCCCTGGATCATCAACTGGCATAATGAAACCTGGAAGACCTATTCGCTGCACCGCCTGACCATGGCATGCCGGCGCATGCTGCTCTCCCGGATCGACACGGCCGTTGCCGCGGCCAAGGGACACGCCGACTATATCGCCGCAACCGAAGGCGTCCCGCGCAACAAGATCGAAATCATCTACAACGCTGTCGACCCTGAAAAATTCCACCCCGCACTCAGCCGCGAACAGGCACGGGCCCGTCTCGGTATCCCGTGTGCCGGTCCGGTCGCAGGCATTTCCGCCGCGCTGCGGCCCGACAAGGCCCATGAGGTCTTCCTGCAGGCCGCGGCGATCGTGCGCATCCGGGTACCCGATGCCCGCTTTCTCATCGTGGGCGACGGCCCCTGCCGGGCAGCCCTTGAACGCCGCTCCCGGGAACTGGGCCTTGAGAGCGCTGTTCACTGGACCGGATTTCGCCGGGACATGCCTGTCGTGCTCCGGGCCATGGATTTGTTTTGCCTTTCGTCCCGGCCGCGGCAGGAGACCTTTTCTGTCGCAGCCCTCGAAGCCATGGCCTCCGGGCTCCCGGTCGTATGCACCCGGGTCGGGTTCATGCACGAAATGGTGATCGAGGGCGAAACCGGATTTCTCGTGCCGGTCGATGATCCGCAGGCCCTGGCAGCGGCCGTCACCCGACTTCTGCGTGATCCGGATCGGTGCAGTGCCATGGGCGAACATGCACGGGCACTTGTTGCGGGTTCATTTTCACTGCGGCACATGGTCGCATCATTTGAAAAACTTTTTTTGCGCTGCGCGCACGGGCGTAGCAGAGGAAGACGCCCATGTGCGGAATAGCCGCCGCTGTTGTCCGCAACCCGGACGAGGTTCGTGCACGCGCACACGAGATCAGGCGTATACTTGACACTATCCGCTACCGCGGTCCTGATGCCGGCGGCACATGGTCTGACTCGCGGGTGGTGCTGGGTCACCGCCGTCTGAGTGTCATCGACCTTTCGGATGCGGGCACGCAACCCATGCACGACATGGAGAACGGGCTGCACATCACGTTCAACGGCGAGATCTACAACTACCGGGAACTGCGCCGCGACCTGGAGAACAACGGCTACCGCTTCCGTACCGGCACGGACACGGAAGTGATCCTGGCCGCCTACCATATCTACGGCACGGCCTTTCCCGAGCGGCTGCGGGGCATGTTCGCATTTGTGCTCTACGACGAACGGCGCGAAAAAGTGCTTTTGTGCCGTGACCGTCTGGGCAAAAAACCGCTGCTGTACTATCGTGACGGCAACCGCCTGCTGGCGGCATCGGAGCTGAAATGCCTGTACGCCTTCCGGGGCATCTCCCTTACGCCCGATCCCGGGGCTGTCGCCGATTTCTTTTCACTGCAGTACATTCCCGGACCGGGCACCATCCTGACCGAGATCAAACGCCTTGAACCGGGTAAATGCCTGGAGCTCGACCTGCGCACATGGCGCACGTCTTCACGGCTGTACTGGTCCGTCTACGACTGCCTGGCACCCGGCGCGGGCACCGCCCCGGGCGTCGACGAGATCGAGGCCGCTCTGGATGA
>Ga0272442_10004193_pt1 | contig 19845 bp, 16 predicted proteins | sample SSMForm2O_FD_200262 | JGI IMG/M metagenome (GOLD analysis project Ga0272442, IMG submission 200262) | Marine sediment archaeal communities from Little Sippewissett salt marsh, Falmouth, MA, United States - SSM-Form-2O | ecosystem: Environmental > Aquatic > Marine > Wetlands > Sediment ... | reverse complement strand
AATACAGCGTTAATGAAAAAAGCGACGATGAGATATCGGCGCCCGGGTTTTTTGAGATACAGAAACGCCACGTATACCAGCCCCAGGATACAGGCCACACCACCGGCATGATTGTAGGTATAGGTAAAGCGGGGATTAAAGGCCCAGAACCACAAGGCTGCGCTCCATCCCAGACGTAGCAGTCCCGCCTGGTATAAGCTCATGGCGATTAGGACTCCGGACACGAGCCACAGCAAGATCTGTCCGGCTAGCACGCTTTGGATCGTGACCCCCATCATTTTCATAAACAAAGCATAATAAAACGGCATCAGCGGTCCATAGACCCAGTGATAATCGCGGTAGGGGAGTGCGCCGTCAAGGCTTTGCGCAAAGGCATATAAATCACGGCCGTTATCGCCGGTAGCCAAGGGGGTTTGAAAATTATGAAACGGGGCCAAAACCAATAATCCCAGCCCGACGATGATAAAAAGATGAAAAAGGATATTTTTATTTGTGGATGAATGCATTATAAAAAAGTGCGCTGACCTCTAAAAGGGATAGTTTATCCTCGTTATGATTCCAGGTTGTCTTTCCTTTGTGAGTATTATGTTTCTTCTTTTTATATCCATTTTTTGTCATTATACGCTGTAGAGCCCCGGATTCCAATATTTAACACGGGAATCAAGAATGAGAAATTTTATGGCTCTGAATATAGGTTTTGTTATAATAAACACTGTTCATCCGGTAATGAATGCCGAGCAAATCATTTATCCTAAAAATTATTATGACGAGGCATTGAGTGACAGATAATAGAATCCCCAGCATTTCGGTTATTATTCCTGTTTATAATGGTGGCCAGACGATTGCGCCCTTGGCGGACAAGCTCACCCAGGTGTTCGCGGGGCGCCCGTTTCAGATCGTTTTGATCAATGACGGCAGCCAGGATGATAGTGCTGGTGTCTGCCGGGAGATCGTCCGGCGATTCCCGTCCGCCGTGACCTTTTTGGACCTTTCCATGAATTTCGGCGAACATAATGCCGTCATGGCCGGGTTACGATACGCGAAATGCGATTATGCTGTCATCATGGATGACGACTTCCAGAACCCGCCTGAAGAGGCCTTGCGGCTTGTAGAGTCCGCTGATGCTTGTGGCCATGATGTCGTTTATGGGGTTTACAAGAAAAAACGCCACGGCCCGCTTCGCAATCTGGGCAGCCTTTTGAATAGTTGGATGGCCGCTGTGCTGCTGAAAAAACCGCGCGGCCTGTATCTGTCGAGTTTTAAATGCCTGAACCGTTTCGTCATCAATGAGATCACTCAGTATCATGGCCCGTATCCATATATCGACGGGCTGATCCTGCGCTGCACCCGCCGGATCGGAACCGTTGCCGTCGAGCATTATCCCCGCCGCGAAGGCCGTTCCGGCTACACCTGCTCGAAACTGATCCGGCTATGGATGAACATGTTCACGAATTTTTCCGTCAGCCCGTTGCGGATGAGCTCGCTATTGGGTTTTTGTTTGAGCGGTCTTGGTATGGTCCTGAGTGTTTTTGTCATCGCGGAAAAAATCCTTCGCCCGCACATCCAAGTAGGCTGGGCATCCCTGTTTATCGGGATCATGGTATTTTCCGGTGTTCAGCTGATCATGCTGGGGCTGATCGGTGAATATATCGGCCGGCTTTTTTTAAGCATCAACCAAACCCCTCAGTACGTCGTGCGTGAGGTTCTGCAACCACCGCAGACATGAAGTGTAACGTCGATCCAAAATTTTTCAAAAACAAATCCGTCTTGGTCACCGGTGGATTAGGTTTTATCGGCAGCAACCTGTCTATCCGGCTGGTGGATATGGGCGCCAAGGTTACGATCCTCGATAGCCTGATCATCGGGCATGGCGGCAACCGCTTCAATATTGAGTCCGTTAAAGACGACGTTGAAATCTATATCAAAGATATCCGCGATATTGAGGCCGTGAATTTTATTGTCCGCGACAAGGATTTTATTTTTCATCTGGCCGGCCAGAATGATCATGTCCTCAGTTTTACGGATCCGTTTCCGGATATCGATATCAACATCAAAGGTTCAGCCATCCTGCTGGAGGCCTGCCGTAAATTTAATCCCAGCGTCCGGCTGGTCTATACCGGTACGCGCGGCGAGTACGGACCGGCGGTGCACCTGCCGGTCAAGGAAGACGACCCCATCAATCCGAAAGGGATTTACGAATTATCCAGCCTGACGGCGCAGCGGCTCTTTAGGATTTACAACGACAATCACAACGTGCGCTCCGTGACCTTGCGTCTGACCAATATTTACGGCGAGCGCGCTCAGATGAAACACAGCCGTTTCGGCGTGGTCAACTGGTTTGTGCGCCAGGCCCTGGACGATCAGACCATCAAGGTTTTCGGTGAAGGGAATATCCTGCGTGATTTTTTATATGTGCAGGATACGATTGATGCGATCCTGCTTGCGGCGCAGCATGAAGCGGCTTACGGCGAAACGCTGAACGTGGGCCGTGACGATGCCTCCAATTTCAGGGAACTGGCCGAGATAATCGTGCAGTTGGCCGGCTCGGGTCGCTGGGAGTTCGCGCCGTTTACGCCTGAGCGCCGGGCCCAGGAACCGGGAGATTTTTATTCGGATATTACTAAGATCCGTTCGCTGACCGGCTGGGAACCTTCCACCAGTCTTGCCGATGGTTTAAGCCAAACGATTGCTTTTTACCGCGAGCATCACCAACATTATTGGTAATTAACAGGTCTTTTTTCCGCCATGCAGCCCGGGGTTTATCGTCAATATATCCAGATTCAGGACCGGCATTGGTGGTTTATCAGCTGTCGGGAATTGGTGGTGTTTTTGTTAAATTTTTATCTGCACGGCAAGCAAGGGCGGGGTCTGGACGTGGGCTGCGGCACCGGCGCCAGTCTGGATATGTTAAAACCTTTCTGCACAGAGATCGTCGGCATGGATGCCTCCCGCTTGGCTTTGGATTTGGCATCTGAGTATCGGCCGGAAAGCCTTTTGATCCAGGCGGACGCTATGCGGATCGCAACATTATTTCGTCCGCAGAGTTTCCGGCTGGTGACGTTTTTTAACGTCCTGTATCATGAATGGGTCCGGGATGAGGGCGAGGTTTTAAGGCAGGCCCTTACCGTGCTTGAACCCGGTGGGATCATGGTTCTGATGGAACCGGCATTCCGGATATTGATGCGCCGGCATGACCGTCAAGACATGGGCAAGACTCGCTACCGCTTAGGGTTCTTCGTTGATCAACTCAGATATCTGGATTTTGAAATTCTGGTTGGAACGTATTTCAACTGGATTTGTTTTTTCCCGGCTTTGCTTCAAGCCGGCTGCGATCGCCTCGTCAAGCGTCCTTATCAAGAACAAGATCCCATCAATGAATTAAAGATCCCGCCCGTTTTTTTTAACCAAATCCTTATGGCCTGGATGAAACTGGAACGCCGGGCTATCCGTATTTTTTCGCGTCTTCCCTGGGGTGTGTCTGTGTTGATGATCGCCCGCAAAAGAGCCTGAACTGGCTTCCCAATCAAGACGGTTTTGGTCTTCGCCGCAGCATAACGGCCAGGATCAGGCCGGACAGCAGGCTGACGGCTATCCCCCCGTAAAAAGACCAGGGCACAAACCGAAAACGCACGGTATGCAGGCCTGTGTCCAGGAAGACAGAGCGAATCAGATAATGGGTGATGAAGATCTGGGATGGTTTTCCGTCGACCCAGGCCTTCCAGTCCGGGTGGTAGCTGTCCGAAAGAATCAGGAATCCGGGATGCTGCATATCGGCTTTGACAATGACTTCATTCGGAGTATAGCGGACGATGGATGCCGCGGAGCCGTCGGCTGCTGGTACCGACTCGAGTTGATGTTTGATATCGGGCCGTGTTTGATGATGGATGATAGCCGTGGTCTTTAGTTGGTTTTTATTTTTGAGAATCAGTTTAAAAACATTCTCTTCTTGGGTTTCAAAGATGACGCGATGCGCGATAAAACAGCGTGCAAAGGCCTGGCGGTTGACAAAGATATCGACTGCTGGCAGCGAGATGGTTTCCGGAAAGTTCGGCGATCGGGCAGCCGGGAAGAAAGCCCCCAGATTTTTCGGTGCGATCGTAAATGCAACATTAAGCATATCCAGATATGGTTTGGAGCCTGAGAAGGGTAACGGCACGACCCACAGGGCCGAGCGGTTGGTGTCCTGCTTGAAGAAATCTCTGATCAGGAATTGGTTGACAAAGCGGACGAATCTTTTCGGCAGGATGCCGTGAACGATCCCCAGATCGTCGATTTGGTAGCCGGTGGCTGTATTAGGATAGAAGGTCCAGTAGACCCCGTAACTGCGGATTCGTTCGGGGACTTTTTTTATGAAATCGATATAGGGGACGCGCGGAAAGGAATCGAAACGATGGACGTGCGGCCTGGGGATGTGGATGCCCATCTCCACGCTGATTAAGAGGAATACGAAAAGCAGGAAGCCTTTATGGGTGATTATTTGTTTTTGTTTGAGGATCAGTCCGGCGAGAAATATCGTCAGCAAGCCGGCGCCGAGCCCGGCGGCCGGCAGGGCCATGGATTTGAAAGCGGCGATGGCACGGAATTCCCAAAGGGCCAGACTGATTAAAAAGGCGAAACAGGCTGCGGTCAACACGGCCGGGCGCAAGGCACGGGTGCCCGACGCCAAGAAACGCATCCCCATCCCGGCAGCGATCGCCAGGCAGAAACAGATCAGGTGGGGAGTATGAAAGAAGAAGCGAACCATACTGAACAGGGGGAGGTATCCGATCCAATTGATCAGCGGCGAAGAGACGTAGCTTTTGGCGAACAAAAGTGTTGCGCTGACCATGAAAAATAAATTGAGTTTTTGTCGCTGCCGGCTGAAGAGACTGATGCATGCCATGACGACCGGGATCAGACCCGCGTGCCCCATCCAGGTCCAGCGTTCGAAACTAAGGCTTAACGGCCCGGGTTGGAAAAAACGGGGCAATATCAGATTGACGAGGGTGGATTTGAGCAGGCCCTGACCGCGGGCCATGACCCCGACGTTCGGCGGATGATTGTGCCAGATTTCCGTGAACCAGTTGCGCAGGAAAGGGAAAAGAACAAATGCTGACAGACCGCCGGCAAGGATGTAAGCACCCGTCAGAAAACCCAGGGCCTTTGCGCGCCCAATGCGGGGACGGATGCTCACAAGCCGGAATAAGAAGTAGGCGAACCCAAAGGTATTAACGAGAAAGATATGTTCCGGATCTCCAGCGAGGAAGGTCAGGAACACGGCGGCTGATACGCAACCGCATCGAATGCGATCCGGTTGTCTGAGCAGGCGCTCCAGGGTCAGGAGGATAAGCGGCAGAAGGATTTCCACATTGGCATAGCGGAACTGGATGATCAACATCGGGCCGCTGAGCATATAGATCACACCGGTGGTTAGGGAAATGATCCGGTCGTAGCGTAGGGTGCGCATGAACCCATAGGTCAGAAACCCGGCCAGGAAGATGCGGCTGAGGATTAGGAAGTCCCAGGCAAACGGGTCGGGCAGGAGACGCATGATGATGTTGAGCGGCCAGAAAAGCCCCAAATGCATCATCCCGATCAAGGCATAGCCGCAGGCCTGGTGCGGATTCCAAAGCGGGAATTGTCCTTTGGCCAGGGATTGTTTGATGAAGGCCTGGATCGGTTCTTCGATATAACTCACGTCATTGCTTTGGACGATGAAATACGGCGGTTTATTATGGGCTTGGCCGTAAACGCCGGTGATAAGCGCTTGGGGATTGGCAGTCGTGACCTTGAAGGTTTTGTTGAGGAAAACGATATCGAAAAAGAATATCGCCAGAAGACCGAGAAGAACAGCGCTGATCAATACATTTTCTTTGAAGAGGGGATTTTTTATTTTCAGACGCATAGAAAAAGAAAAAAGCCGGATTTTCCCTCGGAATAACTTGCCTATCTTTAAAGATAATGATATGCTAAGGACACACGTTGAGCAGGAAACCGCGTTCATTATACTAAATGGCTGTGGTTTTGAATAAAAAAATAATATTTTTCAACCGCTGATGTTCGGTTTTTTCCCCCCCATGGATTGAGCGTTTGATGCGCACGGATCGTTCGTCTGAAACGGATTTGAAAGGACGCTGGTTAGGGGTGTTGGAGCATCCGGTTCTTTTTTTATTCCAGAAGTCCTGTCTGGACAGCGGGTATTTTCAAAGACTGGCGGATATCCTGCGGGCCTGTGCCGCCGGAACGACACTGGATGTCTGCTGCGGTTTGGGCGAATTCGGCGCGTATTTCCGACAAGGTTACGTCGGATTGGATAACAGTTTGCCTTTCTTGCGCTATGCCCGGGCGGTTCACCCCCAGCAATGTTTTATTGCTGGAGACGCCGCTAAGATCTGTTTTAGCGCTAAGAGTTTTGATGCGGTTTTTTGGATTGGATCGGCGCACCATTTCCGTGACGCGGCCTTTGCCGTTATTTTAAACGAGATGGCCCGCGTCAGCCGGCGATGGATTATCGTGGACGACGCCGTTAGGTACCGTCGGCAGCCAGCCTTATCAAGATTCCTTTATAGTCTTGATCGCGGCCTTAAGTTCCGGACGGTTGAGGATATGGAAAACCTGTTGAAATGCCGCCAAGATTGGGAGGTCATTTTCCAGAGTCAGTTCAAATCCCGGCCCGGCCTGTATACCCATGCGGTTTTTGTGCTTCAAAAGAATGCGGCCGGACAATGGAAAAAAGATCCGCAAGAACAGTCAAGATGAATGATTTAAAACGAAATTTTAACAAGCGCTCAGGTTTTACCCTGATCGAAACGCTGATTGCGGTCCTGATCCTTTCGGTGGGGATCCTGGTTTCATTGATGTTTTTCGTGCAGGCCCAGGTTTCCACTCAGCTGGCGCAGGATATGACCGTGGCCACCACGCATGCTGACTATGTGATGGAAGAGATTTACGGCTGCAAGACCCTGCCGCAGATTAAAGAAACGGATTGGACCGCCTGGGCCAGGCAGGCGGGCTTAAACACATTGCCCGAAGAAACCGTGATTGTTGAAATCAGCCATCCCGACCAAAAGCCGTTGCCAGTTGATCTGACGATCCGCTGGAAGCGCAAAGGCCGGGACCATCATGTCAGTCTGGCAACCGAAATCATCCAATGAATCATTCGAGATCTACAGGATACACTTTGGTGGAGATGTTGGTGACGATCCTGATTTTCGTCATGATCATGGGCGGATTATATGCCGGATTGATTGCTGGCGGCCGATCTTGGCAGACCTATGACACCAAGGCCTTGACCCAGCGTGAAGCCCGGCGGGCGTTTATCAATTTGAACCGGGACCTGCGCATGGCGCGGGAACTTTCCTTTAAAAAAAATAAACAACGCACGGTGGTGTTTTCTTTTCAGCACCCGGACCAGGGTGTGGTGACTTATGCCTGGTCTCTGCCCGAGAACCGTCAGGTCGCCTCGTTAACCCGTTCGCACGCCGAAACGGTGCGGGTTATTGCCCAGAATATTTCGGCTTTCAGGGTCGAAGAGAACGAGGACAGTATTTTATTCAGCGTCAGCTCTCTTTCGCCCGAACCGCAACAGCCTGCGCAGGAATTCAAGCTAAACGGTCAGGTTATGAAACGTTAGAGAGACGTATCAGGGGATTTTTTTATCGCCGTTTAGACCTGTATTGAAAAAAGTATAGGTTTTGTTACAATAAGTCAAATCTCAATATAACCTTTTTCGATTCCTCTTATAGAAAGAAGGTTCATATGTCCGTTGAATCCCATTCGGCATCGTCGATGGCATCATCTATGGATAAATCACCGCTTTTGCAGGGCGTATTTAATCCTGCCGGCGTCGCCGTCGTTGGAGCATCGGCCAATCCTGACAAGATTGGCTATCAGATTCTGCACAATATCATTGCCGGCGGTTTTGCTGGCCAGATTTACCCGATCAATCCCAAAGAAAAATCAATCTTGGACCATCCGGCTTATCCCTCAGTGGCGGATATTCCGGGGGTGGTTGATTTCGCGGTGATTGCCGTGCCGGCCCCGTTTGTTTTAAGAACTCTGGAAGACTGTGCCAAGAAAAATATCAAAAGCGCGATTATTATCACCTCTGGCTTTGGTGAAGTGGGGAAGATCGAGGAAGAAAAACAATTAAAAAAATTCGCTGATGGACATCGGCTTGCCCTGTTGGGGCCGAATACACTCGGCGTGGTCTATACCCCCTCTAAACTTAATGCCAGTTTCGGTCCGCGGGATATTTTGCCGGGCAAGATCGCGTTTATCTCGCAGAGCGGCGCTTTGGCCATCTCGCTGATGGGCTGGACCATGATGGAAAAGATTGGGCTGGCGTCATTAATCAGCCTCGGCAATAAGGCCGATATCGAGGAGAAAGAACTGATCGAATATTTTAATCACGACGAGAATGTTGAAACGATCGTCATTTATATGGAGGGCATCAATGACGGCCGCAAGTTTTTGAGGACCCGGATCGAGAAACCTGTGATCGTGCTCAAGGTCGGCCGTTCCCAGCGTGGGGCTAAAGCGGCCGCTTCCCATACCGGTTCTCTTTCGGGTGCAGACCGGATTTACGACGCCGCTTTCAAACAGATGGGTATCTTGCGGGCCGATACTTTCACTCAGGCCTTTGACTGGTCACGCGGTCTGTCCCTGCCGCAGCCCCGGGGGGAAGAGACTTTGATTATCACTAACGGCGGGGGGATCGGGGTATCGGCCACGGATGAATGCGAGCGACAGGGTATCAAGCTTTTTGAGGATCCCGCCTGGTTGGAGGAGCGTTTCCGTCCAACCATGCCCGCTTTCGGCAGCACCAAGAACCCAATTGACATCACCGGCCAGGGGCACGGGCAGCAATATCAGCTGGCAACCCAGGTCGCGTTGGAGGCCGAAAAGATTAATAATTTAATTATCCTTTATTGTGAGACCGCGGTGACCGATCCGATGGAGATCGCCCGGTCGATCGAGGCCCAATATTCCGGGTCAGGCCGTAAGAAACCTTTGGTGGTAGCTATGGTCGGCGGGGAGCGGTCGCGCGCTGCCCTGCATTATTTGAACGAAAAGCATGTCCCCGCCTTTAGCGCAGTGGATGAAGCCATATCGGCGCTGAAGGTTTTGTTTACCTGGCAGGAGATCGCGCAGCGGCCCAAGGACTATCCGGTCATCGAACCGCCGCCGCAGGGAGCTATTGCGATTATTGAGAAGGCACGCCGGGAGAAACGCGAGATCCTGATGGAGCATGAGGCCCGCCAGGTTTTGGAATTATGCGGTGTTCCCACACCGAAATGGGGTTTTGCCGAGGGTCAGGATTTGGAGCAGGCCCTGCAGAAGGCCGAAGGCCTTTATCCGCTGGCGATGAAAATTGCCTCGCAGGATATCGTGCATAAAAGCGATGTCGGCGGGGTAGCCGTCAATATTAAAGATCCGCAGGAGTTTAAGCAGCAATACGCGGCTATGCTGAGCCGTATCAGCGAAGCATGTCCCCAGGCCCGGATCGCCGGGGTCAATCTGATTCAGATGGTCAAGGGATTGGAGTGCATCATCGGCATGAGCCGGGATCCCCAATTCGGCCCGGTCGTTATGTTCGGTCTCGGCGGTGTTTTTGTCGAGGCCTTGAAAGATGTCTCGTTTCGGATCGTTCCGTTTGGCGAAATCGAAGCCGGCCGTCTGATCCAGGACATTCAGGCCCGCAAGATATTGGACGGGTTCCGGGGCATGCAGGCCCATCAGCCTTCGATCATTCGCACGCTGTGTGCGGTACAGCGTTTGGCCGATCACGTCAAAGAAATCGACATCAATCCGCTTATGACCGATACGCACGGCAGCTTTGCCGTGGATGCGCGGATTGTGCTATAAAACGTCACACGCCACACGTCACACGCAAATGGTTTGTTGAGTTCGTTGAGTTATTGAGTTCATTGCGTTAACCCAACGAACGCAATAAACCCCAAAAACTCAATGAACTTATTGAAACTTACCTCTGATACCGTTGCATGTGACCTGTGACGTGTAACCTGTGACGTGTGACCTCTCCCATGAAATCCACGCCATATCTCCGCAACCTTAAGATATTAGCCCTTTCTTTAGGGTTCACCTCCGTTATTGCCCAGATCGTTTATATGCGCGAGTTTGCCACTGCCTTTTATGGCAATGAGATGTCGTATGCGGTGATCTTGGCGGCCTGGTTGTGCGGTATATCGATGGGCAGTTTTGCCTTGAGCAGGTTAGCTGCGCGGATCCGTGAGCCGGGCCGGGTTTTGAGTGTATTGCTTATCCTTAAGGCCCTGATGATTCCGTCTGGGATCTTAGCGATCCGGTGCGTTAAAGTTGTCCTCAATATCCCTACCGGTCAGATTATGGGTATGCTCCCGATGATCGGGAGCGCTTTTGTGTTATTAATGCCGGTTACGGTTCTTTTGGGCGCTTTTTTTACACTGCTTTGCCGCTGGGCGGAAACGAAAAAGTCAGAAGACACTGCCCGGCAGGTGGGGACGATTTATATCTGGGAATCGCTGGGAGCGGGTATCGGCGGCATTCTGGTTAGCTTTGTGCTTATTTTGTTTTTCTCGGGATGGACGATTGCGGTGTTGATTGGGGCCGTGAACCTGCTGATTTTATTGTTGGTTCTGAAACGAAGTTATTTGGCGGGATATCGAATCGCTTTTATGTTGCTACTAGCAGTGATGGTTTTGTCGCTGGCGGGAGGGTTTGAGGGGATGGAGCGTTGGAGCCGGTCGGTTCAATGGCAGGGATTTCAAGTCGTGGATGTTACCGAATCGAAATACGGCAACCTGGCCCTGGTGCAACGTTCGGGCGCATTCAGCCTCTATGAAAACGGATTGCTCAGCTTTACTACGGGTGATGCGTTTGCCGCTGAGGATAATGTGCATTTTGCGCTTTTGGCGCATCCTCATCCGCGCCGGGTTCTGTTGATCGGCAACGGCCTTAACGGGAGTTTGGGGGAAGTCCTCAAATATCCGCAAACAAAAGTGGATTATGTTGAACTGGATGCGCGTCTTTTAGATTTTTCTAAGCAACATTTGCCGCCGGCTATGTTGGCCGCCTTGCAGGATCCTCGCACCAAGGTTATTCATTCGGATGCGCGTCTTTATGTCAAGCATAGTCCCGTGAGATATGATGTTGTTCTTGTCAATCTGTCCGATCCGTATACGGCCTTGCTGAACCGTTATTACACTTTGGAATTTTACCAGGAGGTACGTGCTATTCTTAATCCGCAGGGCATACTGGCTTTTCGTGTGTCCTCTTCGGAAAATTATATCAACCAGGAAGCCCGCGCGTTTCTGCGGTCATTAAATACGACTTTGAAACAGGTTTTTGGGCAGGTCCGCGTCATCCCCGGGGATAGTAATGTTTTTTTGGCCAGCCGGGATTCGAAAGGCCTTAACTTGACGGCGGATTTCTTTGGCCGACGGTTGGAACAGCGCCAGATACAAACCCAATATGTCCATGCGGCGTATTTGCCATTTCGATTGAATGAACTGCGGGTGAATGAGTTGAAAGACATATTGAAAACACCGGGACAGATTAATACGGATATGCGCCCGATCGCATTTTTGTACGATATCACTCTTTGGTCGACCCATTTTAATTCAGTTTTCCGGAATTTTATGGGGCGTCTGCAGGGATTGACTTTTTATCCTTTACTGGCAATCCCCGTAGCTTTGTTTATATTGGGCATGCTGTTGACATCCCGCTACCGGATGTTGCCGGTCAATTTATCGATTGCCACAACCGGCTTCTCCGAGATCATTTATCAAATTATCGTGATCCTGGCCTTCCAGGTTTTGTATGGATATGTCTATTATAAAGTGGGATTGATCGTAACTTCTTTCATGATTGGCTTGGTGTCAGGCGGCTGGCTGGCCCGCCGCTTAAGTATTCAGCCTCGGGCCAGCTTGTCCGCTTATTATATTCGGATCCAGGCTGGTATTATGTTGTATCCATTTTTATTACCGTTTATTTTTACGGTTTTTCGTAAGTCGGCATTCTTAGGGCAGGGCGGAGGGCTTTTGGCTACTTTGTTTGCTGCATTACCGCTTGCGGCCGGGTTTATGGGCGGGATGCAGTATGTCCTAGCGGTCAACTTGGGATCCAAATCTTTAGCAGGCAGCCAGTCGACCTCTGGCTATTCTGGTTTGTTATATGCATTGGATGTTTTAGGTTCAACTGTAGGGGCTCTTTTGGCAGGAGCGATTTTAATCCCGCTTTTAGGGATTGATCAGGTGGCATACTTTTGTGTGGTATTGAATGCTGTAGTTTTGATCTTGATTCTCTGGAAAAATAAAATTTGGGTTGTTCAATAGAAATGTAAGCTATTGATATACATTAATTTAAAAAACAAATCATATGTATTTACCTATTGAATTTCAATATAATATAATATATACTATTATTAAGCTGTTTAATTATTACGATAAGAGCAAACCTGTCGAAAGGCAGTGGCGCAAAGCTAAAGGGTCCTAACAGACATAAAAAGGATAGCCTGGCTGCCGTAATAAGACCAGGGATCAATCCAAATGAAAGCCACCCCCGTTTTGGGGGTGGTTTTCTATTGGGTGCCTCAATATCTCCTAATCAGCCGGCCAGTTTATCGCCCGATTTATAAAACCGGGCTTCCTTAAAAGTGCTGGTTGTTTTCCGGGGTGATGAGAAGATTCTATTCAGCCCCGCAATAAACGGCGCAACCAGAAAACCTCCCAAGATTTTGATGAAATCCTGTCTGGACAGTCTTTTATTGTTCATTAGAAAATCCCTTCTTTTTGCTTTGGTCAAAGGTTAAGGGGCAAGGGTCAAAGTAATCTTTGACCTTTTACCCTTGACCTTTCACCGGGACATCAGTCCCATATTCCCGCAATCTCCGTTCCACAGAATTTACATTTACCGTCAACGATATTGTTTTCCAGGATCAAATATCCCCGGCGCTGGATCAGGAGTTTGCCGTCGTTCGGGCAATAGGTGTTATTACCCGGATGGCCGGGGACATTACCCACATAAACATAATCCAAACCTTCGGCCTTGGCGATTTCCCAGGCACGCGTCACTGTTTCTAGCGGTGTCGGGGGTAGGTTTAATAGTTGATGCATGGGCCAAAAGCGTGAAAAATGCAGGGGGGTTTCGCGCCCGGCATAATCCCGGATCCAGCGCGCCAAATCACGGAAATCCTGATCCGTGTCGTTCCAGGTCGGCACGATTAGATTCGTCAGCTCGACCCAGACATGATTTTTTTTCATGGTCACGATCGTGTCCTGGACCGGTTTGAGGTGCATGGTCGTCAGATTCAGGTAGATATCGTCGGTAATGGCCTTCAGATCTACGTTGGCCGCGTCAATTACTGCACACAGGTCTTTCAGCGGCTGTTGCTCAATATAGCCGGCCGTGACCATCACGTTTAAGAGATTATTTTGATGCGCGATCTTGGCCGTATCAAACATATATTCGAAAAAGATAATCGGTTCGGTGTAGGTATAGGCAATGCTGCGGCATTGGTTTTTCAAAGCTGAGCGGACGACCGCCTCCGGGGGCAAATCGTGATTAATGGTGTCTTCGGGCTCGCGTTGCGAGATCTGCCAGTTTTGGCAGTATTTGCAGTGGCCGTTACAACCGGCGGTGGCGATCGAAAAAGAGCCGCTCTGGGGCAGGACATGAAACATCGGTTTTTTTTCAATCGGATCCACATGCACGGCGCAGGGCCGCCCGTAAACCAGACTCATCAGCCGGCCGTCGATATTCATCCGCGCGCGGCAGTCTCCCCGTTGGCCGTTTGTTAAGCGGCAATGCCGGGGGCATAACTGGCATTCAACCATTTGATTCATGATTATTCATCCAGGGTTTTCCAGTAACGTGCGGGTTGGGGATTCAACCCCGCTTCTTGTAACCTTTTCATGATCTGGGACAGATCATCTTCGACCGGCGGCAATGGGGCCGGCTGGGCAGATTCTTTTTGTTCGGGCCTTGGAGCGGATAACGTTTCTTGTGAACCCTGAGATGCCGTGTCTCCGGAAATATTCGCAAAAATAGATCCGGCCATCAACACCAAAGCCATACATAGGATTGCTATAATAATTTTGTTGTCTTTATTCATTTTCATATGTGTCTAAATTGAAACGGCTATTTCGACGGTAAATCCGGCTGGGGACATGGAATGTGTCATGCCCGCGGAAGCGGGCATCCAGATGCCTATCCCGTCTATGGATTCCCGCTTGCGCGGGAATGACAATCCTTATTTGGACAGCAATGATTCATTTTCTTTTTGTAAAAAATCTGATCTTACCGTTGGGACAGACACCCAAACAACGGCCGCATAACACGCATTCAGCGGGATTGATCCGAGTTTGGTTATCCGCGGTATGTGAGATAGCGTCCGTAGGACAGATCCCTGAGCAACGCTGACATTTCTGGCATGGCTCCAGCCGGATCTTGAAAATGCTCATCCGCGCTCCTAATCCCAGAAAGGCCCCGGTCGGGCAGAGGTAGCGGCACCAGAAGCGCCGGTGGAAACAAGAAACAATAAGTGTCAAGAAAAGCAAACCCCAGGCCCAGGGTGTTCCTTTCCAGCTAAAAAAGGTTAAAAAGGCCTCGATCTCGGCCGGACCGGATTGTCCCAACCACAAACTCAATAGGATGATTACGATAAGGATGATATATTTGATGGATTTCAGACCGCGATCGGCCGCAGGTGTTATGTAAAGTTTTTTGCCGTGCGTGATTTTCTGCGAGACATTATATAATATTTCCTGGACCGCGGCAAACGGGCAGACCGTACTGCAATACAATCTTCCCAACAATAAAGCGGACAGGAAGGCTAAACCGATGAGCAGGAATCTTAGCGGAGTGGTTCGGTGATCAGGGAATCCCGACAGACCCACATTGGCAATATCGACCGCTGATACCATGACCCCGGCCACCAATCCCAAATATCCGAGACTGATTAACATTGCTAACCAGCGCCATTGGGGCCGGCCGGAAAACAGGGCCCATAAGGCCAAACCGAAAAGAAGTACTGGGAACAATATATGCCATAAAACGGCGGATGGAGCCGCTGGGGCCGGGGCTTTCGAAACGGGCGGCGCCTTTTTTAAGACGCGGTCCGCGATAACCGCCAGGCTTTCGGCAATGGCTTGGGTGATTGCGGTACTGGTGATGGTCGCACCGGTGATGCCTTGAATGTTTTTACCGAGGATAAAATTGTCTCCGGGTTTAAGAGAAACGAATTGGATGAGAAAATCATCCAGCGGGCCGGTATAGGTGGTGGTTTCATGATGCGAGACGAGGTGTGTATCCAGGATATGACCAGCGGGATCGATGCCGATGAGAATATCGATCGGCCCGCCGTACCCCTGAATCTCGGACGCGACCTCCGTGGTCATGAAAGCGAGGCCGTAAAGTTGGGATCGTCCTGTCTGCGGATCGGGCCGGTAGATCTTATAATGCGGAGGAAAGTCCGATTCGTGGATAACGGATGTGGCATCCGGAAACACGTTTCGGATCAAAGCAAGCTTGCTGTCGACCGGGACGGTTTCGCTGGGGGCCCGATGATGATAGAGCATCCCCGTCACCAAAGCGATCAGGAAGACAGAAGTTATAATATTATATATACAGTTTTTCATAAACCGCCCTGGGGATGACATGTCTTATAAAATTTATTTTACTATACATGTTCGTCATTGCAAAACAAAGAAACTGAATATGACCTCAGGGATTAAGGAGGGGAGAGGGGCTTTTAGTTCCTGATCGCCTCATTTGCGCCAGGTATTTAAGACGTTGTCCTATTATCATCGTGCGGATTGACCCCGTTGCCCATTTTTTACCGAGATTAGAGGGCCGCTGACAATAGTTCTGATTTTGAGGAAGTTGAAAAAATTAGTTCTTGTCATGTGATTTTTTTAGAGTTACAATTCATTTTCAATATCAACACGGATCCGTATCCATGCTGCACAAAGCCACAATCATTAAATCTTTGGCCCTATTTGGGTTATCCCTGCTGATCAGCCTGGGGTGTTATTGGCTAGGCCTGACCCCCCATCAGGCGCTGATCGTTTTTATCTTTTCGCTTTCCATCTTGGGTTCGCTTTTCTTTTGGGAAGTCAAGCTGAGCTTTGCTTTCCTCGGGAGCGGGCTCTTTTTGATCATCCGCGCGGTTACCCTCGAAGAGTTCATCAAATTCGCCTCATTGGACGTTATTATTTTTTTGATTGCCATGATGATCATTGTGGGTATGATGAAGGAGGCCGGGTTCTTCGCCTGGCTGATCACCGTTCTGCTGCGCGTCAAGAATCTGGACGGGAAGAAACTGTTCATTATTATTATGATCCTCTCGGCGGTATTTTCGGCCCTGATGGGCGAGGTGGCCTCGATCATCGTGATGGCCACGACCCTTTTGGAGATATGTTATTTATTGGAGATCTCGCCGATTCCGCTGATCATCTCGTCGGTCTTTGCCACCAATATCGGATCGGCGTCTACGGTTCTCGGCAACCCGGTCGGGGTTTTGATTGCGGCGCGCAGCGGCCTCTCGTTCGAGGATTTCATCTGGCATGCCCTGCCGATCTCGCTATTGGTGTTGTTGATTACGGTCATTTTTTTGTTTAAATGGTACAGCCGCTATATCCAGGAGATTTCCGAAAAGCTCAAGATCTACGAGGAAGACAAATGGTTCTTGAAACTGATCTCGCTGCCGCCGGATTTGCGTACCAAGGTCAGCATTGCTATCTTTGTGGGTACGATTATTTTGATATCCCTGCATCACCGGGTCGAATTGCTTTTGGGCCTGGAGGCGAATACGATGTTGATGATGTTTCCAGTCATCTCGGCCGGCCTGGTCATGCTGTATCGTCATGACAAGGCCCGTATTTACGTGGAGCATGAGGTCGAATGGAATTCGTTGTTGTTTTTTCTTTTTCTTTTCGCCCAGGCCGGGGTGATTCAGGCCACCGGCGTAGGCACCTTTTTCGCCGAGAAAATCGTCGGTGTGGTCGGCCGGCATCCGACCCTGCTTTCGGGAGCGGTCCTGATGACGAGCGGTTTTTTTTCCAGCCTCTTGGATAATGTTGTGGCCGTTGCCTCTTATGTCCCGATCATTCGCAGTATCGAGATCTTACATTATGACATCAATGCCCTGTGGTGGGCGTTGCTTTTCGGGGCCTGTTTCGGCGGCAATATTACCATGATCGGCTCCACCGCCAATATCGTGGCCCTGGGTATCCTGGAAAAGAAGGCCGATATCAAGATCACCTTCCAGGAATGGTTTAAGAAAGGATTTATCGTCGGCGTTCTGGGAATGGTTTTGGCCTTCCTGATGGTGGTGATCACCAGTCTTTTGAACGGGACCTAGAGGATATGATCTATGCTATTGGCCTACATCGATCCGGGAACCGGATTCACTATTACCACGGCCGGCGGTTTGCTCCTGGCAGTGTTTTCGGGATTTTTGGGAATTATTCTGATCTTTTTAAAACGTATCATTAAATTTTTTAAGCGGCACTATAGACCGGTTTTGATCGGGCTTGTGATTATCGCCGGTATCGCCGCGGGGATCTATTTTATGCAAAAAAAAGATTCTCCTTATCAGGGTCGCATTATTATTCTCGGTTTTGACGGCTTGAGTCCCCGGATTATCGAGCCTTTGATGGCTGAGGGTCAATTAAAAAATTTCGAACGGCTTAAGGCAGCCGGAGGCTACCGCCACTTGGCCACGACCAATCCGCCGCAGTCACCGGTGGCCTGGACCGGATTCTCTACCGGGAAAAATCCCGGCAAGTCCGGTATCTTTGATTTTATCGCCCGCGACCCTGCCACCTACAAGATCAGCCTGTGCCTTTCCAAGATCGAGAACAATCGGGCCGTTCCGGTCGTTAAAACCGAGCGTTTCTGGCAGCACGCCTCTGAGCGGGGGGTGCCTTCGGTTATCGTGGCCTGTCCGGTGACATTTCCGCCGGATAAGATCAAAGGCCGGATGCTTGCGGGCATGGGCGTTCCGGATATTCTGGGAACGGAAGGCACGTTTTCCTTTTATACCACCGAGCCTGAGACAGAGCAGGAAACCACCGGCGGCAAGGTTTTCTATCTTAATCCTTCCCGGATGATGATCTCTGATTTGATCGGCCCTAAGACCGCCGGCATCAAAGGCCGGGCGGAAAACGTCAAGGTAGCGTTAAAGATCGAGCGCGTCCAAGGCGGCGAGGTTGAGCTTGAGTACCAGAAAAACAAAGTGCGTCTCAAGCCGGGCCAGTGGAGCGAGTGGCAGACGATCACGTTTGATCTGGGATGGTTCAAGAAAATAAAAGGCATCTTCAAATTCTTTTTGGTGGAATCCGAGCCGGAATTGAAATTGTACGTGACGCCGATCAACATGGATCCGCGCCAGCCCCTTTTCCCGATTTCCCATCCGGCAAGTTACAGCCGCCAGTGGGTTGAGCGGATCGGCTTGTATCGCACCCAGGGCATGCCGTTCGATACCTGGGCCCTGAACGAAAAACGTATCGACGAGAAAATCTTTATGGATATCGCGCATGAGATTTTCGCCGAAAAACAGGCCATGTTGGCCGGGGAGATGGAAAGATTCGAAAACGGGATCCTTTATGTTTATTTTGAATCGCCCGATATCATCCAGCATATGTTTTGGCGCTATCGCGATCCGCAGCATCCGCTGTATGAGCCGGACGCGCCGCCGGTTTGGCGTGACATGATCACGAACTGGTATAGAGAGATGGACAGGGTCCTGGGGCAGGCTCTGGACCAATTGAAGCCGGATGATATCCTGATTGTTTTATCGGATCACGGCTTCGACACCTTCCGCCGCGCCGTACACCTGAACACCTGGCTGCGGGATAACGGGTATTTGGAGCTCCGCGATGAAGCTGCCTTAAGCGGCGGGCCGTTATTGACCAGTATTGACTGGTCCCGGACCCGGGCGTATGCCTTGGGATTCAATTCGCTTTACATCAACCAACGCGGACGCGAGGCCCAGGGCATTGTTGCCCCGGGCGCGGAAACCGAACAGCTCAAACAGGAGATTGCCGCGAAATTGCGGCAGTGGACCGATCCGAAATTCAACCAGCCGATTATCCATCAGGTCTATCCGCGCCAGGAGGTCTATTGGGGCCCGCACCAGGACGAAACGCCGGATCTGATCGTGGGATATAATATCGGCTACCGCGCTTCCTGGCAGACGGGAATCGGCGCCGTACCGCGCGATCAGATCGAAGATAACCTCAAAAAATGGTCCGGCTCGCATTTATTTGACCCGCACGTGGTCCCGGGCATCCTTTTTGCCAACCGGCAGATCCTCAAAGAACAGCCTTCCATCATGGACATTGCCCCGACCGTGCTTAAGATCATCGGTTATTCCGAAGAGGAGCTTAAGGCCCTGGAGTTCGACGGCTCGCCGTTGTGGTAGAAGGGCGTAAGGGATGGAGGCCTCATTAACCTGTCACACATCCGGCACATAGCCCCAAAGGTCATGTGCTTTTTTTTATATGTTTCAGGCTGATGGCTATAATACGCCATACCTGATTAAGAGATATTACTGGTCAAGTGCGCCTTTTGGCATGCCCCAATTACGCAAAAGCCAAGAAAAAGAGCTGATTCCTTCATTAGAGGTAATATTATGAAAAGTAAGATGAAAAGGATAATAACATTCATAGTCACAGCCGCAACTTTTACTTCGATCGCTTATGCGGATATTACTGAGAAGCAAGAGCAAGAGATTAGGGGCCTAATTGAACAGCTGGTGTTTGCTCACGGAGAAGCTTCCAATAATCCTGTTATTCATCCTGACATGCATCCGAATGGAGAGGATTATAGAAGGCGATTTGAAACCTGCCAAAAAGCCTTCCA